>OGMK01001265.1_pt1 | contig 13131 bp, 10 predicted proteins | sample 1573151 | NCBI WGS metagenome assembly OGMK01 (sample SAMEA2581887, study PRJEB24529) | metagenome | biome: Human gut stool | place: China | collected 2011
GGCCATGAAGATGGAGAACGAGATCGTTGCTCCGCAGGACGGCACTGTTGCAACAATCAACGTTGCTGTTGGTGATTCCGTAGAGCCGGGTGCTACACTCGCTACATTAAACTAATTTTCTGCTGACTGCAGATTCCACATGGAGGGATTAACATGGAATACATTCAAAATACACTTTTGAATCTTCTTCAGCAGACAGCATTCCTGAACTTAAGCGTAGGAAACCTGATCATGATCTTAGTTGCGTGTATCTTCCTTTACCTTGCAATCGGTAAAGGGTTCGAGCCGCTTCTTCTTGTGCCGATTTCCTTTGGTATGCTGCTCGTAAATATCTATCCGGATATTATGCTGAGCATTGAAGATTCTTCCAACGGTGTTGGAGGACTTCTTCACTACTTCTATTTACTGGACGAGTGGAGTATTCTCCCGTCCCTGATCTTCATGGGTGTCGGCGCGATGACAGACTTCGGTCCGTTGATCGCGAACCCGGTCAGCCTTCTTCTCGGTGCAGCCGCTCAGTTCGGTATCTATGTTGCATTTACACTCGCAAATGCAACCGGACTTTTCACACCGGGTGAGTGTGCAGCGATCGGTATCATCGGCGGTGCTGATGGCCCGACCGCGATCTATATCGCAAATAACCTGGCTCCGGATCTTGTAGCTCCGATCGCCGTAGCCGCGTATTCCTACATGGCTCTGATCCCGCTGATCCAGCCGCCGATCATGAAGCTTCTTACAACAAAGAAAGAGCGTCAGATCGTTATGAAGCAGTTAAGAAAAGTCAGCAAAGTCGAGAAGGTTGTATTCCCGGTATTCGTTGTTCTGTTCTGCTCCCTGCTTCTTCCGTCCGTAGCACCGCTTCTTGGTATGCTGATGCTCGGTAACCTGTTCCGTGAGTCCGGTGTTACCGGAAGACTTTCCGATACCGCACAGAACGCACTCTGCAACATCGTTACGATCATGCTCGGCACAACCGTAGGCGCTACAGCAAACGGAGAGATCTTCCTCCGTGTCCAGACACTGGCTATCATTGCAATGGGTCTTCTTGCTTTCGCGTTTGCGACAGTCGGAGGTATCCTGCTTGGTAAAGTCCTGTGTGCGATCACAGGCGGCAAGATCAACCCACTGATCGGTTCTGCAGGTGTATCTGCCGTTCCGATGGCAGCTCGTGTATCCCAGACTGTTGGTGCTAAGGAAAATCCGACCAACTTCCTTCTGATGCACGCTATGGGTCCGAACGTGGCAGGTGTTATCGGTTCTGCAGTAGCAGCCGGTTACTTCATGCTGATGTTCAAGGCCTGATCGAACCCCTTCGAAACGGAACCAGAAGTTGAAATTCATTCCGTAACGTGGTATATTTTTACAGGAATTAAAAGCAGTTCAGGCCTGTCTGAGGAGAACAGGCAGGCCTTTTAACTGCAAATATAAATAAAGGAGGCTTTATTGTGGCTAATAAAGTTATGTCATTACACGATGCCGTAGAGAAGTATGTACATGATAACGATGTACTCTGCCTCGGCGGATTTACAACAAACCGTAAACCGTACGCTGCTGTTTACGAGATCCTTCGTCAGGGTAAAACTGGTTTTGTAGGCTGGTCCGGTCCGGCAGGCGGAGACTGGGACTCCTTAATCGGTGAGGGTCGTGTAAGAGCTTACATCAACTGCTACACAGCAAACTCTGGTTATACAAACGTTGCACGTCGTTTCCGTGCTGCAATCGAGAAAGGTGAGCTTACATATGAGGACTACTCCCAGGACGTTCTTATGTTACAGCTTCACGCAGCTTCCCTTGGTCTTCCGTACCTCCCGGTAAGAATGATGCAGGGCTCCGGTCTTGTTAAATTCTGGGGTATCAGCGAAGAGAAGAGAAAAACAATGGAAGGCGTTGACAACTTAAAGTGCGTAGATATCGAGAACCCGTTTGAGCCGGGCGAGAAGCTTCTTGCTGTTCCGGTTCCGAAGCTTGACTGCGCGATCATCCATGTACAGCAGGCATCTCCGGATGGAACCTGCATCATCGAGGGTGATGAGTTCCACGATGTTGATATCGCAATCGCTGCAAAGCGTACGATCGTTACCTGCGAGGAGATCGTAAGTGATGAATATATCCGCCGTGATCCTACAAAGACAAGAATCTTCGGCGAGTGCGTAGACGCTGTCGTTCGTACTCCGTACGGCGCATGGCCGGCACAGTGCTATGGCTACTATGATGATGATGATAAGGGACTTAAGGAGTACGATAAGGCTTCCAAGTACCTTGACGCTGAAGATGCAAAGGCACAGCTCGCAAAGGCTGCTGCAAAGGCTGAGAAGGCTGCTGCTGCGAAACCGGAAGACGAGAAGCTTGCAAAGGCTGCAGAAGTTGCAAAACAGGCTGCAGAGGATGCTGCTAACGGCACAAAGATTCCGGAGACCTTCAAGGATTACCTCCAGAAATACGTATACGGCTGCAAGGATCAGGATGATCTTCTTAATGTCCTTGGCGGCGCTCGCCTCATGAACCTTAAGAATGAGCCGCATCTTGGCTATTCTACCAGACACTAATTGAGGGAGGGAAATTCAAAAATGGCTGATTATACAAAGTATACAAAGCAGGAAATGCAGGCTTATGCCATCGCAAAAAATATTAAAGAAAACCAGATCGTTATCGTTGGTACTGGTCTTCCGTTAATCGGTGCTTCCCTTGCGAAGCGTGTGGTTTGCCCGAGCTGCCACCCGATCGTAGAGAGCGGACTTATGGACTGCTCACCGGTAGAGGTACCGCGTTCCGTAGGTGATAACCGTTTCATGGCTCACTGTGCAGTACAGTGGCCGAACGTTCGTTTCGTAGGCTTCGAGGCGAATGAGTGGCTTCATGACGCTGACCGTATGATCGCTTTCATCGGCGGCGCTCAGATCGACCCGTATGGTAACGTAAACTCCACATGTATCTTCGGTAAAGGCGACTATGTTCAGCCGACAACACGTTTCACAGGTTCCGGCGGAGCTAACGGTATCGCTACATTCTGTAACACAATCATCATGATGCAGCACCAGAAGAGAAGATTCATGGAGCATGTTGACTACATCACAAGCTGTGGCTGGATGGACGGCCCTGGCGGACGTGAGAGAGCAGGTCTTCCGGGCAACCGTGGACCGCAGATGGTAGTTACAGATCTTGGTATCATGAAGTTCGACGAAGAGACCAAGAGAATGTACCTTGCTTACTACTATCCATTCTCCTCTCCGGAAATGGTTCAGGAGAACACAGGTTTCGAGATCGATACCACAAGAGCTCAGCTTATGGAAGGTCCGGATCCGGAGATCATCCGCGTAATTCGTGAAGAGATCGACCCAGGTCAGGCATTCATCAAAGTTCCGAAGGAAACAAAGTAATCGAAACTGATTTAAAGTAAAATCATAAATGCCGCGGTCAGCGGCTGGCAAAATCCGCTGACCGCAGCGATCGCGTATATAAGGAGGAAGAACATGGGCTACTTTTCCATGCCGAAATATTTCCAGAACATGCCTACCGTTGGTAAGGCATTAGTTAATCCGAATGCGGAAAACGAGACAGAGATCAAAGAGATCGAGAAGCAGATCCACGACAAAGTTACTGAGATCCTTGCTGCTGGTATCACAACAGAAGAGAAGTTAAACGAGCGTGGTCAGTTATCCGCAATGCAGCGTATCAACGCTCTTGTAGATGAAGGAACCTTCTGCCCGTTAAACAGCCTTTTCAACCCGAACGACAATAAGATGGGTTCCACAAACATCATCAACGGTCTCGGATGTGTAAACGGCAAATGGGTTTACATCATCGCTTCTGATAACAAGAAGATGGCTGGTACATGGGAACCGGGACAGGCAGAGAACCTGATCCGCTGCTCCGATGCTGCTAAGATGTTAAATCTTCCGTTAATCTACTTATTAAACTGCGCAGGCGTAGACTTCCCGTATCAGGATCAGGTTTACCCGAACAGACGCGGCGGCGGTACTCCGTTCTTCCGTAACGCAGAGTTAAACCAGTTAGGCATTCCGGTAATCGTAGGTATCTACGGTACAAACCCGGCCGGCGGCGGATACCACAGCATTTCCCCGACAATCCTGATCGCACACAGCCAGGCTAACATGGCAGTCGGCGGTGCTGGCATTCTTTCCGGTATGAACCCGAAGGGATATATTGACGAGGAAGCTGCTGAGCAGATCGTTGCTGCCCAGATCGAGAACAGCAAGAAGCACGTTCCGGCTCCGGGCTCCGTTCCGATCCACTATGACGAGACAGGATTCTTCCGTGAGGTTTACGAGAACGACTACGGCGTAATCGAAGGCATCAAGAAGTACATCAGCTACCTTCCGGCATACAACCTCGAGTTCTTCCGTGTTGATGATCCGCAGAGACCGTGTCTTCCGGCAGAAGATCTTTACAGCATCATTCCGATGAACGGAAAACGTCCGTATGATATCTACGACGTAATCGGCCGTCTCTTCGATGGTTCTCAGTTATATGAGTACAAGAAGGGCTATGGTCCGGAGATGGTAACAGGTCTTGCAAAGGTTAACGGACTTTTAGTTGGTGTGATCGCGAATACTCAGGGTCTTCTTATGAACTATCCGGAGTATAAGCAGAACTCCGTTGGTATCGGCGGAAAGCTGTACCGTCAGGGTCTCATCAAGATGAACGAGTTCGTAACTTTATGTGCCCGTGACCGTATTCCGCTGATCTGGTTACAGGATACAACAGGTATCGATGTAGGCGACGAAGCAGAGAAGGCTGAATTACTTGGTTTAGGTCAGTCCCTGATCTACTCCATCGAGAACTCCAAACTTCCGTCTCTCGAAATTACTCTTCGTAAAGCAAGCGCTGCTGCTCACTATGTACTTGGTGGACCGCAGGGTAACAATACAAACGTATACTCCCTTGGTACAGCTGCATGTGAGTACTATGTAATGCCGGGTGAAACCGCTGCAAACGCTATGTACTCCAGAAAGCTTGTTAAGGCAAGCAAGGCAGGAGAGGATCTTGCTCCGATCATCAAGAAGATGAACGATATGATCCAGCTGTATCATGATAAGTCCCGTCCGGCATACTGCGCTAAGGTTGGTATGGTAGATGAGATCGTTGACATGACAGATATCCGTCCGTACATTCAGGCATTTACAGAGGCTGCTTACCAGAATCCGAAGTCTATCTGCCCGATGCACCAGATGGTAACACCGCGTGCAATCCGCGAGTGGAATGACGCTCACAAGGCTTGATTTTGACTGAAGGATAGAGTAAAATGATATGTATCCAGGCCGGGGGAGTCTTTCTCTGGCCTGGATATACTGGTATAACAAAGCCAGTTTCATTTTACATTTTCAGTATACCCGGAGGTTATTATGAGTGCAATTTACACCCTGGGAATTGACGTTGGATCCACGGCTTCCAAATGCATTATGCTTAAGGATGGCCAGGAGATCGTAGCGAAATCCCTGATCGATGTAGGTGCAGGTACCAGCGGCCCCCAGCGTGCGATCGACGCAGTGCTGGAAAACGCAGGCATGAAAAAAGAGGATATGGCTTTTACCCTGGCAACAGGTTATGGTCGTAATTCCTTAATGAATTTTGCAGACAAACAGATGAGTGAGTTATCCTGCCACGCAAGGGGAGCTTACTTCCTGTTCCCTGACGTTCATACCGTCATTGATATCGGCGGTCAGGACGTTAAGGTCCTTCATATTGATAACGGTGCAATGACCAATTTCCAGATGAACGATAAGTGCGCTGCAGGAACCGGAAGATTTCTGGATGTTATGGCAGGCGTTCTTGAGGTTAAGGTCCAGGATCTGGGACATCTTGATTCCCTGTCCAAAAAGAGAGTGGAGATCAGCTCCACATGTACCGTATTTGCGGAGAGTGAGGTTATCAGCCAGCTGTCGATGGGAACCGATAAGTGCGATATTATCGCCGGTATCCACCGCTCCGTGGCCCACCGTGTCACTGGACTCGCCCATAGGATCGGAGTTGTTCCGGCACTCGTTATGACTGGCGGAGTTGCTCAGAACGAGGGTGTAGTCAAGGCTCTTCAGAATGAGCTTGGTTGTGAGATCCACAGATCTCCTCTGACACAGTATAACGGTGCGCTTGGTGCAGCTTTATATGCATATCAGGCAGCAAGCCGCCGCGCATAATCATTATTAGTTTATGCAGATCTATGGCTGTAAATAACATAAGCAGCCATGTTTGATAAGAAATGGAGGATATTTATTATGGCAAAGCAGGTTAGCCCTGGTGTTCTTGCGCTGCGTAAAGTCGTAGATGACGTTCATAAAGACGCGCGCGAAGCCAAAAAGAGAGGCGAGTTAGTTGGTTGGTCTTCTTCCAAATTCCCGTGCGAACTCGCAGCAGCATTTGATTTAAACGTTATGTACCCGGAGAACCAGGCAGCTGGTATCGCAGCAAACCGTTACGGTGAGCTTATGTGTCAGGCAGCTGAGGATCTTGGTTACGACAACGATATCTGCGGATACGCACGTATCAGCCTTGCTTACGCAGCCGGTGTCCGTGTAGCGCGTAAGTTTGACCCGGAGACAGGTGAGTACATCATCGACCCGAGCACAGGTAAGCCGTTAAAGGACGCAGACGGAAACATAGTGATCGATGAGGCAACAGGCAAGCCGAAAAAAGATCCGAAGACTCAGACTCCGTATCTTGAGCTTGTAAACCTTCTTGAGCTTGAAAAGCTTCCGGATGGACCGGATAAAGAGCGCCGTATTGCAGCGATCTCCCCGATCCGTCAGATGCAGATCCCGCAGCCGGATTTCGTTCTCTGCTGCAACAACATCTGTAACTGTATGACAAAGTGGTATGAGAACATCGCCCGTATGTGCAACGTTCCGCTTATCATGATCGATATCCCGTACAACAACACTGTAGAAGTTGCTGATCAGAATGTTCGCTATGTTCGTGGACAGTTTGATAAGGCAATCAAACAGTTAGAGGAACTCACAGGCAAGAAGTTCGACGAGAAGAAGTTCGAGCATGCATGTGAGAACGCAAACCGTACAGCAAAGGCATGGTTAAAAGTCTGTGATTACTTACAGTATAAACCGGCTCCGTACAGTGGTTTCGACCTGTTCAACCATATGGCTGACGTTGTAACCGCACGTGCAAGAGTTGAGGCTGCTGCGGCATTTGAGCAGTTAGCAAAAGACCTTGACGAGACGATCGCTAAGGGCGAGACAACAACTCCGTTCCCGGAGAAATACCGTGTAATGTTCGAGGGTATTCCGTGCTGGCCGAAGCTTCCGGCACTGTTCAAACCGTTAAAGGCTAACGGCGTCAACGTAACAGCAGTTGTATACGCACCGGCATTCGGTTTCGTATATAATGGTCTGGATGAGATGGCACGTGCTTACTACAAAGCACCGAACTCTGTATGTATCGAGCAGGGTGTTGCATGGCGTGAAGGCATCTGCCGTGACAACAAGGTAGATGGCGTTCTCGTTCACTACAACAGAAGCTGTAAGCCGTGGTCCGGTTACATGGCAGAGATGCAGCGCCGCTTCACAAAGGATCTTGGTATTCCGTGCGCAGGATTCGATGGTGACCAGGCTGACCCGCGTAACTTCAATGCCGCTCAGTACGAGACTAGAGTACAGGGTCTTGTTGAGGCTATGGAAGCAAACATCCAGGCAAAGGAGGCTAAATAGACCATGAGTATCAACGCATTATTAGACGAATTTAAGGTAAAAGCTGCAACTCCGAAACAGCAGCTTGCTGAATATAAAGCACAGGGCAAGAAGGTCATCGGCGTTCTCCCGTACTACGCTCCGGAAGAGCTTGTATATGCTGCAGGCATGGTTCCGATGGGAATCTGGGGCTCCAACAACAAGACGATCAGCCGTGCAAAAGAGTACTGTGCAACATTCTACTGCACAATCGCTCAGCTCGCACTTGAGATGCTCCTTGACGGAACAATGGATCAGTTAGACGGAATCATCACACCAACAATCTGTGATACATTACGTCCGATGAGCCAGAACTTCCGTGTTGCTATGGGCGACAAGATGAAAGTTATCTTCCTTGCTCATCCGCAGAACCGTTTCGAAGAGTTCGGACTTAAGTTCTGTGAGGAGGAGTACGCAAACGTTAAGGCTGATCTCGAGGAAGTATGTGGCCACGAGATCACCAACGATGCGATCCTTGACGCAATTAAGGTTTACAACAAGAGCCGTGCAGCCCGCCGTGAGTTCGTAAAACTCGCTAACGAGCACTGCGACGTTGTAACTCCTACAAAGCGTTCCGCAGTATTAAAGGCATTCTTCTTCATGGAGAAACCGGAATACACAGCGAAACTTGAAGAGTTGAATAAAGAGCTTGCAGCTCTTCCGGTATGTGACTGGAAGGGAACAAAGGTTGTTACATCCGGTATCATCGTTGACAACCCGAAGCTTCTTGAGATCTTCGAGAACAACAACATCGCGATCGCAGCTGATGATGTTGCTCATGAGAGCCGTTCCTTCCGTACAGACGTTCCGGAGGACGAGCAGGATGCTCTCAGAGCTCTTGCAAAACAGTTTGCAAACATGGATTACGATATCCTTCTTTATGATCCGCAGTCTTCCAAGAACCGCCGTGGCGAGTTCGTAGCTGACATGGTTAAGAAGAGCGGCGCTCAGGGGCTTGTACTCTTCATGCAGCAGTTCTGCGATCCGGAGGAGATGGAGTATCCGTACCTCAAGAAAGCTCTCGACAACGCAGGTATCCCGCACATCAAGCTTGGTGTTGACCAGCAGATGAGAGACTTCGGACAGGCTGCAACTGCTATCGAGGCATTTGCGGATGTTCTTGAGATGAGAAAGTAAATAAAACTTTGAATTGCACTGACCTGGTGATAGAATTGTGTTGAAAGCTTGCTTTCATAAGCAATTCTATTGCCGGGGCAGTATAAGGACGAGGTCCGAAGCTTCTTGGACGCCGTAAGGCGGACAAGAAGATAATTCATAATGAGAAGGGGCAGGCGTTCCTGTTTCTTAGTGTTCACGCGGAGTCAGGCGAAAAACCGCCGTACCGAACATGATTTCCTTTCGGGGAGATCGTGGAGGTGCGGCGGTTTTTTTATTATATAAAAGTTATGGTTTCTTCAGGGAAAATATGTTAGAATAGACTGAAAAGAGAGACGAAACAGAATGAGATTATAGGAAAAGAGTTATCGATAGAAATTCAATCTGATCGGAATCAAAGGGGGGATTTCGGGGAGTGAAGGGAAAGAGAAACGTATGGGCGGTATTCCTTGGAATTGCAGTTGCAGCGATGAGTGCGGCGGGCTGTGGCGCAGGGGAGAGCAGCGGACAGGGACCGGAGAAGGTGAGTGAGGAGAAGAGGCTTACGGTGTATACTTCCCACAAGCAGGAGGTCTATGCGCCGATCATAAAGGAGTTTGAGGAGCGGACCGGAATCTGGGTAGAAGTGGTTCCCGGAGGAACAACGGAGCTTCTGGAGCGGATCCGGGAAGAGGGGGAAAAGGGATCCTGTGACGTGATGTTCGGCGGAGGTGTGGAGAGCTATGAGGTCTTTAAGGACTGCTTCGTGTCATACGAGAGCACCCAGAGCGATCATATCGAGAGTATATACCGGACTGAGGATCATGTCTGGACTCCGTTTACGGAGCTTCCCATTGTCCTGATCTACAACAATAAGCTGGTGGACGCGGCTTCCGCCCCGCGGGGATTTGAGGATCTGTTTGACGGGAACTGGGACGGAAAGGTGTCCTTTGCGGATCCGGGAAGATCCGGCAGCAGCTGCACGATGTTGGAGACGATGATCCAGGTCCTGCCGATGCGTGAAAACGAGGTCCTGGAACAGTTTGCCAGAGTGCTCGGTCGCCGGATGGCGGCAGGATCTGGCGCCGTGCTCGATGAGGTGTCAGAGGGAACATATCTGGTTGGTCTGACTTTGGAGGAAACTGCGAAAAAGTATATCGACCGCGGCGCGGCGATCTCGATCGTCTATCCACGGGAGGGAACCAGCGCGGTGGCAGACGGATGCGCGGTGATCAGGGGGACAGAGCATGAAGAAAACGCGAAGCTTTTTGTGGATTTTATCGTGAGTCCTGATGTCCAGAGACTGGCTGTCGAGAAGCTTTACAGACGGACGGTCCGCGATGATATTACCCCGGATCAGAAGGAAGAGGGATCGATCATGGACTTCGATCTTGGATGGGCAGTAAAAAACCAGAAATCCATTTTGGAAAGATGGGCGGCGCTCATGGCAGGAAACGGAGGTGGATCATGAAGAACTTTATCCAGAGATCTTTCCGGCGTGAGCTTCTTGTGAGTTTTCTCGCTGTGTCTGTTCTTCCACTGATCGTGTGCTGTGTGTTTCTGATTCAGATGTTTAAGGTGAAGGTCGGAAGAGATTTTGAGAAAAAGGATATGGAGCTTGCCGGTGCGGTAGAGCATCAGCTGATGACGCTGTTTGACGCTTACCATGACGCGGCGGAGGAACTGTGTACGGATCCGCTGGTCGCCGAGGCGCTGAAAAAAGAAAGCTTTGGAAAGAAGAATGAAGTGTATCGCAGTCTGTACGGGGCGACCGCTGCATGTCGTGAGATGGCGGGATTTCATCTCTACAATGCGGATGGCTCCTGCCTGTACTCTACGGGAAACCGTACCTACGGACAGACGCTGCCGGTATACTGGGGGATCCTGAGAGAGGCTCATGCCCACCCGAATGATCTGATCATCCGGAGTGATCTGGAGATTGGCGGTGATGAGGTCCTGCGGTTTGCCAGAGCGGTGACCGGAAATTCGGAGGAATGTTCTGGATATTTTGTGGTCACAATGACGGCGGAGCATTTCGCGAAGGCGCTCTCCGGCACATACAGTGGCCAGGACGGAATCTGTATTCTCAATGGATTTCTGGAGACCGTGTACAGTGTAGGCACGGCATCGGGGGAGACGGTCGGAGATGTTCTGAGAAGCCGTTTTCTACAGGGAGAATCTCTGACGGAGGTTTGGAACAACAATAGTATTTACGTTTCAAAGCTGGGTAACACAGGACTTTACAGTGTCCTGATCCGTCCTCATGTTTTTACGAGTGATACCACGAGATCCATGTATACAGTTCTTCTTTTCATGGCCGCGGGAAGCTTTCTTTTAAGTGTTGGTGTCGCGATCGGGATCAGCTCCTTTCTCTCCAAGCCGATCCATGTGCTTCATGATGCCATGGATGAGGTTCAGGAGGGAAATCTGGATACCCATGTGGACATGGAACGTCAGGACGAGTTTGGGGAGCTGGCAGAAAATTTTAATATCATGACAAAGAGGATCTCATCCTACATGGAGGAGCGTGTGCGGCGTGAAAAGGAGTTGAACGAGACCCAGATCGCCATGATGCAGTCCCAGTTAAACCCGCATTTTCTCTACAATACCCTTGATACGATGAAGTGGGTGGCGAAGGCGAACCATATTCCGGAGATCGCGACGCTGGCGGCAAAGCTTGCGAAGATCTTAAGGACCAGTATTTCAAGCGCCCAGTTTATCACGCTGCAGGAAGAGATGACACTGGTGGAAAGCTATGCAAAGATCCAGAAGATCCGGTTTAACGGAAAGTTTGATTTCCGCTATGAGATCGCTCCTGAGACGGAGGAGATCCTGGTTCCAAAGCTCATCGTTCAGCCCATCGTGGAAAATGCGGTGATCCATGGGCTGGCGGATGCGGATGAGGGGCATATTTTTGTCAGGGCATATCTGGAAAGGAAGGAGCTTGTGATCGAGGTTTCAGATGACGGATGCGGGATCAGCGATGAAGTGATCCGACGGCTCGGAAACCGGGACAAGGAACAGAAGAATGGCCACATCGGCTTTTACAATGTGGATACGATCATCCGGCTTCATTATGGAAAAGACTACGGTCTCAGGGCAGAGCGGCTGCCTGCCGGTGGAACAAAGGTAACGATAAGAATACCGGTGAATGGTTCCGGAGAGCCTGATCCAGGTGTGAAAAACAGATCCTGATGACCGATGGGGAATGGAAAAAGGGAAGGGGGGAGCTGTTATGATCAAGGTGATCGTTGTAGATGACGAGCGGTTCGTCCGGATGGGCATTGTCGGTGAGACGGACTGGGCCTCGCTGGGATGCGAGGTCGTCGGTGAGGCGGAAAACGGGTTGGACGCGCTGGAGCTGGTCCATGAAAAGAATCCGGAGCTGATGATCTGTGATATCCGGATGCCTAAGATGAACGGTCTTGAGATGTTAAAGAAGCTTCGGGAAGAGAAAAATCCGGTACAGGTGATCTTTCTGACCGCGTACAGCGAGTTTTCCTACGCCAGAGAGGCGTTGAAGCTTTATGCATTTGATTATCTGCTAAAGCCGTTCGAGGACGGGGAGCTGGAGAGCGCGATCCTCAGGGCGAAAGAGCGGATCGAGACAGATCGGGGGAAGCAAAGAGATACCGGTCTGAGCAGATCTGTCCCGGATAAGGCACCGGTAAAGGAGCAATATCCGGGAGCTTTGGAAGGTGACGGACCAGAGATCAATGCCGCGGTGATCCGGCTCTGTCTGCCATTCGATGAAAATACCGCGGGCCTTACCGGATACGTCCGGGACGCGGTGCTTTACATGGCATCTCATTACGGGGAAAGTGCGATCAATGTGGCGAAGATTGCAGGTGCGGTGGGGATCAGCGAAGGCCACCTGAGCCACTGTTTCAAGAAAGAGACGGGATATACGGTGATGGGGTGGCTCACGCGGTACCGGATGAAAAAGGCAGTGGAATTGCTTTCGGACCACCGGAACAAGGTGTACGAAGTGGCAGAAAAAGTCGGATATAAAGATATTGCGTATTTTTCTAACACATTTAAAAAAATTGCGGGTGTTGCTCCGTCGGAGATACAGGAAAAATAATCTGGATCCTGAAAAAACAAGCCGTTGGAGGCCATCAATGGAAAAAGGTAAGAATTAAAATGAAAATATAGGAGGAATCAGTATGAATGTAAAGATGTTTGGGGAGATCTGCGATGCGTTTGGACCGAGCGGATTTGAGGAGGATGTAATCCGCACGGTTGCGAAGTACTGCAAAGGTCTGGAGCTGGAAAATGACGCGATGAATAACCTTTATGCGCGTATGCCCGGTGAGGATCCGGAGAAACCGGTCGTGATGCT
>OGMK01001275.1_pt1 | contig 13021 bp, 13 predicted proteins | sample 1573151 | NCBI WGS metagenome assembly OGMK01 (sample SAMEA2581887, study PRJEB24529) | metagenome | biome: Human gut stool | place: China | collected 2011
TACCATATGAACGACGAAAGAATGGCTTGATACGTTTAAGCTGTTCGGAAGAAAAATAGAAAAGTTGACGCATTGTGCCCTCCATGAGTACAACTAGCCAACTTTTTTATTTTTTATTTTATTGCCATCGTCAGTCAAGATATCCAGCTAAGCTGTATTTAGAAAATAGACAGAACCGCCTGTTTTCAATCTCAAGTAGGCGAACGATACTTGAGTTGTTGGTAACCCGGAAACGAACGTACATCTCTTGCTTACAAGGCGCAGGGACAGACACAACACCCTCTGTTTTCAGGGTAACATGTTGTTGTCCAATAATTTTTCCTTCCGCCACGAACTCGATAAAAAGATGTGCGCCATAACCTGCCGTGACAAAGAAGGTCAAATGAGCGCCCTCACCTTTTATTTTATATTCACTATATTCTGTCAGGTAAAGCGGTGCGGAAAGTGACAGTATTGAATTCGATTCATAGTCTGGAGATTTCCGTAATAGTGTATCGGAGAAGATTGTATAGTTACTGAAAATTGCTGATTCGATATTTCTATTTGCATTATAAAAATAATATATATGCCAGATACGACGACGATTCAGGTAGGATTTCATAAGTTCCGCACTTTCGTGCTCGAGGCTGGTCACAATAAACTTCATGCGGGAAAGCTCCGCATTTAGTTCTTGTTTAGTCGAACCTATCTGCTCAAACAAATTTTCTCGAAGCTGAAAGCTTGAAATTTCTATATCCTGTTTGAGCTTATCTCCAAGAGGCGTAATAAATGGTGCAAGAACAAAATCCTCTTCGCATAACACCTGGTCACGTTGCCGCAGAGCTTCTACTATTATAGGCTCTTGTTCTTTCGCAAATTCAAGCAGCTTTTCTATTTCAGCATCGGAAAAATCTTCTTCTTTTTTATTCACTATGGCGCACAGAAAAAATTGATCACAAACATTTAGAAAGCTTCTGCGCAAGATTCTTTTCTGCTCTGCAGGAAGGTGACGGTAACCGGGATAATAAAAAAATTCTAAAGAAAGTGGGACAAATTCTACTTTGCTTTTACTGTTGTCACTCGCGATAAGACCATAATGTATAGCATGTGGTCATTCAATTTCTTTTGGATTAATTCTTGAAGTTTTTGCTCCAGAAAAAAAGCGAAGGGTGTCTTCTGTAAAAGGTTGATAATGGTAAGGATTTGATATATTTGTTGTAGTAAAATAATAAGGTGCAAGAATCATAACAAGAGCCTTATGCTTACATATCCGATATATCTCTTCCATAATACTGGTAAAATTATTAAAGTGCTCTAATGAATGCTGAGCATAAATGACATCGGCAAAATCATTTTTAAATGGGAGCTCTTTATCTATGGTAGCGACTATATCAACACCCGGAAGAGCAAATCGATCTACACCAATAAAACCTGCTGTTTTTTTTGAACCACAACCTAGCTCTATTTTAACAAGTGTCTTTTTTATCATATTTAATTATCTCATAATAGATTAAAAAGCAGAACATCTTTTTCTGCGCAGGGTATTCCAAGTTTATTTTTTATCTTATAGATAAGAGTACGTCTCTCTCGATTCTCATACACAAGAAGCATGTCATCTCCTACATATTCCATACTAAGACATAGTGTGACACACTGATTTTTATATCCATTAAGAGGAAAAATAGTAAAGTCTGTCCACTGGTTATAGCAAATATTTTCCATATTTAAACTTGCTTCCCGCAATAGTTTACCTTTAAATAAAAGACGCGCAGTTACTTTGCCATGAGCTATTCCTGTAGTGCATGTAAAAATAAGGCGTATGCGAGAGAAGGAATCAGAAGTTAGCGTTATTGGGTAAAATCTTTGGTGGCCAATAGGACGTGAAGGGCAAAGATTGGAAGTGGCTGCTTCATTGGCAGTTAAGGAGTTACCCTCCATTGAGGATTGCTTAAAGATAGAGGAAGGCTCTGGAAGGGGTTCCCCTATAGATAGGCGAGTTTTGTGTTTTTTGAGTTCCTCAAAAGCGATATTGTATAGGTTGATCAACTCACTGCGGACAAATTCCGGTGTAGCAATGGCCGAAATAGTCTCGTGGGCGTTATTCAGCATAAATAGACGTTCAGTAGCGCCCATCTTTACAAGGCGGGTAATTCCTTCCGCGAGTACATCAGGAGTATTCTCTGGGAGGAGAATACCGTTATAGTTGTCCTTGATGATCTCACTTACGCCCCCGCAGTTGGTAGAGACGGCAAACACTCCCGCGGCCATGCTCTGCAGAATAGTTTGTGGCATGGATTCATCTATAGAGGAACACAGTAATACATGGCAAGTATTATGATAATAATTTTCAGGATGTTCAGTAAAACCTATAAAGGTCACTGTTCCCTCGGGAAGTGTATGCGCTGCCTCACGACATTTCATTGCATATTCCGGCACCAGCGTATCATAACCAATAAGTGTCAGTCTAACCGGAATGCCTTTCTCCAGAAGTTTGCTAACTGCAAGAATCGCTTCCAGTTGCCCCTTGCGAGGTTGAAGCGTTCCGGAGACGAGAATATGCATCGGATTTTCTTGTGTGAAATCCTCTATTGCACGTTCCAAGTTGCTAGCATAGCAGCCAAAGAATTCAGGCCCCACAGGACAGACAATACGAATGGCGGGGATATTGAGAAGTTTGTAATATTCTAAGGCATAGCGATTTGACGAAGAGTGGATAGCCTGAATATTTACATCTTCCCGCTTGGTGAACTGCGGATTAGGATAATACTGATGCAATGTGGTGACATTGGGCACACCCAACTGTTCCGCCGCAATACCAAGTGCTGGCATATATGTAGCTGAGCAGATCAGTCCAACACCCTCTTTTTTAAATATATTGGCTACTAACTGACCATCTGTATAATCTTCTTTGGTACGGTTAATAATGTGGATAGAACTACGGCAGGGTATATACTGTACCTCAACACCAAACTTGCTAGCATATTTCGGTAAGGTAGGAAACTTATCTTGAGCCCACGCTTTTTCATGAGTAGGTAAGTATAGTATACTTTTAATACCAATGTCTTGCATTAACAAAAGATGTCGCAAAATATGTAGCGTTGCTCCTCCGAGTGCTGCCTCGTGTGCAACATATGCAATTCTATAATTATCTTTACATGTCTTTCGGAGATTATGTTGCAATACTGTATAATCTAGACCCGCAATAAAATTAATATATTGAGATTCTGATGAATACTTTGAACATATAAAATCGCATGCGTTTTTATAAAGTTCATAGCGCTCTTTTTCGGTCATAGAAACTGCTTTGGTTAGCGCCTGAAACCAGGAATCTATCGAATTTGGTACAGTTATACACACATCATGAGGAAGTGTGTTGTATGGCGGGACATCCGAAAAGAGTGAAATAGCTCCTGATACGGTACCCTCAAGAAATTTGATGGGAGATTTAGAGCGAGTTGACTCCTTTTCTCCATCAAGCGGGCAAATTTGGAAGTGGAAGTGTTCTTTTTGTAGTGATTGCAAATAATAATCATAATTATTAACAAACTCGTGAAAATGAACAGGACATTTTAGGGAAGGAAACTCACTGGGATCAAGCCCATAAAATGTGATCTCGATATGATTTGAGTGCAGTTCAGAAAACTTTTCTAATGCACCCCATAAAATTTTAAAAATATCTCGTCTTCCTACACTACAGAATATACCGAAATGAATTCGCTCCTTTTTTTTCGAAAAATGCTCCTGAGAAATATATTTTTCAGGTATGTTTGTGCTTAACTTGTAAATACGGTTTGTATATTTTTTGCATTTACTTGTTATGTACTGACTATACGAGAACACACAGTCGACATGCCTAACTAAATTAACAACAGTATTGTATCTTTCAGAGCCAGTTTTCAGATATGAGTATCTATTTGGATAGTCTTGTCCAAGTTGAAACAAATCGTCGTCCATAATATAACTAGTTGGAATATCATTTTTTATTAACTTTTTCAAGTAGGGGAGGCTATAGGGCTCAAGCTGGCCATGAAAAATAAATATATCTTGATCTGTAGGATGAAACACAGAGAAGGAACCAGAACTAATAAATACAAAATTGTAAGGTGCATTACAAATTTTGCAAAGAAAATTACGAATACAAATATCTATTGAAGTTGAATAGTTATATCTATTAACAATAATATTTTTAATTGTTCTACGTGATAATGCGTAAGTTTTTAAATAGTTTTTTATTATATATGTTGTTTTATTTAAAAAAGGAAATATTTCTACTCTATATATAAAATCTTTTTCTTGAGATGAAAAACAAGATGGAATATGTGCTACTTCGTAATTTTGTATATTCTCTGGTGTAAGCTGATTATTATGCTCAAATGATATATATTTCATGATATATTTTATATCATAAAAAGGGATAGTACTCCCAAGAGACCCCTGCTGCTTCGAATAGGCATTTGCAATAACTTTATTAATTTTTATAAAAGGAATTTTTCTTGCAAAACGCATCCATAAGTCCCAGTCACACAGTCGTCGCAGTAAAATATGGGGATCATACATCCCTACAATATCAAAAATACATCTATCATGCAGAACAGAATTGTTTGCTATAATATTCTTATAGAATAGATTAAATAATGATTCCTGACCAAGGGTCATTATATGTTCATATTGATCACTAGAGCAATCCCAAAGTTTTGTTAATCCATAGACAAGGCAGGGGGCTTCATGCGCAATGATTTCTGTATGAAGATCACCAAGGCAATTGGGTAGCCATTCGTCATCATCAAACTGATAGGCAATATATGTTCCGCGACTGGCCATAATACCTTCGTTCACGCGAATAGCGGGTAGTCCGGAATTCAGTTGGTGGCGAATTACCACGATGCGGCAATCTTGTTTTGCAAATCGCATAGCAGTATCAAAACTTCCATCACGTGACCCATCATCTACAATAATCAGCTCAAAATCAGTGAACTCCTGTGACAGTACGCTGGAAATGGCACGTTCGAGCAGAGGCCCGTTATGGCAGTAGACAGGCAGAATGACACTGACTGAAGGACTTTGGGGACGGGCGGGCGAGGCAAAAATTTCCTGATCGTCCAAAAATCTACGTACGGGGAGTGAAATCATTGTTATTCCTCAAAGTTAGTCATCAGCGCTGGCGGGATTAAAACAGTCTCTGCTGAGTTTCATCAAAAGCGTCTGGTATCCGTTCCTCTCAGATCGACACACCGTGTGAAAACCGACATGAGTGTAGCAGGTAAAGGCCGGTCGATTGGCCTCGAATACTTCAAGGTAAATAGAACCCAGTCCGAGCTGTGCAAAGCCGATGGAGCATACCCCTCTCACAGTAGCTTTCCCCAAACCCCGCTCCTTACAGTCGGGAGTGATAAGAAGTCTGCCGAACTCCGCTTGGCCCTTGGCCTCATCGACATTGTATAGCGCAGCAGCCCCAATCCAATCCCCGGTCTTTTTCGAAAAAATAGAAAACATGTAATCGTTGGGCTCTTTCAAGTAGCCAGCATACCATGTTTGCTGTTCTTCAGCAGAGATTATACTAGAGCAAAAGAAGCATGCCCTGATCTCTTCCCTGTTGCGGATCAATCGGAGTGTTTCGATTTCCCCCAACCGGAGAGGCTGAATGGAGATAGCTCCAAATGAACCTGATATGGTATGGTCCATTTTAGGACTCCTTGGGTTGCGTCATTTCGGCAAGATAATGTGCCCAAATTTCTCGAGGTGCACCATCCTCGCGAATAATTCCCTTATCCAGCCAGATGCAACGATTGCAGAAAGCCGTTACTGCCGCGGAACTATGCGTAACAAAAACTAAAATTTTGGTACTCTCCATAAGCTCTTGCATCCTCTTTTGGGCCTTGGAAAGAAAGCCAGCGTCGCCTGCCCCCATTACCTCATCCAATAGAAGAATATCTGGCTTGATGGCTGTAGATACGGAGAAAGCCAAGCGCATTAACATACCAGAAGAATAGTACTTTACTGGCATTTCGAGGAAATCACCTAGTTCGGAAAACTCGGCAATCTCTTGCATTTTGGCCCTAATGCTTTGGGGAGTCTCCCCGAGCATAAGGCCGCGCAAATAAATATTATCCCAGCCACTACATTCCATCTGGAAACCTGTTGCCAACTCAAACAGACAGGAGATTTGCCCGGAGGTTTGCAGTATCCCGGTAGACGGGGGATAGATGCCCGCAATGAGTTTTAGTAATGTACTTTTTCCTGCTCCATTGTGACCAATCACCGCTAGACGATCACCATCGTGCAGATTAAGATTCATTTTATTAATAACATGAACCGAACCATCGGCACCAAAGGTATGAAAGCCTTCATTATGAAAAGTCAGCAGACTTTTTATACTGCGCTCCCGTTTGACTCTGAAATAGAGATCAACATCTTTAAGAAGAATATGACTCATGTAACCTCACAATCTAAAAACGACACCGCGTCTTTTCTCTCGCATGACCAGCCAAATGCTGAATCCAAACAGAATAAAGGCGATACTCGTTGCAATGATATATTCGGACAGTGGAGCAATTTCCTTTCCAAGAAGAGGCGTACGTATAATAGAAATAAAATAATAAAAAGGATTCAATTTATATATAAAAGCATATCCTTTTTCTTTCAGTTTGCGGATAAGCATATCCAAACGTTCTTCCATTCCTTTACCGGAATGATTGCGGATAATAAAAGGCATCTTAAATTCAGGATGTTACTTACTGCAAGTAAAAAAACAAAAAGAACAATGCATCCTGGAAAGAATAACAACATTTTGACACTAAAAAATTCTGTTCCAATAAATGCATAGATTAGAAAATAGGCAATAATTGAATACAAAAAATTAATAAAATTGGTTAACACAAGCCGTGCCGGAAAAATTTCCATATTGACTAAAGTTTGCTTGAGATAACCTTCAGCTGCAAGGAAGGCCTGTGTTCCCCCATCGGCGCAACCCAAAATAAGAATCCAGACATTAAGGCCCGAGAAAAGGATCGGTAGAAAGGTCCGTGGGGGAACACCAAACAGAACACCATATACACAGCCTATGATACTGGCAAGTCCCAGCGGCACCAATACCGACCAAGCCATTCCAAGCATGGAACGCTTGTATTTTATAGACAGGGCTTTAGTTGTCAGTTCCCAGAGTACATATCGATCTTTCCATATATGAGAAAAATAGCTGGCTATCATGAATATTTTCTCCGCAAACCTGAAATATATTTTTTAACAGCTTTTTGGATAATGATGGGAATTGCAGCAATCCCGTCCGATTTCAGATACATCCAGCTGCGGTGCCAGTAATGAAGCAGAGGAACAATCTGTACAGGAGGAATCGTATGTTGGGGAGCTCGATAATTAACAATTTGTGGAAAATTCCGCAACAGATGTTCGGCCTGGCAGGCATAAGAAAAACGCTCCTCCATCATTTGTCTTGCGTTAGCTAAACAGTTTTGACGTACCTGTGAAGAAAGAAAAGCAATCCTACAAATTGCATTCTCCCATGCTGAATCACTTGTTGCGCAAAGAAATCCATTTTCACCATCTCGGATTACGTCTGTATAGGGAGGAACAGAGCTATAGAGACCTGTTATACCGATTTGTGTATATTCTAAGAATTTATTGTAATACTTGTATGAATAGAAGGAAGAATCCTCAAGTGGCGCAAGACCAAGGTCAAAATTTTTGTAATTCACGTAGTTCCTATACGTATCATAATCTTCAAAAAAAGGAATAACTGATACTTGCGCGGAAGAAATGAGCCCGGGATCAGCTCCAATGAACGTAAAATGAATATTATCTTTAAAACGCTTGATAAGGCGAGGAACGGATGGGGCAATACATTGCTTTAAAATGGAGCCATGTCCAACAGAGCCCGCATAGAGCACACGAAATACGCTGTTATCCGTTTTATCTCGCCGTTCCTTGGGTAATTGTATGGGGACTTCACTCGTAAAAAAAGGGGTTCTCGTCAGGCTTCCATACGTTTCACCGAGGCGGCGGTTAACAACCCAAAGCTTGTGACTACAAGCCAGAATTTTAGGTAAATAAACACGAATGATTTCATCGCGGTAGAGTTCTTCGGATATTTTTTGGCTTGGCAGGTGCAGTAAATCGTCATCAAGGAACATAACGACATAACGTGCATATCTACGTGCGAGTGTCACTAGTTTCCATGTTGCCTCTTCACAGCCGCGGACAGAGATGAATATATCACTCCATTCAAGGTCACAACTATGAATATCGAACGTACGGGAAAAACGGACCTCACAAAGTCCGTATTCCCGTTCGATATATTGTAATATTTCAAGTACCCCAACCCTTACGGAAGGTATAAGTTCAGGGCACTCGACGAGTATATGCGTTTTACGCCTTAGAAGAGACATAACAAGCATTTTGAGTGAATTGGTTTACTATGTCACTAACAAGTTGGATATCTTGTTTGGTAAGACGTAGATGCAGTGGCAACGATATAATTCTATTGGATATTCGATGTGCATTGGGACATGTGCCATGATCATGAGAGTATATATGATATTCTGTATTATCAAGATAATGTACGCCAGGATAGATATCAGAATCATTTAATGCCTTCATGAGAGCTTCACGATTGTCTACTTCCACGGCGTAAATATGATAAGAACATTCGTCCTTATAATTGACAGGGATAGGATGTACATTTGGATTGTTTGCAAAAAGTTTATCATACAAGGCAGCCATATTTCGTCTAGCAGCATTATCTTCATCAAGATACTTGAGTTGTACAAGGCCAATAGACGCGATAACCGAATTACCATGTGCCTTGTAACCTACATATTCAACATCGTATTTCCATTTGTAATTTCCTTTTAAATTACTTCTGGCATAGGTATCTTTATTAATACCGAGCCAAGAGAGTTCACGAACAATGTGATCGTTTACCTCATCGGCAAAGCAGATCATGCCACTATCCGCCGTCGGAAGATTTTTAACGGCTTGAAAAGAATAAACCGCTACATCGACGCCAGGAAGAGTACCGGGGAAGCGACCTTCCATGCGTGTTCCCCCCATATGAGCGGCATCAAGAATAAGTTTTAGACCATATTCCTTACAAATTTTGAGAATCTCTTCAAGCTGTCCAACTCGACCACCATAGCCTACAAAAATAATAGCCCGTGTCCGATTACTAATTTTTTTGCGAACATCTACGGGATCAAGGCATAAGTACTGATCCACATCTGCAAATTTGGGAGTTAAATTTGAATAGAGAATGGCATGGTTAGTGGAGATGAACGTAATGGGGGTTGTGATGATTTCATCTCCATCCTGCCATCCGTTCTCACGTTTTAGAATTTCTACGGCAAGATGCAGGCCCGCCGTAGCGGAATTTAGGTAATGTGAATAGTTATGACCGGTATATTCATTCCATTTATTTTCAAATTCAACAGTCTTGAAGCCCAACCCGGTCCATCCCATTTCAAGGCATTCCCGAATTTGATCGAGGCATTCTTCAATATGAAAAGTAGGTTTAAACAATTGAATGGACATACTGTATATCCTTTTGAAATAATTAATTTATATAGTTAAAGATAGTAACTGTAAGATTAGGGCATCTCATTGGTGCATTTGGGAATTCTGATATTCTAAGAATAGAGGTGCTATTGCATCTTTTTCGGACAGAATGGGATTACGAATCGGCCAGTCGATGCCTATATCCGGATCATTCCAGCGAATGGAGCCTTCATCTTCCGGATGGTATAATTCCGTACACTTGTAATGGAAATGTGCGACGTTGCTGGTTACAGCGAAACCATGAGCCATCCCTGGTGCAATCCAGAGCTGCCACTGATTTTCTTGAGAAAGCTCCACTCCGTACCATTTGCCGAATGTAGGAGAGCCGGTACGAATATCTACGGCAACGTCAAAAACGCTGCCGAGCGAAACGCTGACAAGTTTACCCTGGGGAAAATGCTTTTGAAAATGGAGTCCTCGTAGAATAGTCCTCGTAGATTTTGAATGGTTATCTTGCACAAAGGAGAAGTGAATTCCCGCTTCTTCATAGCGTTTTTTTTGCCATGTTTCCACGAAATAGCCTCGTACATCTCCCCATATTTGAGGCTTGATAAGGAGAACCCCTGCAATTGGGGTTTCGACTATCTCCATGCTTCCCCTCCCATTTCGACAAGTTCATAAAGATACTGACCGTAACCGTTTTGACTCATTGGTTTAGCCAGGCTGCGTACATCATCTGAGGAAATATACCCGTTGCGCCACGCAATTTCTTCGAGGCAGGCGATTTTTAGCCCTTGACGCATCTCCACTGCCTGTACAAAAGAACTCGCTTCAAGCAGAGAATCATGTGTCCCCGTATCGAGCCAAGCTATCCCTCTGCCCATGAGTTCGACATTTAGAAGGCCGCGTTCAAGGTATATATTGTTAACTGAGGTGATCTCTAGTTCTCCACGCGCGGAGGGTTTGATTTGACACGCTATGGAACCGATATTGGAATCATAAAAATAGAGACCTGTTACGGCATAGTTCGACTTGGGTGTCTCGGGTTTTTCTTCAATGCTGATCGCACGTAATTTGTTGTCGAACTCCACAACACCGTATCGGTGTGGATCTCGAACATGATAGCCGAATACAGTCGCACCTACGTCGCGGTTCATGGCCTTCTTAAGAAGTCCATCCATTCCATTGCCGAAAAAGATATTATCGCCGAGAATAAGACATACGTTATGGCCTTGGATAAAATCTTCGGTCAGCAGAAATGCCTGCGCAAGTCCTTCCGGGCGCTCCTGCACCACATAATGAAAGGAACAGCCCCATTGTGAACCGTTCCCTAGCAGTTCCCGATACAGAGGCAGGTGTTCTGGAGTCGAGATAATGGCAATATCACGGATACCTGCCAACATGAGGGTAGCTAGTGGATAATAGATCATGGGTTTGTCGTAGACCGGCATAAGCTGCTTACTGACACTCCGCGTTAGCGGATAGAGCCGCGTACCTGCCCCCCCCGCGAGCACGATGCCTTTCCATTCTTTCATACCCTATATCCTCCCCGAATAGTTACTTTGGATCCAGCTACGGTAGTCGCCGCTCTGAACACGTTCAACCCACTTGGGATTGTCGAGATACCACTGTACAGTTTCACGCAAGCCCTCTTCAAATGTATGTGTAGGCTTCCAGCCGAGTTCGGAGCTAATTCTTGAGCTGTTGATCGCGTATCGGAAGTCATGTCCAGGACGATCAGACACGAACTTGATGAGAGAGACATACGGACCTTCAGGAGAAGGATACACAGCATCAAGCACCTCACAGATGCTGTAAACAACCTGAAGATTAGTACGCTCGGAGTTGCCGCCGATATTGTAAGTTCTGCCATCCTCCCCATCTGTCAACACACACTGGATAGCAGCACAATGATCTTCCACGTGCAACCAGTCACGAATATTAGAGCCGGTGCCGTACACGGGAAGCGTCTTGCGGGACAATGCGTTCAGAATGACAAGGGGAATAAGCTTTTCTGGAAACTGGCGTGGACCGTAATTGTTCGAGCAATTAGTGATAAGAGTAGGTAGACCGTATGTTTCATGAAAAGCCCGTACGAAATGATCGCTAGCTGCCTTGGATGACGAATAAGGACTGTTGGGGCGGTAGGGGGTTTCCTCGGTAAAGGATGGTTCACTGGAATGCAGAGTACCAAACACTTCATCGGTCGATACATGCAGAAAGCGGAATGAGGACCGTGCGGTGGGGCCGAGGGATGTCCACCAGTCCTTGACTGTCCGGAGTAGTGTACACGTGCCGAGTACATTGGTTCGGACGAACGCGTCGGGGTCAATAATACTGCGGTCAACATGGCTTTCTGCCGCAAAATTAACGATAGCATCGGGGTGGTAGGTATGAAGAATATGGGCAACGAGCTCCTCGTTTCCAATATCACCACGGATAAAAATATGCCGAGAATTTTCCCGGATTGAAAGCAGATTTTCTGGATTACCCGAATAGGTCAGTTTATCCAGATTGATCACAGTGTTCCCTGCTGCACACTGCCCAAGAACATAACATGAGCCGATGAAACCGGCCCCACCTGTAACTAGAATTGTTTTCATAGCGTTTTAATAAAATTTTTTAATGATATTTTTAATTGTTACCTGAAAACCTAGATTTTTCATCTGTACTATAAAACGAGCTACAAATTCGACCCAAACGGGGAATCTGAGAAAGTAACGGTAGATCCAATCATTACCTTGTGTATAGCCGGGAAGCAGACGTTCACGAAGCGATTTCCAAAAAAGGACATTGGGCTTAATGTACTGAGCAAAGACCGTTTTCTGTTTTTCTCCTGATGGGCGGTTACGCTCGGTAAAACTTTTCGCATGGAGTCGCCAACTCGTTAATTTTTCTGGAATAAATGCAAAATTGGTTTGTTGTGCGACCTGACACCATATCCACCTGTCCAGCCAGTAGGCAATAGGGGAATCCAGGCGACAAGCAAGGAGAACCTCTCGCTTGAACATAGCACAAGAAAAAGTCGGTATTTGATTTTCTATCAAAAAGGCCCCGCGCATTTCGTAGGGACCCCAGATACTCTTTCCTTCTTTTGAGATTCGTTTCGCATGGCCCTTCATAAGGCGTGGGACGAGATGATCAAACCAGTCAGTATTTGCATTAAACATCCGTAGGGGTTTTATATCATTAAATATCACTCCTGCATTTGTTACTGAAGCGACAAGCATTCTCTTTTCTATACATTGAGGAGACCAAATATCGTCGGATTCCAAAAAAGCGATATAGTCTCCTCTTGAGTTGAGGATACCATGATTTTTTTTATCTGAATGCATTAGAACCCTGACTCGAGAATCTTTCTTTTTATATAAAGTGGCTATATCAACTGAATTATCATAAGAGCCATCATCGATAATTAATAATTCAAAATTGGTCCATGTTTGAGACAGAACGCTTTCAATGGCTTCACCAAGATAATCTGCATAATTATAACTAGCTATAACAATAGACACTGACAGTTTTTATAAATAGTGAAACA
>OGMK01001286.1_pt1 | contig 12917 bp, 9 predicted proteins | sample 1573151 | NCBI WGS metagenome assembly OGMK01 (sample SAMEA2581887, study PRJEB24529) | metagenome | biome: Human gut stool | place: China | collected 2011
CCGCATTCTCCGGCATACGCTCTGCCTCGCCCTGCTGCTGACGCTCGCGGCCTGCGAAAAAGACCGCGAGCCGCGAATCGAGGTCTCGACGGGAGAGATTCACCTCCCGGGCGACGCTTCGTCCGGAACGACGTTCACCGTGTCGGCCGAAGAACCGTGGACGCTGTCGTATACCGGCGAGGGATTCGCCGTGACGCCGGACGGCGGCGCCCGCGGGGAGACGACGGTCACGGTGACCGCTTCCGAACCCAACTCCGCCAAGGCGCGCCGGAAGCTGGGCACGATAACCGTCCGCCACCCCGCCAACAAGGACGGCTATCCGGTCGAGGTCTACCAACGGCCCGCCGTGGCGACGCAGACCCTTCTGCTGTACATGCCCGGACGAAGCCTGATCGACTATTACGAGCGCAACATCGAGGGCGTCAGTGCGGCCGTGACGAACCAAATCCCGGGCGACGGGCGCATTCTGGTCTGCTACCAGCCCGAGAAGCATTCGTCGGCCGTCCTGCAGGAGATCCGTTACGACCCGGCGACGGAACGGTGCGAACGAACGACGCTCAAAACCTACGACGGCTTCAACGCCGGAAACCCCGAAAAGGTACGGCAGCTGTTCGCCGATGCCGCGGAGCTGGCTCCGGCCCAAAACTACGGGCTGATCATCGGCTGCCACGGCAAGGCGTGGATTCCGGTCGCCAGCGGCTCGCTCTCCTACTCGATGCGGCGTTCCGCCGAGGACGACCTATGGGCCGCGCCCCCGGGAGCCAAGCAGACCCGTTCGTTCGGCGACAAGGGCTACGAACTGAACATCACGGAGCTGAAGGAGGCGCTCGAAGCGCAGCAGTTCCGTTTCGACTACCTGATCTTCGACGACTGCTTCATGGCCAACATCGAAACGCTCTACGACCTGCGTTCGGTCATCGGCTACATCGTGGCGTCGCCCTGCGAGGTCATGGGCGACGGATTCCCCTACGACCGGATCGTCCCCCACCTGTTCGAAACGGGACCGGTCGCGGACCGGCTCGCGGAAACCTGCCGGGAGTTCTGGAACCTCTACGAAAACGAATACCAGAGCACGACCTGGAAAGAGCAGTCGGGCTGCATCTCACTGGCCGTCACGTCGCAGCTGGACGCGCTGGCGGAGGTGATGCGCCGCATCAACGAAAAAGGCAAACAGCCGTTCGAACTCTCGCAGCTCCAGTACTACGAGGGACTGATGACACACCTTTTCTACGACTTGGGGCATTACGTCGAATTGAGCTGCGGCGACCCGGCGCTCGTCGAGGAATTCACGACGCAACTCGACCGGGCATTTCCCCCCGAAAGCCGTCTGTGCACGAAGCAGTTCTATTCCCAATACAACAACGGGTCGAACCCCGTGCATTTCTATACGGGCGTCTCCGTGAGCGAGCCTTCGACGAAGTACGTCGCCGAAAACCGGATGACGGACTGGTATCGGGACACGCATTAAATGAAATGAAAAGAGCGATTCTCACGAATCGCTCTTTTCATTTATGCATACAGCCCGGACTTCCTATTCATACTGCCCGGACTTCAGCCGCTCCACCTCCTCGCGGGTCAGGAACCGCCACGCTCCGCGCTTGAGGTTCTTCTTCGTGAGACCCGCATAGTAAACGCGGTCGAGTTTGGTCACGGTGTAACCCAGGAACTCGAAAATACGGCGCACGATGCGGTTGCGGCCCGAGTGGATCTCGATGCCCACCTCCTGCTTGTTCTCCTTGACGTAGGAAATCTCGTCGGCGAAGATCTCGCCGTCTTCGAGCGTGACGCCCTCGGCGATGCGGTCCATGTCGGCGCGCGTCAGAGGTTTGTCGAGCGTCACCTGGTAGATTTTCTTCTTCTTGTAGGAAGGGTGCGTCAACTGCTTCGTAAGGTCGCCGTCGTTGGTGAACAACAGCAGCCCGAGGCTGTTCTTGTCGAGGCGTCCCACCGGGTAGATGCGCTCCGTGCAGGCGCCCGAGACCAGCTCCATGACCGTCTTTCCGGCATGGGGATCGTCGAGCGAAGTGACGTAGCCCTTGGGCTTGTTCAGCACCAGGTAGACCTTCTTCTCGCCCTGCACCGGCTCGTCGTTGAACCGCACTTCGTCGGTCGGCAGCACCTTGGTTCCCAGTTCGGTGACGATCTTGCCGTTGACCGAAACGACGCCCGCCGTGATGAAATCGTCGGCCTCGCGGCGCGAGCAGATGCCCGACTGGGCGATGAAGCGGTTCAAGCGCATCTCGCCCGTCTGCTTCTCGGGATTGAATTTCGGATACGACGCCGGTTTGTCGTCGTGTTTCTTATAGGCAGGTTTGAACGGTTTGTCGACGAACTTCCGGTCGCCGAATTTCTTATCCCCGAATTTTTTCTCGCCGAACTTCTTCTCGCCGAACTTCTTCTCGCCGTAGGGCTTGTCGCCGAACTTCTTGGGTCCGAATTTCTTCTCGCCGTAGGCCGGCTTGTCGCCGTAACTGCGGCGCGGACGCTCCTCGTCGCTGCGGTGACGGTCACCGTCGTAGCGGGGTTTGTCTCCGAAGGAACGCCGCGGACGGTCGTCGTCCTGACGCTGACGGTCGCCATACGAACGCGGCTTATCGTCATACTGACGCGGACGGTCGCCATAGGGACGCGGGCGGTCATCATACGAACGGCGCGGGCGGTCGCCCTCCCCGCGGGATTTGTCGCCGTAGTGCGGCTTCTCGAAGACCGGACGGTTGTCGGCCGTGAAATGGGGGTTATACGAAGCCCGGCGTTCGGGCCTGTTTTCAAAGGAGGGTTGCTCCGAATCGGCGGCATCACGCTGCAAACGCGGGCGACGCTCGACACGCTCCGCCGTAGCCACTACGGTGCGCTTGCGTTTGTCGCGTCCGAAGCGTTCAAGCACCGGGGTCGAGTCGTTTTTAGGATCTTTCATTTTCTATTCTCTACTAATAATATTGTCGCAGGCAAAGATAGCGCAGAACGGGAGCGATGCCGAATCATCGGGGCATTGCCGGACCGCAGTCTATCCAGGCGGGCGTCTGTTCGCCCGCAAAGATAGTGCAAGTTTCGGGGATAACAACACATTGCGTGCCCGAATCGGAGATAAAAACCACCCCGGACGATAAATACCCCGGTTAAAACTGTTTCGACAATGGAATTTCACATTCTTCCTCCATCTGACAAAATAACGGCAACACTCCGGAACACCGCCGTCCGCGGCCACCCCGGGATAAACCCATACCCAAAAAACGCCGCCGGAATCAGGTCTGCATTCAACCCTTTCCGGCGGCGATGAAACATCACGGCTCAATGCCGCTTACCTCCGCACATAATACTCTACAGTCACATACCCGTCTTCATCGGCCGGATACGTCCATGTCATCCGGGTAGTCGTCACCTCTGCGTGACAGACCTGCGGGTCGGAACCGTCGGAATAATCGACATCGTCGCTCCGCATCGAAAGGGTTTTCGTCGACTCCTCGTAAGTGTACGTTCCGTTGTAATACTCCTTCGGCGGATAATCGTAGTAGCGATAGGTACCGTCTTCCCGGAAGATCGCTATCATCTTGTCGGCCGTTTCGACCGCCGTGAAACTTTCGGCGAGTTTCCCATTCCGATAGACCTCGTTTTTCTCGAATACCCATTCGCCGATAATCGGACCGGGCTGTTCGTCGGTCCCCTTCTCATCGTCCGAACAGGCGGCAAAAGTCAGCAACACGGCCGACAGGCAAAACATCCATTTCTTTTTCATCTTTATTTAAATTGGGTTTATAATCCATCGCTTTATTATTTATAGAGTATCCGCACATTCTCACTGTCACAACTTACACGGGTTGTTTGCCCTTTTTTCAGCCAAATCTCTTCCAGTTTAGGATTACCCCATGAGCACCCGAGACTTTCCAGCATCGGACACCCCGACACATCGACAATCCGCAGATCGAGGTTGTTCCATTGCGATGACATGTCGCTATAAACGCCCAAAGTTGTCATTCTGGAACTGATTATCTCAAATGATTCCGAGGTCAACGCTTCAAAATGCGGATCTTCACCCCACGAATAACCTCCTGTATACCGGGTCGGAAGCGTTTCCCCGAGATTGAGCCACTCCAGCGGATTGAACCGGGAACCCAGGGAGTTCAATTTCGTATTGCGGCTCAAATCGAGTCTCCGCACTTGATTGTTGGAAAAATGCAGCGAGGTCAGATTCGGAAAGTATTCGATTCCTTCGAGCGATTCTATCTCCATACCACCACACGAAATCGTTTCCACTCGAAGCGCCTCCTGCCGCGATATTTCGCCGTCCCCCGTAATATCGTACCGCATAAGATAAGATTTGAACTTCGCATCGGGGAAACGGATTATTTCCGACGGCGCGAATTGCGTGACCTCCGCTTTTGCGGAAACGCCGCCTCCGGAAACGACGATTGTCCCGGTACGTGTGTCTCCAACGTTAACTTTTGCCCTGAAGGTAAGCAGCGATTCATTCTCCGGGGAGGCCAATTCGATCCAGTCAGCCTCTATTTTTACCTGATAGACGACATTCGCCTGCACCTGTATCTGAAACTCACCGGCCGCAGCGTCGAGCCAGAATTGCTGCGACGACAAGGAGACCGAATTCTGTCGGGCCTACCCGATTTCGATCGTCGTCTGCGAATCTCCCGCCATGATTCGCACAAAGCACTTCCGGTCCGCAAGCGTTGTATTGGATTTCAAGGAAATAAATATCTCACCGTCGCCCGAATCGCCCGACATCGGAGAAACCGAAATCCAATTCGCCGCGGAATCCGTATAGTAAAGCGCGACGAACCAATTTTCCCGGGAGGAAAACCGAACGCCATAAGTTCCACCCTGCGAGGGGACTGTCTCCGGAATCCCGCCCCGGTCGATAATGGATATGACTTCATCGGGTTTTTCCGATTGCTCCGGGCTCTCGCTGCATGCGCACAATAGCAGGCACATTCCCAACAGCATCTTTTTCATAGCAACATGTTATATAGATTGCCACCCGGCTCCTGTACGGCAGATTCATAAAAAGAAAGTGTGGAGCCGTTCGTTTATCTGAATGGAGGTTCTGGAATACCCGTGAACAAATAAACAATACCCCACACCGGATAGTATATCGGGAATGATATAGCTATACACGGCAATGAGTGTTTGTATTGCTTATTCCTGTTCACGAGAAATTTTCCAGATTTCCATTCAAGAATAAAAGCGAAACACTTCTACCAAATATGTCGCCGTCCGTGTGGACAGCAAGACAAAGATAGAAAATGTTTTTCAATACGCAACGCTCCCGGGGTATTGTCCCTGCAAATTTCGAAAAAAGGTTGCTGAAAATCAATATTGATCTGAAACTATGTTATTTCAATTTAGGGTAGTCTGCGAATAAACACACCACAAATACGCTATCTTTGCATCCGTTATGAACATGAACCGCGAAATACTGCGCATTGCGCTCCCCAATATCGTCTCGAACATCACCGTGCCGCTCATGGGCATCGTATCGACCGCCATCGCCGGACACTGGGGAGCCGACTCCGCCGCCACGATCGGCGCGCTGGCCATCGGCGTCTCGATCTTCAACTTCATCTACTGGAACTGCTCGTTCGTGCGCATGGGAACCAGCGGGCTGACGGCCCAGGCGTTCGGCGCGGGCGACTTCCGCGAGTGCACCAACATGCTGGCCCGCGCGCTGTCGGTGTCGGCGGTGATGGGTGTGCTGATGATCCTGCTCCAATACCCCGTGGGAGAACTGGCCCTCTGGGCCATGAACGGCAGCGAAATGACCCGCGACTACTTCTACGCCCGCATCTGGGCCGTGCCGGCGGGCATCGTGCTCTTCGGGTTCAACGGCTGGTTCACGGGGATGCAGAACGCCATATTCCCCATGCTGACGGCCGTCACGGTCAACATCGTGCACATCCTTTGCAGCCTCTGGTTCGCCTTCGGGATGGATATGGGCATCGTGGGCATCGCCTACGCCTCGGTGATCGCCCAATGGACCGGCGTGGCGCTCTCGGCGCTGCTGCTCGCCGCCAAATACCGTCCGATCCTCACCGGGATCGACTGGTCGGAGGTGCTGGACCTCAAACCGCTGAAGACGTTCTTCATCATCAACCGCGACATCATCCTGCGCACGTTCTGCATCGTCGCGGTCTACACCTTCTTCACCGGGGCGTCGGCACGCATGGACGACCCCGCGCTGCTGGCCGTGAACACCCTGCTGCTGCAACTCTTCACGCTCTTTTCCTACATGAACGACGGCTTCGCCTACGCCGCCGAGGCGCTCACGGGACGCTTCATCGGGGCGCGCGACAGCGTGTCGCTGCGCGACTGCCTGCGGAGGTGCATCGCCTGGGGAACGCTCGTATCGGTGGTCTTCGTGGGGATTTATCTCGTCTGGTGGCGCGACCTGGTGGGCGTGTTCGTAGATCACTCGGCACCCAACGCCGGGGTGATCGAGGAGCTGGCGGGACGCTACATCGTCTGGATCATCCTCATCCCGATCGCCTCGGCCATGCCCTTCATCATGGACGGCATCATGGTCGGAGCCACCGAAACGCGCGTCATGCGCGACTCGATGTTCTGGGCCACGGCGGCCTATTTCGCCATTTACTACGCCTGCTACCCGCTGATCGGCAACAATGCCCTATGGCTGGCCTTCACGCTCTACATGTTCCTGCGCGGAGTGATCCAGTTCTTTATGACCCGCCGGCTGAAAACCATCTACGACAAGATCGCATAGGACCCGGACAACCGCCAGTCGCGCCACCCCTCGGGACGGATCGCCGCGGGAAATTCGCACTCCAGCCACACGGTGCGGGCCGCCGATTTCCACGGACGCCCGAGGTAAACCCGCGTCACCCCTTCGGCCGCCGTCACACGGCAGCAGGAGAAGACGAATCCGCATTCGTTGCGCTCGGTGGTCGAAGCGGCCGTGATGAAACTGTCGGCCTTGCAATGGATCGTCGAACACTCGAACAGCACGATCGAAGGGCCGAAAATGAAGTCGGTGGTTCCCTCGATATAACAATTCTCGACATGTACGCGCGAAACGTAGCCGCGAGCAAAGAAGGTGTCCTGATCGCCGATGAGCGCACAATGATACAGATGGATGCGGTCACCGCGGGTTTCGAGCGCCACGGCCTGCCCTACCCTTCCGGCATCGTTCTCGACGGTCAGGCAATCCAGATAGACATCGTCGGCCTGAACGGACATCGTATAACTGTCGTAGGTGGTCAGCTCGCGGCCGTCGACGACTTTGCCGGCATAGTCGCCCCAGACGATGCGGGTTTCAGCCATTTCATCGCCCAGAATCCGGACCTTGTCCTTATAGACGTCGAGCGTCACCTTCTCGCGATAGACGCCGGGCATAATCCGCACCGTGCGCCACTCCGCAGGCTTCGACGGCAGGGCGTCGAAACACGCCTGAATGGTCCGGAAATCCCCGCCGCCGTTGCAGTCGACGGTATAGACCGTCTCTGCCGAGGCGACGAACGAGGACAGGAGAAGGATCGTTATGATTACAGCGGATTTCATCATAGGTTCGGTGAACGCAATTACACGCTACAACGTCACCCCCGTCTTGAAGATGGCGATCTCCTTGAAACCCGTCTCCTCGTGCTTGAGACGCTCGCCGCCGGCCGTGGCCAGCACCTTGCCGATGAAACGCTCCAGCACGGCCTGCGGCTCCTCGTCCTCGACCAGCGTGCCGGCGTTGAAGTCGATCCAGTTGGCCTTGAACTCCGCGAGCTGCGTGTTGGTCGAAATCTTCATCGTGGGCACGAACGACCCGAAAGGCGTGCCGCGTCCCGTGGTGAAGAGCACCAGCTGGCAGCCCGAGAGAGCCAGCGCCGAAGCGGCCACCAGGTCGTTGCCCGGAGCCTGCAAGAGGTTCAATCCCGGCTTCGTGACGGGCTGTGCGTAGGTCAGCACGTCGACGACGGGCTGCGCCCCGCCCTTCTGCACGCAGCCGAGCGATTTCTCCTCAAGGGTCGTGATGCCGCCCTTCTTGTTGCCCGGCGAGGGATTTTCATAAATCGGCTGGTCGAACCGGCGGAAATAGCGCTTGAAATCGTTGATCAGCGAGACCGTTCCGTCGAAAACCCGGCGGTCCGCGGCGCGGTCCATCAGGATCGTCTCGGCGCCGAACATCTCGGGAACCTCCGTCAGCACCGTCGTGCCGCCCTGCGCGATCAGCCAGTCGGAAAACAGCCCTACCAGCGGATTGGCCGTGATGCCCGAGAAACCGTCCGAGCCGCCGCACTTCAAGCCCACCTTGAGGTAAGCGAGCGGAAGCGGCTGACGCTTATCGGCTTTGGTCTTTTCCACCAGCCTGCAGCAGATTTCGAATCCCGCCTCGATCTCGTCCTCGACCTCCTGGGCGACGAGGAACTTCACCCGCTCGTCGTCCCATTGGCCGATCACCTCTTTCAGGGCCGACACCTGGTTGTTCTCGCACCCGAGGCCCAGCACCAGCACGGCGCCCGCATTGGGGTGACGCACCAGCGCGGCCAGCGCCCGCTGCGTATTGGCGTGGTCGTCGCCCAGCTGCGAACAGCCGTAATTGTGGGTGTAGACCCGCACGTCGTCGAGGTGCGAGCAGTCGCACTCGCGCTTCACACGCTCCGCGATGGCCTGCGCCTGCCCGTTGACGCACCCCACCGAGGGCACGATCCACAACTCGTTGCGAATGCCCATCGTATCGTTCCCGCGCAGGTAACCCATCACCCGCACGTCGCGCTTCGGGCACCCGACATCGTAAACCTTGGGGGCATAGGTGTATTCGAGGTCGTCGCGGAGGTTGGTTTTCAGGTTGTGCGTGTGAATCCACCCGCCCTGCGGCACGTCCTGCGTGGCGTGACCGATGGGATAGCCGTACTTCACGACGTTCTCGCCCGCGGCGATGTCGCGCAGGGCGAACTTATGGCCGCGCGCAACGTCCTCGCGGAGCGTCACGGCGACGCCCTCGACATCGAGCGTCTCGCCCTCGTGCAGGTCGTCGGCCAGTGCGACGGCGACATTGTCCGCAGCGTTGATTTTCAGAAACCGTTTCATATCAATAAAATAAGCCGCATGTCCGGGTCCCGCAAAGCCCCCGCCGAGGCGGGGGTTCGGGGTGGGTCGGACTTGTGAACACGACCGGAGGCCGTGCCACGAACCGTCCGAAACGCCGCACCGGAACAGCTGACTGGTTACGCTCCTAAAAACTTCTTCAAGGCATCTTTCATGCCCAGCGTCTCGATGTCGCGGACATAGCCCGCAACGGTCCCGATGAAGCCCGGAACCTCCGAGAAATCGACGGTGAAGATGCCGCTCTCCTTCACGATCTTCGCGATCGTAGCCTCCATGTCGGCCGAATCCCAGTTGGCGCGGATGTAGTCCACGAACTCCCTCGTGTCGTCGGGTTCGAAACCGCTGTTCGGCCCGTAGAGGGTCATCAGCGCGGCGAACGTGAATGCTTCGCGTTCGGCCAGCCGCTGCGCCTTGAACCAGTTGTCGCGCACGGTCGGATAGTTGCGCGCCTCCCATTTCGAAAGCGAGTTGAGCGAAATGGACCGGAGCATGTGCTTGATGAAGGGGTTGTAGAAACGCTCCAGAATCCCGGCGGCGAACTTCTTCAGCTCGTCCCGGTCCTCGTCGATCATCGGGATCACCTCCTCGGCAACCATGTCGTTGACGAACCGCTCGATGTCGGGCGTATTGAAAGCGTCCATCACCGTCTCGCAGCCCATTTGCAGGGCGATGGGCACCATGCCCGTATGCGACCCGTTCAGGATGCGGACCTTCTTGTCGCGGAACTGCTTGATCGACGGCATGAAGATCACATGCAGCCCCGCCTTGTCCAGCGGCAGCTCCTTCATCACCTCCTTGTAGCCCGGGCCGCCGATGGCCCACAGGTGGTACAGCTCGGCCTTCACCACGAGGTTGTCGTCATAGCCGATCTCCTCCCTGATCTCGCCGATCTGCTCGCGCGGGAAGCCCGGGACGATGCGGTCCACGAGCGTGTCGCAGAAGTGGCAGCTGTTTTCGACCCAGTCGATGAAATCCTGCCCGAGCTTGTGGTATTCGGCATGTCTGATGACGTATTCGTGGAGCGTCGAGCCGTTGTTCTCGATCAGCTCGCAGCAGATGATGCAAAGGCCCTTGGTCGGGTCGCCGTTGAAATGTTTGAACCGCTTGTACAGCAGCGCCGTCATCTTGGCGGGATACGACTTCGGCGGACAGGCCGTCAGATCGTCGCCCTCCTCGTAGCGGATGCCCGCCTCGGTGGTGTTCGAAATGGTGATCTTCAGCTCCGGCGAGAGGAAATACGCCTCGTATTTCGCATAGTCCACATAGGGATTGAACGAATCCATGATGCTCTTCACCAGCCGCACGTCCTTCTTGGGCCGTTTGTTCTCGATGCCCTCCAGATAGACGTGGTACATGTTGTCCTGCCGGTGCATCAGGTCGATCATCCCCAGCACCTTGCGCTCGGGGTCGATGATCGGCTGGCAAACGGCCACGCCTGCATCCATGACGCCCTTCTCGTTGGCGATGTCGATCTGCCAGTCCACGAAGGCTCTCAAGAAGTTGCCTTCGCCGAATTGCAGGATGCGAACGGGGCGGCCGACCGTTTCGACAGTCGACTTGTTCAGTTGCTTGATCATTGTATGTCCGGTTTTTAAGTTAATCCAATACAATCGGTTTGTATTTCGGAACCAGCGTCTTCATCACGATCCAGCCGATGAGGTAAGCCACGGCGCAGATGCAGAAGACGACGAAATATCCGGCGGGCTTACCCTCGAAACCCATGAACTGCATCGCCGTTTCGTCGGCATATACGAACAGCCAGCCGGCGAACCATTGCAGGATCATCGAGCCTACGCCGCCGGCCATGCCGCCGATGCCCGTCACGGTGGCGATCGCCGACTTGGGGAACATGTCGCCGATGGTCGAGAAGATATTGGCCGACCACGACTGGTGCGCCGCGCCGCCCAGACCGATCAGGATGATCGGGAACCACGGCGAGATCGTGCCCATGGGCTGCGCCAGCAGCACCAGCAGCGGAATGAACGCGAAGATCAGCATGGCGCGCATGCGTGCCGCATAGGGGTTCAGCCCCGTCTTGTTGATGATGATCGTCGGAAGCTTGCCGCCGTAGATCGACAGCATCGTGATGGCATAAAGCGTGAAGATCAGCGCCACGCCCAGCCCTTCGGACATCTTGATCCCGAACTGCGAATTGAGGTACGAGGGGGTCCAGAAGAGGAAGAACCACCACACGCCGTCGGTCATAAACTTGCCGAAGGCGAAGGCCCACGTCTGTTTGAACGAGAGCGTTCTCCAAAACGAGATCTTCTCGCCCTCCTGCTCCTTGCCGACCGTCTCGCCGTCGACCACTTCGTGCTGGTCCTGCTCGATATACTCCAGCTCGGCGGCATTCACCTTCGGGTGGTCCGAGGGTTTCTTGTACATGAAGACCCAGAAGCCCATCCAGACGAAGCCCAGGGCGCCGATCACGATGAAGGCCATCTCCCAGCCCCAGGCCTTCGCCAGCAGCGGAATGGTCAGCGGGGCGAACAGCGCGCCGATCGAAGCGCCGGCATTGAAGATCGAGGTGGCGTAGGCGCGGTCCTTCTTGGGGAAGTACTCGGCGGTCACCTTGATGGCTGCCGGGAAGTTGCCCGCCTCGCCCAGGGCAAGGATGCAGCGCGCGGCGATGAAGAAATACATGCTGACCATGGCGATGGTCGCGGCCAGGGCCGACCCGGCCTCGACGGCGCGCAGCGCGGCGGCGTCGGGAAGCCCCACCCATGCCTCGGTGGCGATGCCGCAAAGGGCGTGCATGCAGGCTCCCATCGACCAGACGCCGATGGCCCACAGATAACCTTTCTTGGTGCCCATCCAGTCGATGAAACGGCCCGCGAAGAGCATGCAGACGGCATAGACGATCGAGAAGATCGAAGTGATCAGCCCGTAGTGGTACTCGTTCCAGTGGAATTCGGGCTTGATGAACTCGTCCCACGTCAGCGAGAGCACCTGACGGTCGAGGTAGTTAACAGTCGTTGCGAAGAAGAGCATCGCACAGATGACCCAGCGATACTGCGTCATCTTCCCAGCGAGAGTCGATTTGTTGTTTGTCATTATGGGGTTTAATTAAGTAGTGTTCAGGAATTGGTGAGCCGCAGAAACGGCGTCCGGCGGCAGAGCGGGGCCGCCGCCGAACTACCGAACTTACGGAATCGGTTTTAACGCACCCGGGCGATCACGTCCAGAGCGAAACGGCATTTTTCGGTGATCGCCGCCCAGTCCTTCGCGGCGACGACCTCTTTCGGGAAGAGCTGCGAGCCCATGCCCACGCAATAAACGCCGGCCTTGAACCACGCCGTGAGGTTCTCCTCGGTGGGTTCCACCGCTCCGGTGGCCATGATGTTCGACCACGGCAGCGGGGCCTTGACGTTCTTGACGAACGACGGACCGCCCACGTTGCCCGCGGGGAAAACCTTCGTCAGGTCGCAGCCCAGTTCCTGCGCCGTGCCGATCTCCGTCACCGAACCGCAGCCAGGGGTGTAGGGAACCAGATGGCGGTTGCAGACCCTGGCCACCTCGGCGTTCAGGTAGGGACCCACGACGAAGTTGGCGCCGTACTGCATGTACATCGCGGCCGTCGGGGCGTCGACCACCGAACCGATGCCCAGGATCATCTCCGGGCACTCCGCGGCGGCGAATTTCACCAGACGGATGAACACCTCCGAAGCGAAATCGCCGCGGTTGGTGAACTCGAAAGCGCGCACGCCGCCTTCGTAGCAGGCTTTCACGACCTGCTCGGCCACGTCGGCGTCGGCATGATAGAATACGGGAACCATGCCGGTCTTACCGATGGCCTCCAGAACTTGCTTTTTATTGAAGCGAGCCATAATTTTTAATTCTTAATTTTTCATTTTTAATTT
>OGMK01001296.1_pt1 | contig 12829 bp, 10 predicted proteins | sample 1573151 | NCBI WGS metagenome assembly OGMK01 (sample SAMEA2581887, study PRJEB24529) | metagenome | biome: Human gut stool | place: China | collected 2011
TTCGGTTCAACCGTTATCAGCAGAGTGCATTCTTCACTTCTGCCAATACGGTTGTGGGGGCGGTTTATGAAGTTTCGGGAGGGATTTCCTCTTATTTTCATCTGAAATCGGTCAATGAAGATCTGTTGGATCGCAACATGGTGCTCGAACAACAGATCACTAATCTGGAAAAAGCATTGAGAGAGCAGCAGCTCGATTCTATGGCCATCAACAGCATCCGGCAGGTGCCGCAAGCGGATTATCAGTTGTTTAAAGCGCATGTGATAAAGAACAGTTTGAATCTGGTTGATAATTATATCACGCTCGATAAAGGTTCCTCTTCCGGTATTCGCTCCGAAATGGGAGTGGTGGATGGTAATGGGATTGTAGGGATTGTTTATGAAACCTCTCCTTCCTACTCGGTGGTGATTTCGGTACTGAACAGCAAGTCGAATATCAGTTGCAAGATTATCGGCAGTGATTATTTCGGCTACCTGAAATGGGAACATGGAGATTCGCGCTATGCTTATCTGAAAGACTTGCCTCGTCATGCAGAGTTTAATTTGGGAGATACAGTCGTTACCAGTGGTTTCTCCACCGTCTTTCCCGAAGGTATAATGGTGGGAACGGTGGATGATATGTCCGACTCTAATGACGGACTTTCCTATCTGTTGAAAATCAAGCTGGCTACTGATTTCGGTAAGTTGAGTGACGTTCGGGTGGTAGCCCGGACAGGTCAGGAAGAACAGAAGAAACTTGAAAACAAGGTGATGAAAGAATGATTATTACTTATATACATAGAATCGGATGGTTTATCGGCTTGGTACTTCTTCAGGTGCTAATCCTTAATAGTGTACATATTGCCGGCTATGCTACTCCTTTTCTCTATATCTATTTTATTCTGAAATTCAGCTCCGGCACTTCCCGGAATGAACTGATGTTGTGGGCTTTTTTCTTCGGGCTGACCATTGATATATTCTCCGATACTCCGGGAATGAATGCGGCAGCTACCGTATTGCTTGCCTTTCTTCGTCCCTCTTTACTTCGTCTGTTCACGCCCCGTGATAATCCGGATAGCTTTATTCCCTCTTTTAAGACGATGGGAATCAGTCCTTTCTTAAAATATACCACTGCAAGTGTTTTTGTGCACAGTCTGGCATTACTCTCCATTGAGTTCTTCTCATTTACCAGCATTTGGCTGTTACTGTTGCGAGTGCTTCTTTGCACTATTCTGACTGTAACCTGTATCATAGCTATAGAAGGGATTAAGAAGTAACGATGGCAAAAGATTATATCTTAGAGAAGCGCAAATTTGTAATCGGAGGCATTGCTATCTCCATTGTTTTGATTTATCTGATACGTCTTTTTGTATTGCAGATCACGACCGATGACTACAAGAAGAATGCTGACAGTAACGCTTTTTTGAATAAGATCCAATACCCCTCGCGTGGTGCTATTTATGACCGGACCGGTAAATTGCTGGTATTCAACCAGCCGGCATACGACATAACGATCGTGCCAAAGGAAATAGAGAATCTGGACACACTCGATTTATGCCAATCGTTGAATATCACCCGTGCGCAGTTTCTCAAAATAATGAGCGACATGAAAGACCGTCGTCGCAATCCGGGCTATTCCCGCTATACCAACCAGTTGTTTATGTCGCAACTTTCGGCGGAAGAATGTGGTGTCTTTCAAGAAAAGCTGTTTAAGTTTCGTGGTTTTTATATCCAACGGCGTACCATCCGCCAATATTCGTACAATGCTGCCGCCCATGCTTTGGGAGATATCGGAGAAGTCTCCGCAAAAGAAATGGAAGCGGATGAAGAAGGATATTACATCCGTGGGGATTATGTCGGCAAGTTAGGAGTCGAGAAATCGTATGAAAAGTATCTGCGTGGCGAGAAAGGAATTGAGATTCTGCTTCGCGATGCGCACGGTCGTATCCAGGGACATTATATGGATGGTGAATATGACCGTCCTTCCGTTCCCGGCAAGAACCTGACATTGAGTTTGGATATTGACTTACAGATGCTGGGCGAACGTTTATTAAAGAATAAGATTGGAAGCATTGTGGCTATTGAACCGGAGACCGGAGAAATCCTTTGTCTGGTATCCTCTCCCAATTATGACCCGCATTTGATGATTGGGCGCCAGCGTGGCAAGAACCATCTGGCCTTGCAACGTGATATGACCAAACCGCTTTTGAATCGTGCCCTGATGGGAGTGTATCCTCCGGGATCTACGTTCAAAACAGCGCAAGGACTGACGTTTCTGCAAGAAGGAATTATCACCGAACAAAGTCCGGCATTCCCTTGCTCACATGGATTCCATTACGGAAGATTGACAGTAGGCTGCCATGCTCACGGATCTCCCTTGCCATTGATTCCGGCTATTGCTACATCGTGCAACTCCTATTTCTGTTGGGGATTGTTCCGTATGTTTGGCGATCGTAAATACGGTTCGCCACAAAACGCCATTACGGTCTGGAAAGACCACATGGTTTCGCAAGGATTTGGCTACAAACTGGGAGTTGATTTGCCGGGAGAGAAACGGGGCTTGATTCCGAATGCGCAGTTCTACGATAAAGCCTATCGCGGACATTGGAACGGACTGACAGTAATCAGTATCTCTATCGGACAGGGGGAAATTCTATCCACTCCCCTTCAGATTGCTAACCTGGGAGCAACGATTGCTAACAGAGGATACTTTGTGACACCGCATATTGTAAAGGAAATCCAAGATAATCAGTTGGACAGCATCTATCGCGTACCACGTTATACCACTATTGAGAAAAGACATTATGAATCAGTCGTAGAAGGGATGCGTGGCGCAGCCACCGGAGGAACTTGTCGTATGCTGTCAGTGATGGTTCCGGATTTGGAAGCCTGTGGAAAAACGGGTACTGCGCAGAACCGCGGACACGACCACTCGGTATTTATGGGCTTTGCTCCGATGAACAAACCGAAGATAGCTATTGCTGTCTATGTAGAGAACGGCGGATGGGGGGCTACTTACGGAGTTCCTTTCGGCGCACTGATGATGGAACAGTATTTGAAAGGCAAGCTCTCGCCGGAGAACGAGTTGAGGGCGGAAGAATTTAGTAACAGAGTGATATTATATGGTAACGAGGAACGATAGTTTGTGGAAAACGCTGGACTGGGTAACGATTTTTATTTACCTGCTCCTGATTGTTGGCGGATGGTTTAGCGTCTGCGGAGCCAGCTATGACTATGGCGAACGCGACTTCCTCGACTTCTCGACCCGTGCCGGCAAGCAGTTTGTATGGATTATCTGTTCCTTCGGACTCGGATTCGTGCTGTTGATGCTGGAAGACCGTATGTATGATATGTTCGCGTACATTATATATGTGGGGATGATTCTCTTGCTCATTGTTACCATCTTCATAGCGCCGGACACCAAAGGATCACGCTCCTGGCTTGTCATGGGGCCTGTGAGCCTGCAACCCGCCGAGTTTGCCAAGTTCGCTACGGCTTTGGCGTTGGCCAAATACATGAATTCTTATTCATTCAGTATCAAGAAAGAAAAGTGTGCCTTTATCCTGGGATTCATCATTCTTCTCCCGATGTTATTGATTATCGGGCAGCGGGAGACAGGGTCTGCATTGGTTTATCTTGCTTTTTTTCTGGTGCTTTATCGTGAAGGAATGCCGGGAGTAGTGCTTTTTGCGGGCGTATGTGCGGTAATCTACTTTGTGGTCGGCATTCGTTTTGATGAAGTCTTTATCGCCGATACTCCTACACCACTGGGAGAATTTATCGTATTACTATTGATCTTATTATTTGCCGGTGGTATGGTGTGGGTATATCGTAAGAAATGGTCTGCCACCCGCAATATCATTGGTGGAAGTTTGGCTATATTACTGATTGCTTATTTAATATCCGAATATTGGGTGCATTTTAGCCTCGTTTGGGTGCAATGGACGCTTTGTATTGTGGTGATAGGCTATCTGATTTATTTGGCATTAAGTGAGCGGCAGCGTACTTATTTCCTGATTGCCCTGTTTACAATCGGTTCTGTCGGCTTCCTGTATTCTAGTAACTATGTATTTGATAATGTGCTCGAACCTCACCAGCAAGTCCGTATCAAAGTAGTGCTCGGTTTGGAAGAAGATTTGACCGGTGCCGGATACAACGTGAATCAGTCCAAGATTGCCATCGGTTCCGGTGGGTTGACAGGAAAAGGGTTCCTGAATGGTACGCAAACAAAATTAAAGTACGTGCCCGAACAGGATACCGACTTTATATTCTGTACAGTGGGTGAGGAGCAAGGATTTGTTGGTTCGGCTGCTGTCTTGTTGGCTTTCCTGATTTTGATCTTACGATTAATCTTCCTGTCCGAACGGCAGACTTCCAACTTTGGGCGGGTTTATGGATATTCGGTCGTCAGTATTTTCCTTTTCCACTTATTTATTAATATCGGTATGGTGCTGGGGTTAACCCCGGTTATCGGTATTCCATTGCCTTTCTTCAGCTATGGAGGTTCTTCTTTATGGGGATTTACGATATTGCTGTTTATCTTCCTGCGCATTGATGCAGGACGTGGCAGAAGACTCTAATCTTACTGCTTCTCAATACGGATACCTACATCGCTCAATCCTTGTAACTTTTCATCTTTCATTCCGCTCATAATTTTAATAGTATAATTTGCAGGATGTAAAGGGCGAACAGATGTAATAAAAGTTTCCGATTGGTAAATGCTTCCCCATCCGTGTCCCGTCCATCTTCCGGTAGAGTCAGCCAGGCAGAAAGCAATAGTATCAGTGCGCCATACCGTAGAATCCTGTAGATTCTGACTGATAAATAAATGGAGGTCATGATAAGGATATTCGATACTGTTGCGGACTTCCGCAAAAAGCCGGAGAGTAGTGGGAACGCTGTCAGTTATGGGAATATGAAAAGAGAGTGTATCACTCTTTCCCCATCCCTTGTTGGGAAGGGATTGATAAGAGTGATACACTGTATGTTCATTGCAGGCTGTCAGTAAGCAAGCGCTGAATAGACTCAATATACTATTCTTGAGTAGGCTTTTCATTAGTTGACTGTTTCTCCTGATTCTGATTTCTTTCCGGTCTGGAAGGACGCTCGTGGTTGGGACGACGTTCTTGACGTTCCTGTCCTTGCTGTTCCCGTTGACGGTCTTGTTGCTGCGGACGTTCCTGACCTTGCGGACGTTCCTGATTCGACCGTTCCTGTCCTTGTGGACGTTCCTGATTTGATCCTCTTTCCGGACGTCTGTTTTCGTTGTTCCGTCCCTGGTTCTGTCCTCTGTTCCGGTTGTTGTTATTGTTATTTCTCGGACGGTTGTCTCTTTCTCCTCTGTTGCCGTTTTCTGGCTGTTGCGGGCGGTTTTCATTCTCCCGTTGAGGTTGTTGCGGACGATTGCCGCCTTCTGCTTGCTGTTGCGGGCGGTTTCCGTTATTATTGTTTCCTTTTTTCTTCTTTTTATTATTCCGGTTAGCGTTATTGCCGCCCTCTTTATTATTCCGGCTGCGGTCGAAACGGGTAACACTTTCCTGTTCCAGCAAGTCAACTGGTTTTCTCGGTTCCGGTTTCTTTTCTTCTTCGAGCAAGCTGTCCGGTTTCATCCCTTTCTTATTCATGGAGATTACTTCAAACGCACGTTTTCCGCTGATGGTGACCAGGTTGGCTGGGAAGTTTTTATCCGTAGAATAAGAAACCTGATTACTTAGAATATCCGCTTTGAAGAAATAGAAAGTACCATCTTTCGTTTCTAGCTCTATCTCTCTTGAAGGGAGACGTTTTTGTGCTTCCACATAACAGTCCACCTCGTAGTTCAGACAGCATTTCAGCTTAGCGCACTGTCCGGCAAGTTTCTGCGGATTCAATGAGATATCCTGAAAACGGGCTGCACTGGTAGAAACAGAGACGAAGCTCGTCATCCATGTAGCGCAGCAAAGTTCGCGTCCGCAAGGACCGATCCCGCCGATGCGTCCTGCTTCCTGACGGGCACCGATTTGTTTCATTTCGATACGTACGCGGAATGCTTCGGCCAATACTTTAATCAGTTGCCGGAAGTCTACCCGCTCATCGGCGATATAGTAGAAAATAGCTTTGTTGCCATCTCCCTGATACTCCACATCACCGATTTTCATATCCAGATTGAGATTCAACGCAATCTGACGCGCACGAATCATCGTAGCGTGTTCTTTGGCTTTGGCTTCGTTGAATTTTTCCATATCTACCGGCTTAGCTTTCCGATAGACACGTTTGATTTCCGTATCTGCTTTGAAGTTTGCTTTCTTCATTTGCAGGGGAACGAGCCGGCCGGTCAATGTAACCACGCCGATGTCATGGCCGGGAGCCGCTTCAACGGCAACTACATCTCCTTTTTCCAGTTTAATCTTGTTGCTGTTTCGAAAATATCCCTTCCGGGTATTTTTGAATTGCACTTCCACCATGTCACTCTCTTCCGCATTGCCCGGAATGTCCGCCAGCCAATCGTAGGTGTTCAGCTTTTTATCTTGTCGGGAGCATCCTTTGCAGCAAAGGCCACCGCTTCCATTATGAAGTTTATATTCCATAAGTTTATATATTTATTATTGCTTCAACAGTACAATCATCTTCAGCGAGAAGTCGAAGAATACCATTTTAGCATTTACATTCTGTTCTATATGTAGTTGCGCTTCGCTTAATTCGTCCATGATGCCCATCACGTTACGTTCGTTGACAAAAGGCGCAAAGCGGGTTGCAAAATTCTGTTCATTAATCGTCATATACGTCAAATTGCGCTGGTGCAGGTTGAAGATAAAATTCTCCCGAATCATGCGCTGGCAATATTCCAGGAAGTTCTTCTGACGTTCACGTCCCATGCCCGCCACTTGCTCGCTCCACATTTTCATTTCCTTGATTTTCCGTTGGTAAGACAACCGCATCAGGCTGACAAACAAGTCAAAAAACAACTGGTTCTCTTCATTCAAATGAATTGTTTCGAGTGCCTTGATAAAATTCCCGTTTGCCAGATGGGCAATGGAAATACTGTCGGCAGGCAAAATGTTATATTTCGTCTGTAATACCCGGTCGATGCTGGCTTCATCAATCTTCCGTACATTCATGCGCTGGGTACGGCTTAGGATAGTGGGCAGAATCATGTCCGGCGCTTCCGATACCAATAAGAAAACCGTTTTTTCGGGCGGTTCCTCAAGCAACTTCAGCAGTTTGTTGGCACACACCGGATGCATTTTTTCCGGCAGCCATACAATCGTAATCTTAAATCCCCCTTCACTGGATTTCAAACTAAGTTTTTTCAGAATCTCGTCACTCTCTTTGGCATAGATCAATGCTTGTGAGTTCTCCGCATCCATCTCTCCCAACCAGTGATTGAGATTAAAGTAAGGATGATTGATAACAAACGGTCGCCAGTCGGCTATATAATCATCGCATACTTCCTTTTTCCCCTTTGCGCTTTTCACGATAGGGAATACGAAATGTACGTCGGGATGCACCAGTTTATTGAATTTCACGCAGGACGGACACGTTCCGCAGGCATCAGTCTCCCCCCGATTAGTGCAACTGATGTAACGTGCGTATGCAATAGCCAACGGCATTTTCCCGACCCCTTCCGGGCCGCAAATAAGCTGGGCATGTGGAATACGCCCCTCATTCACTTCCTGAATGAGCCGTTGCTTGATTTCTTCCTGTCCGATTACGTCTCTGAAAAACATATCAATAAATGATTTTGGCTACTTCTTTGATACTGTCTACTGCTCCGATAGAGTAGAAATGAATACTCGGCACTCCGTGAGCCATCAACTCCTTGCACTGGGCTACACACCATTCGATACCTACCTGCTCGGCTTCCGCGTCATTCTTGCATTTCAAAGCCTCTTTCACCAAGTCTTCCGGCAAGTCCACTTTGAAAGTCTTTGGAATCATGCTCAATTGAGACAGCTTCTTGAACGGTTTGATTCCCGGAATGATAGGTATATTGATACCTGCCGCCTTCGCCTGCTCCACAAATTCAAAATATTTCCTGTTATCGTAGAACAACTGTGTCACGGCATATTCCGCCCCGTTCTCCACTTTTTTCTTCAGCCAGTAAAGGTCAGTCTCGATATTAGGCGCTTCTTCGTGCTTCTCCGGATAACAAGCCACCCCGTAAGAAAATGGCGTACTGCTGACTTTCATCTCCGAACCATCCACAAAAATACCTTTATTGAAATTATTGATTTGTTCCTGCAACTCGATAGCATGATGATAACCGTCACCTTCCGGTGTAAATACCGACTCATGTTTCGCTTTGTCACCACGCAATACCAGTAATTCCGTGATATTCAGAAATTGCAGGTCGAGCAACACATACTCGGTCTCTTCGCGGGTGAATCCGCTGCACAAAATATGCGGGACTACCGTAATATTGTATTTGTTCTGGATGGCGGCAGCCACGGCAACCGTTCCTGGACGCCTTCTCAAGCGGTTTCTCTGAAACAATCCGTTACCGAGGTCTTTATACACATATTCGCTGCGGTGAGTAGTGATATTGATATATTTCGGGTCAAATTCCCGAAGCGTATCGATTGTCTGATATAACTTTTCTATTCCCGTTCCTTTCAGCGGTGGAAGTATCTCGAAAGAAAAAGCAGTTTTCTTGTTGCTATGTATTAAATCAATTACTTTCATTCTTTTTTTGCTAATGTTCGTTATCTACTTGGATTAAACGTGCATATTGGGACAAAAATACGAAAAAAGAAAGATTTCTTCTTGATTTACTCTAAAATAGTTTTGTTTTTATCGTACTATAATAGATAAAAGAGGGAATATCCCCTGCAGGATACACCCTCTTTTACCTAATCACTATTATATTAGAATTTACTTGTCGAGGAATGATTTCTTCATTCTGGCGATGTCCGTCAGATAATCTTGTAAATCCTGTTCATGTTCTTCCTCTTCGGCAAGAATATGTTTGGCGATGTCGCAGGTAGTGAAATCTTTCCCATTGGTAAAATCTGCAATTTCCTGATAACGAAGGATTGCGCAGCGTTCGGAGGCTACATTATCTTTCAGCAAACTGACAGAGTCGAACCCCTGCGGAGCATCATATTTGCATCTTGCCAACTCAAACCATTGCTTAGGGTCAAGCACCGGAACTCCTTCCAACTCGATGATACGGTCAGCGAGCAGTTGCGCATGTCTGCGCTCTTCTTCGGCATGTTCCTCAAATTCACCCTGTACATCGGCACGCATGGCACCTTCCACTACTAATGCACCTACCCAATATTGATAGTATGCCAACCATTCTTCAGCTAATGCTGCGTTCAACTGTGCGATCAAACTTTCTACATCTAGTTTCCCTTGTAGAATTTTTACACTTTCTCTAGCCATAATTTTTATGTTTAGGTTACTATGTTTAAGTTGCCTATGTAACAGGCAGGGGAGATTTTTGTTTATGGCTCATTGAGAATTTAACAGAAAGATAGCTTTACCTACACATAAGTTTGTAAAGTGCTGTTTTATCTGCCACCTGCAACGAAGTTGAATTATCTTATTGAAAATAAACGTATTACGGCGTTGCAGATACCTGTTGCAGATACGTTGCAGATGTAGTATCTGCAACGCATCTGTTGGTCTTATAAAACTCGTACAACATGGTAGACAGTACCTCTGTGTACACGTTTCGACGGGATTTCATGTTTACGGAGAACTCGCCCGAACACACTTACCCGCTTGTTTGACAACGGTATGGCACTGTTTTTCTTTATATCTTCCAAAATCTCCGCCGGTGAGAGCCATTCACCGTCCTCTTTCTCTTTGGCCGGACGGAAATAACGGTAAAACAACTGTTCTTCGAGTGAAACTTGTTCAAATTCACGGTTGCTTTTGGTCATAATCTGTTCTTCGGACTGGTCGAACCAGTAACGTTCGCCGTGGTCGAGCTCATACATGGCCTGCGCGTAAAGCTGTTCATAATCTATCGCCTTGTTTGTATCTATCGTTCCGATTACTTCGATACAGATAAAGCGACGGCTGCCCGTAGGGTCGGTCAGCAAATCCTTTTGGTTGCTCGTTGCGATGAATGAAGCATAACGGCGCATTTCAAGTACGGCGTTTCCATAAGGTTTGCGCATATTTACAATCGGTTTTTGCAGGATATGTTTCAGGTATCCTTGTTGGGTGGCGCTGATCTGGTCGAACTCGTCAATGTTGATGAGCGCAAAACGATTGAGATACAATTCGGCATCCGTCTTTCGTGAGAAATCGATGCTGTCCGTATAGTATGCACGCATGGCGGGCGGGATGAGGCTGCGGCAGAATGTCGATTTACGGCAACCTTGCGGGCCTACCAGCAGGGGCGAAACATTATTCGCATATTTCTTATCCGTCCCACGCCAATGCATGACCATGTTGAGAAACCAGCGGTGAAACAAGTCGACCCAATGCTTGTTTTCGCAGGGAACGGTTTGCGCCAGTCCGCGGATACGGTCTTTGCCGTCCCAGACGGGGAGATGGTAGAGGAAATCTTCCAACGGATTGAATACGGGGATGCGGTTGGAGTAGATATACCGGCTTATGTCCCTGTCCCATAGTGGAATACCCTCTGCTTGCGCATCTAGTGCGATACTGTTCAGCACCCGTTTGTTGATAGGATTGAAGTAAAAATGGAATGAGTTCCGCTCGCGGTATTCCACTTCTCCCACTTGGGTGTTGTAACGGAATTCGTAGCGCCTGTTCATAAACTCCTCTGTCTGGAGTGACAGGTACTGTTCTTTCCCTAAGCTACTCTTCTTTCCGAACCCTTTTTGTTCTTCATATACATTCTTAACCAACTGGCGGATGAGCACCTCTTGACGGCGCAGGTAATAGTGGAAAATAGTACGTTTCACCGTTTCCTCTTCGGGAATGCCCGAATGGAAGCAGTTGACAGCCAGTTGTGTCACCATAGCCTGAAAGTCTTCCCCTCTTTCGGGGGCACCTTCATCTTCCGCTTCGTAGATTTCTTCATGGGTCTTTCTCAAAGCCGCTTCGAAAAGCATGAATACAGCGCGCTCCGTGTCATATCCCGGTACGGCCCGTGTCAACGGTGACTTTTCCGAGCGTACCGCTTCCCGATAAGTCAGTTCTTCGGGCATCCCTGACGGTTGCGACAGATAAAACGGAACGGAATCCGGTCTGTACATAAGTTCCGGGTCGTGTGATAGCCGTGAGTACTGTTCCAGACTAGGCTCTTTGGGTAAAATGCTGAACGGAATTTGCGGCTGATAGCATTTCACGGCCAAACGATAGGCATGCGCATGAAATATCTCCGCTTCTTCTCTTTTCTGTGGAAGCGAATTGTCTGGGCGGGTAAATTTCGCCCATATTTTCACTGTCCGTCCGCTCGAACCGGTAAAGACGCAGTGAGTCTGCGGCTGTTCCCATGCCAATTGTTTTACCAATGTAATCTCCGGGCCGCCTGACAACGGTCCGACGGTCAGTTCAACTATTCCGTTATAACTTTTCATTTGTTTTCCACCTTCCGTCCTGCGGAATTCCGCAGCCGGAAGAATCTTCGGCAGCTTGTCTGCTTCGTAGCAGCGTGAGTCGGGCAGGGAATATCGCAACACTTCTCTGAAGGCGGACACAGGCTGTGTCTTTGTTTCTGTCCGTGTTTTTCCTATCCACGTTTCCATATCCATTGTAGTCAGCGCAGTAGTTTTGTCCTTGTCTCTTAATTGAGTGATTTTCATCTTTTGTTTTGTTAATAATATTCTGCTAAGTTAGTCATATTTGCCCGTTCTTGCAAATAAACATGGATATTTTATCTGTTTATCCTTTTTATCCGTACATTTGTAGAATTTAATAACAATAAAACCGATAAACAGCAATGAAAGAACCATTCGATTATTCCATCGTTCCTTATACTTTCGGCTTGTGTGCAGCCGAAGAATGTCCGCGTGCCACGACTTGTCTGCGGCATATCGCCTTAGAGTATGCTCCGGCGGAGCGGGTTTTCCTGTCAATAATGAATCCCAACCGGCTGAAAGCGATGAAAAGTGCTTGTGATTATTACCGTTCCAATGAGAAAGTGCGTTATGCACGCGGCTTTATGCGTACGATTAGTGCTCTTACGGTTCGTGTGGCAGATACCTTTCGCTATCGTATGATTGAATATATGGGTAGAAAGAACTATTATTTGAAACGTAGGGGAGACATGAACCTTAGTCCGGTCGAACAACGGCGGATTATTGCCGTAGCCAAGGAGCTTGGCGTTAGTCTGGATGAGTATTTCGACGGTTACGTGGAGGATTATAACTGGGGTTAGTCTTGTATATCTCCTTCTCTGAAAATCTTTAGCTACGGTTTCGCTGTCGTTTCTCTATATGGAAACTCCAGTGTCTCTAGCGGGAAACGCTAGTATCTCTGGCTGGAAACTCTCGTTTCCATGCGCGGAAACTGTAGTTTCCCGCCTGGGAACCGGAGTTCTGACGCAGGAAACGAGCGCTTCAATGATAGGAAAATAAACTTTGATGCTTGGTGTGCAACATTTCTTCTTACCGCTGTGTTGCAGATGTTTTTATCTGCAACGTATCTGCAACGGTATCTGCAACGCTATAATTGTTTATCAGTCAGTTTGTTATTTCGATTTTGTTGCAGGTGGCAGATGTTTTTTTATTTTTCAAACTTTATTGTAGGGAAAATTAGAGGTAATAGTGGCTTGAGGAAAAGAATCTTTTAACCTTGCGTGAGAAGGAGTTCTATTAAAAATATATATCTTTGCAAGACAGGTGACTGGCGTTAATTTATAAAAGCAGAGATTATGAGCAATAAAATTTATCCTATCGGCATTCAGAATTTCGAAAAGATTCGTAATGACGGTTATTTCTATATTGATA
>OGMK01001300.1_pt1 | contig 12764 bp, 8 predicted proteins | sample 1573151 | NCBI WGS metagenome assembly OGMK01 (sample SAMEA2581887, study PRJEB24529) | metagenome | biome: Human gut stool | place: China | collected 2011
ACGGCAGGGATATTCACGATAAACGCGTATACCTCGCCGAATATAAAAAATACATTGAAGAAACAATAGTATACGACCATGTCTACCATATACTTATGTGCATTATGCGCGACGTTACCGCCGAGGAGACAGAAAAAGAGAAAAAGGCGGAGCTTAGCCGTCAAACAATAGAAATAACGGATAAGGTCGTCGAAAAGCAAATGCGCATAGTTCAGGAGATAGCTTCTCTGCTTGGCGAGACTACCGCCGAGACAAAGATAGCCCTCACTAAGCTTAAGGAGTCGTTGAAGGATGAATAATCTTTGCACGGACATAGGCCATATGAGTCTTACCAAGTACGGAGAAGAGCTGTGCGGCGATATGGTGGAGGTTATAGAGCAGGGCGATGACGATTATGTTGTTGTGCTTGCGGACGGGCTCGGCTCCGGTGTAAAAGCAAATATTCTCTCTACTTTGACTTCGAAAATAATATCCACCATGATTGCAAATAATATGCCGCTTGAAATGTGTGTTGATACAATAGCGAAAACACTGCCTATATGTTCGGTACGTCAGGTGGCATACAGCACTTTTACGATAGTGCGTGTAATAGACAACAAAGAGGCAGAAATAGCCCAATACGACAATCCGCATGTCATTCTGCTGCGTGACGGAAAAAATCTTGTGTATCCCGAGAGCGCAGTGGAAATCGACGGTAAGATGATATATAAATCGAAAATATCGTTAAAGCTTAACGATACGCTCATTTTTACGAGTGACGGAGCGGTTTATGCCGGTATTGGTGAAAATATGAATTTCGGTTGGCAGCGCGACCAGATAATCGAGTTTATGGAGGAATATTATCGCCCCGATTTTACGGCAAAAACGCTTTCATCATTACTGCTTGACCAGTGTGATAAACTATATGGCGGAAGGCCCGGTGACGATACAACCGTTTGCGTTGTCAAAATCCGCGAGAGAAAATCCGTGAATCTTCTCATGGGACCGCCGAGGAACCCTGCAGATGTCAATAAAATGATGTCGTTGTTTTTCGGAAAGACCGGCAAGCATATTGTATGCGGCGGAACAACTTCAACTCTTGCGGCGGATTTTTTGGGCAAAGAGGTTAAGACGGATTTAAAATATCTCGACCCCGAAATACCGCCCATCGCCGAAATTGACGGCGTCGATTTGACGACCGAGGGTGTAATTACAATGAGCCGAGTGCTTGAATACGCCAAGAGTTATCTAAATGACGATGATATTTACGCCGACTGGAGCGTCCGTGCGGACGGTGCGTCGCAGATAGCGCGCATACTTTTCCAGGAGGCGACTGATATAAATTTCTTTGTCGGAACTGCAATAAATCCGGCACATCAAAATCCAAATCTTCCCATAAACTTTAACATCAAGATGCAGCTTGTTACAGAGCTTTCGGAGTATCTGAAAAAAATGGGTAAACGAATCAAAGTAAGCTATTTTTAACAAAGGGTGAATTGAATGAGAAAATTTGATACGAAGGTACAGCTTTTAAAATACAAGGTCCTTCGTGAGGTCGCAAGAATAGCCTTTGACGAGGGAGAGTTTTCCCTTGCCAACAATTTCAATGATATTGCAAAGACCGTAACGAGTGACAAGGCAACTATGCGCTGCTGTATATACAAGGAGCGTGCAATAGTTGCCGAGCGTATAAAGCTCGCCTGCGGAGGCAACAGAGCAAATCCGAACATAATAGAGGTTATAGATATAGCCTGCGACGAATGTCCTGCCAGCGGTTATCAGGTATCACACGACTGCCGTGGCTGTATCGCACACCGCTGTGAAAGTGCCTGCCGCAAGGGAGCTATTTCCTTTGACGAAAATCAGAAAGCGCATATTGACAAAACAAAGTGCGTAAACTGTGGTCAGTGTGCCAAGGTTTGTCCGTACAGCGCAATTTCGAACTATACAAGACCGTGTGAAAAGGCGTGCAAAATAAAGGCAATTTCTATGGCAGACAGCGAAGAAAATCCCGCTCAGATTGATAACAATAAATGTATAAACTGCGGCGCCTGCTCTTATGCATGCCCGTTCGGCGCAATTATGGACAAGTCGTTTATACTTGATGCGATCAGGATTTTAAAAGACAGCAATAAAGGCGACGGTTTTAATGTGTATGCAGTTGTGGCTCCGTCGATAGCGAGTCAGTTTGTGTATGCGAAGCTCGGTCAGGTTGTGACCGCGATTAAAAAGCTCGGCTTTTACAGCGTGGTTGAAGCTGCTCTCGGTGCCGATATTGTAGCATACAGCGAATCAAAAGAGCTTGCCGAAAAAGGTTTCCTCACAAGCTCTTGCTGTCCGGCGTTTGTTGACTATGTAAAGAAGTTCTATCCGAAGCTTACCGAGAACATTTCACACAATCTGTCTCCCATGGCGGCGATTGCAAAATATATAAAAGAGACCGACGAGACCGCAAAGGTTATATTTATAGGCCCTTGTACGGCAAAAAAAGCCGAGGCGAAGCAGGAAAGAGTCGCACAGTATGTCGACTGCGTTCTCACCTTTGAGGAGCTTCAGGCTCTTATTGACTCGCGTAATATAGAGCTTACCGAGCTTCCTGAGGATGTTCTTGACAATGCTTCCTATTACGGCAGAATATTTGCACGAAGCGGCGGCGTTTCGGAGGCTGTCGGTCAGGCAATTAAGGAGCAGAATATAGATTTCACCGTTGATCCGCTTCCGTGCGACGGCATAGAAGAATGCAAAACGGCTCTTTTGAAAGCGTCACGCGGAATCCTTAAAAATAACTTTATTGAGGGTATGGCGTGTGTCGGCGGATGTATCGGCGGCGCAGGCTGTCTTACCCATGAGGCAAAAGATAAAAACGAGATAGACAAATACGGTAAAGAAGCTCTTGAGAAGAGCATAGGCGACGCATTGAGTCAGCTTTAAACATCGAGCTTTGGGAACGCAGGGAAAAACCCCTGCGTTCATTTTTTTGTATAAATATGATTTTTCTTCCAATAATTACCTTACGAAAGGATGAAAAACATATGAAATCGAAAACAGAAAAGCTTATTCGAAGATTTGAAATATCGTTAGCCGCAGCATTTGTCATAACGTCGATTTTCAGCTTTGTGTCATTTGCCGCGTCGTGCGGCGATGTAAGACGCGACGTTTTGCGTATGCATGTAATAGCTAATTCCGACAGCGACGAGGACCAAATACTGAAGCTTAAGGTGCGCGATGCCGTGCTCAATGAGGGCAAGGAGATATTTGACGGTTCTTTGACAAGTGCGAATGCCGAAAAGCTGCTTATTCCGCAAAAGGAGCGGCTTGAAGAGACGGCGCGCGAGGTAATACGTAAAAACGGCTTCGATTATGATGTAAGGCTCGAAATAGGCAAGGACTTTTTTTCGACGCGAACTTATGATGATCGTATAACTTTGCCTGCCGGTGAATATGAGGCCGTGCGCGTCATAATAGGAGAGGGGAAAGGCAAAAATTGGTGGTGCGTTATGTTTCCGCCTATGTGTCTGCCCGCAGCCGAGTCATCCGATGATGCGGAGCTTCAAGACATTTTGTCAGAGGATGAGCTTAAAGTTGTAGAAAGTGACCCAAAATTTGAACCTCGGTTTAAAATTATAGAGATTTATGAGAAATTAACGCAGAAATTGAAATAAGGCTTTTAATATCCTTTTATTTTTGTTATAATTACCACAATGGTAATTTCTGAGATAAAAGGATATTATTTATTGCGAAAGGGTTATTGGAAATGCTTAAATACAATATTATTCCCAAGCCGAATAACTATACTTCAAAGGACGGTACATATGTAATTTCTTCAAATACCGAGGTCCTTTGCTCACCCGAGTTTGTTTCTGCGGGTAGATATTTGACCGATTATCTCAGAACAAAGCCCGTAAAAGGCGAGGGTGCAATTAAATTTCAAAAGGTAGCCGGAATGGAAAACGAGGCTTACTCTATTTCGGTTTCCACAGACGGTATAATGATAAAGGCTTCATCTTCTTCCGGTGCGTTTTACGGGGCTGTCACGCTAAAAACCATAATAATGCAGGCCGAAAAAACAGACGGCAGGGCAGTTATAAACGGACTTTACATAAGCGATAAGCCTGCATTTAAATATCGCGGATTTATGCTCGACGAGTGCCGCCACTTCTTCGGCACGGAAGCCGTAAAAAAATTGCTTGACAATATGGCAATGCTGAAATTAAATAAGTTCCATTGGCATCTTTCCGATGATCAGGGTTTCAGAATAGAGAGTAAATTATTCCCGAGGCTCAACGAAATAGGCTCTAAACGTGAATATGCCGGGCTTGAGGGACTCGGCTTAAAGCACCGCGGCGGAGAATATTTTTATTACTATAAGCAGGATGAAATAAAGAATATTGTGGCGTACGCCGCAAAGCTTAATATAGAGGTTATTCCAGAAATTGATTTGCCGGGCCATGCTTCGGCTCTGCTTGCCGCATATCCGGAATTTGCCTGTAAGCCGCGTGAATTCAAGCCTACTTGCGAAAACGGTATATTTGACGCTGCGATTTGCCCGGGAAACGAAGATGCGTATGCTTTCATTGACAAGCTGTTTTCCGAGATTTGTCCGCTCTTTACAAGCACACATTTCCATATAGGCGGAGATGAGGCCTCAAAGGGGCACAAAATATGGGATGATTGTCCTAAGTGCCGTGCGGCAAAAGAGAAAAACGGCCTTAAAAACTCAAAGGAGCTTCAGGGCTACTATATGACTCGCATAGGCGAGATTCTTAAAAAATACGGCAAAACACCCATTGCCTGGAACGATTGCATCAATGACAGCTTTTCTCCCGATATTACGTGTCAGTATTGGCTGCCGTCAAATTCGGGCGAGGTCAAAAGGCAGTCATATAAGCGTGATATTATTCTTTCTCCCACGGCGCACTTTTACTTTGACTGCAAATATTCTGTTATATCGCTTAAAAAAGTGTATAAATATAATACCGTTAAATCCGGGTTCGGAAAATCCGGGCAGCGCGTAATAGGCATAGAAGCCGAAATGTGGACTGAATGGGTAGATTCGGAGCGTGCATTGGAGTTTTCCGTCTATCCGCGTATTTTGGCACTATCCGAGGTCGCGTGGACAAATCTTGAAAACAGAAGATACAAGGACTTTTTAAGAAGACTTGAGTGGTATAAAACTTATCTTCGCAAAAAAGGCGTAAACTATTCAAGGGTAACCGGTAAAAGCGGTATTTCCGTGAGCAAAACAATATATCACATGGGTGAAGACGGCAAGGAATTCAAGCTCAGCGAAAAACGCAGAGAAGCGGAAAACTGAGTATTTTAAAGGGGAAAAAATTTGAGTATTACTAATTATCTGACCTTTGCAGGCGGTCTCGGCTTGCTTTTGTACGGTATTAAGCTGATGGGCGAGGGACTTGAGCTTGCAGCCGGGTCGCGTCTTAAGCATTTACTTGAAAAAATGACAAAAAACCGCTTTCTTGCGGTACTTGTCGGCTTTCTCATAACAACGCTTATACAAAGCTCCTCAGCAACCACGGTTATGGTTGTGGGCTTTGTTAATACGGGTCTTATGAATTTAACGCAGGCGATAGGCGTTATTATGGGTGCAAATATCGGTACCACAACCACAAGCGTTCTTGTTTCGCTGAATCTTACCGGTATAGCTCCGATAGCTATATTTATAGGCGCATTTATGATTCTTTTTGCCAAAAAGAATTCGCTGAAATATGTCGGGCAGGCACTCGCCGGTTTCGGCATGCTGTTTATGGGTATGGAGCTTATGCAAAACGCCATGGATCCGCTTAAGGATTCCGAGGTTTTCCGTAACTGGATTATAAATGCGGACAATCCTCTTGTAGGCATACTCATAGGCGCCGGAGTTACGGGCGTTATACAGAGCTCTGCGGCAAGCGTAGGCATACTTCAGGCTCTCGCATCGCAGGGGCTTGTGCCGCTTTCGTTCGCGGTATATATTATTTTCGGTCAGAATATAGGTACCTGTGTTACTGCGCTTCTTTCGACAATCGGTACAAAGACAAATTCAAAACGTACCGCGGTTATGCACATTCTCTTTAATGTAATCGGCACGGTTGTTTTTGTTGTCATATCTATGTTCCTTCCGTTTACAAAGTGGATACAGGCTATGAGTGACAATGTGATGATGCAGATATCGCTCGTTCATATCATATTTAACGTAGTGAGCACCATAATAATGTTCCCGTTTGCCGGCGCCATTGTAAAGCTTTCCTGCATTCTTGTCCCCGACAAAAAGGGTAAAGAGGACGACGGAATGCACCTTCAGTTTATTGACGAGAGAATGCTCAACACCCCTCCGCTTGCCGTAGTGCAGGTGGGAAAAGAGGTCCTTCGTATGGCTGCTTTGGCAAGACGCAATTTCGATATTGCGTCAAGCGACCTTATAAACAAGGAAATTAAGCATTTTGACGAAGTAAATCACACCGAAAAGATTATCAATTATCTAAATCACAATATAACGCCCATGCTGGTCAAGATAAACTCTCTTGATTTAAGCTATAAGGACGCTAAATATATCGGTCGACTGTTCCATGTTATAAACGACATAGAGCGCATAGGCGACCACGCGACAAACCTTGAGGAAGCCGCCTTGTCGCGTGTAAATGAAAATATAGAGCTTTCAGAGGAGGGTGAAAAAGAGTTAAAAACTATGCATAGTACCGTCATTTCGCTGATTGACGGCTCGGTAGATGCTTTTTCGGAGCAAAATCTGAGTGTACAAACGGCGGAAAGACTCAATTCCCTTGAGGCGCAGGTCGATAAAATGCAGGAGACTTTTGAGCAAGCTCATATTGACAGGCTCAACAGTCACGAATGTACAACCCGTGCGGGAATGCTGTTTATAAACACAATAACAGACTTTGAACGTGTGGCAGACCATGCAATTAACATAGCCTGGAGCGTTCAGAGCAAACCTAAAACAAAAATACCGGAAGTTTTACCGGTGACAGATACAGAAAATTAAGGAGTATATCTAATGTCAGATTATATTTTAAGCTGCTGCTCCACGGCAGATCTTTCACAGGAACATTTTGATAAAATCGGAGTGCATTATGTTTGCTTTCACTTCAATATGGACGGTAAGGAGTATCCCGATGACCTCGGTAAATCAATGCCGTTCGCCGAGTTCTACAAGAGAATAGCCGACGGAGCCGAGCCTACCACTTCCCAGGTCAACGTCGGTCAGTTTAAGGAGTATTTTTCAGAGTTCTTAAAGGACGGCAAGGATATTCTTCACGTCTCTCTTTCATCCGGACTTTCGGGCGTATATAATTCCGCCTGCATTGCGCGTGACGAGCTCCTCGAAGAGTACCCCGACAGAAAAATATATATAGTAGACTCTCTCGGCGCTTCCTCCGGCTACGGTCTTTTAATGGACACTTTGGCAGAGCTTAAAAACAGCGGCAAGAGCATAGAAGAGGTTCGTGATTTTGCCGAGGAGCGTAAGCTCAATGTTCATCATTGGTTCTTTTCTACCGACCTTACAAGCTATTATCGCGGCGGCAGAATAACAAAGACTGCACAGATTTTCGGCACAATGCTTAACATATGTCCTCTCCTCAATATGGATAATAACGGCAAGCTGATACCGAGAACAAAGTACCGCGGTAAGAAAAAGGTTATTGAAGAGATAGTTAACCGTATGGTCGAGCACGCAGACGGCGGTCTTGATTACAGCGGCAAGTGCTACATTTCCGAATCCGCCTGCTATGATGACGCAAGAGCTGTTGCCGACCTTGTTGAGGCAAAATTCAAAAAGCTCAACGGCAAGGTTGAAATAAACAGGATAAGCACAGTTATAGGTTCACATACGGGCCCCGGTACCGTTGCGCTCTTCTTCTTTGGCGATAAGAGAGCAGACTGATATAATTTAACCGCTTATTTCGGCGCAGTATATGGCAGTATCGTCTTATACCGCGCCGATTTTTGTTTTATATCGACAAGTTGCCGTATTCGTGTTAAAATACATACGAAGGTGAACCTATGCAAAAGATACTTATAATTGAAGACGATAAGGTCATAGCGAGAACCCTTAAAGAGCATCTTTGCAAATGGGATTATGATGCGGATTTTGTTGTTGACTTTAAAAATATAACCGAACAGGTAGTGTCGTTTGCGCCGCAGCTTATACTCCTTGATATATCTCTGCCGTATTTTAACGGCTTTTACTGGTGCGGCGAAATACGCAAGTTTTCAAATGTGCCTATAATATTTATTTCCTCGGCAAGCGACAAAATGAATATAGTTATGGCTGTTAATATGGGCGGTGACGATTTTATATCCAAACCGTTCGATTTGAGCGTTCTCACTGCAAAGGTGCAGGCGGTAATGCGCCGCACGTATTCTTTTTCGGGGGCAACGTCGGTTATCGAACACGGCGGTGCAATACTCAACCTCAATGACGCGACGATAGATTTTAACGGCAAAAAAACCGAACTTACGAAAAATGAGTTTAAAATTTTGCAGCTGCTTATGGAGAATTCGGGCAAGGTTGTCCCGCGCGATATGATTATGGATAAGCTTTGGGAAAGCGACAGCTTTATTGACGACAACACACTCACGGTAAATATGACGCGGCTTCGCAAAAAGCTTGAAGATGCCGGGCTTTGCGACTTTATAGTTACCAAAAAGGGTCTCGGTTATATAGTCAGGTAGGTTTTATGAAAGATTGGTTTAAAGCACTTTTCGAATATACGTCGGGCAATATCTTGTCCGTATTATCGTTTGTATTTGCAGCGGCGGTATTTTATACGGTGTTCTGGCTTTACGGAGTGGAAACGGAGCCGGTGCTGTATGCGACGCTCATCTCCGCCGTAATTCTTTTGATTGTATTTGTTCTGCGATTTTCCTCGGTATACAAAAAGCATAAGAGACTTGAAAAAATTAAAAACGACGCAGAGTATGCCGTTCTTAAATTGCCGGATTATAATGACCCAATAAAAAAGGACCTTGCCGATATTGCCGAAAAGATGTCCGCACTTAAAACTGATGCCGAAACACGTATGAATCGCAAATACAGCGATTCGGCGGACTATTTTACTCTCTGGGCGCATCAGATAAAAACTCCCATAGCCGCTATGAGGCTGCTGCTGCAAACAGACTGTTCTCCGGAAAACGACGAGCTTGAAGAGCAGCTTTTTAAAATAGAGCAATATGTTGAAATGGTGCTTCAGTACATCCGTTCCGACAGTATCTCTTCCGACCTCGAAATCAAAAGCTATGATTTAGGCGGAATAGTCAGAGCGGCGGTTAAAAAATACAGAAAGCAGTTTTTGCGTAAAAAAACAAAGATTGTTGTGGGCAATGTTGATTGTAAGGTGTTGACGGATGAAAAATGGTTGTCGTTTGTAATCGAACAGCTTATTTCAAATGCGTTGAAATATACGTCCGAGGGTGAAATCAATATTTATTTGGATGAAAATACTGTGAAAACGCTTGTCATTTCCGATAACGGTATCGGAATAAGACCTGAGGACTTACCGCGTATTTTTGAAAAGGGCTTTACGGGCTTCAACGGCAGAGAAGATAAAAAATCTACGGGAATAGGACTTTTTCTCTGCAAAAAGATACTTACAAAGCTCTCCCACACAATTACGGTGACCTCCGAGGTGGGAAAGGGGACTGCGGTCAAACTTTGTCTTGACACCGTCAGCCTCGGAGTGGAATAACGCTACCTTACATAAATGTAAGTTTAAAAGGGGAATTGTAAGCCTTTTCGATGGCTTGCGATTCTCCGTTTTGATATACTGAACGTGCAATAAACAAAGGGATACATTCGGTACGTAAAATCACACCGAAAAAGAAAAGCTATTCGGTTATGATTTTGAGACAGACAAAATTCCCGTCACGCCTTGTACGGCTACAGCAAGGGTTAACCGTGTTTGTTTATGTAATATTTGTAGCAGAAAGGCTACGGTAATTATTATGCCGCTTTTAGAAGTAAACAATTTGAAAAAGGTTTATACGACCCGTTTCGGCGGAGCGCACGTTCAAGCTCTTTCCAATGTCAGTTTCTCCGTGGAAAAGGGCGAGTATGTTGCAATAATGGGAGAGTCGGGTTCCGGTAAGACAACCTTGCTTAATATTTTGGCGTCGCTTGATAAGCCTACGAGCGGAGAGGTGCTGTTGAACGGCAGAAGTCTATCAGCAATAGGAGAGAGAGAAATTTCGGCGTTTAGGCGCGATAATCTCGGATTTGTATTTCAGGATTTTAATCTTTTGGACACATTCTCTTTAAAGGACAATATCTTCCTTCCTCTTGTGCTATCAGGCAAGCCGTACGATGAAATGGCAAAGAGGTTGAGACCTCTTGCCGAAAAGTTAGGAATTACCGATATACTCTCAAAGTTTCCATATGAGGTTTCGGGCGGACAAAAACAGCGTGCCGCCGTCGCAAGAGCTCTCATAACAAATCCGCAGATTGTATTGGCTGATGAGCCCACCGGTGCGCTTGACTCAAAGGCTTCCGATGCTCTTTTAAAGCTGTTCGGCGATTTTAACGAGGAGGGTCAGACCATTTTGATGGTTACTCACTCCACAAAGGCGGCGTCATGCGCCAACAGGATTATGTTCATAAAGGACGGCGAGGTGTTCAATCAGATTTATCGCGGAGGTATGGATAATGACGAGATGTTCCAGAAGATTTCGGACACTCTGACCGCAATGGAACGAGAGGTGAGAGCAATGAATAATTTTTTCTATTCAAAGCTTGCCGTTCAAAATCTTAAAAATAATCGTAAAACATATGTGCCGTATATTTTGACGTGTATATTTACAACAGCTATGTTTTTTGTGGTCGGCACAATAGCAAATATAAAATGGGCAGATAGCGACGCTCTGCATTCCCTCTTGACGTTTGCCCTTGCAACAGTCGGTATTTTCTCTGCCATATTTTTATTTTACACAAACAGCTTCCTTATTAAACAACGTAAAAAGGAATTCGGATTATACAACATTCTCGGTATGGAAAAACGCCATATAGCGAAAATACTCTTTATTGAAACTGCCTATACCTATATTTTCGGAACTGCGGCAGGCATCGCCATAGGTGCGCTTTTTTCAAAGCTGACCTTTTTGCTGCTGCTTAAAATACTGAAATTCGGCGGAAACATTGATTTCAGATTTTATCAGTCAACAGTTGACATTACTGCTTTGGTATTCGGCGCAATAGCTCTTTTGAATCTTGCACATAATCTTTTATGCATCAGCCTATCAAATCCCGTTGAACTTTTAAAAGGTGGAAATAAGGGCGAAAAAGAGCCGAAGGCAAAGGTACTTACGGCTGTTTTAGGTGCAGCCTTTCTAGCTTCCGGCTATACCATAGCTCTCGTTGTAAAATCACCGATAACGGCGATGGGCGCGTTCTTTGCGGCGGTTTTGCTCGTAATAGTCGGAACCTTTATGCTTTTCTCCTCGGGCAGTATATGGATATTAAAAGCTCTCAGAAAAAATAAAAAATATTACTATAAAGCAAAGCATTTTACTTCTGTTTCAAGTATGATATACCGTATGAAGCAAAATGCGGCAGGACTTGCGAGCATCTGCATTCTTTCCACCGCGGTGCTTGTCACCGTGTCTACCACGGTATCGCTATATGCCGGTACGGAGGACATTATGCGCACGCGGTATCCTCGCAATATTTATATCGACGTGCAAAACGCAACAACGGAAAATTGCAAAGATTATGCCGATGTTATGACGACGCAGGCTCAAAAATACGGTATAGAAAGTAAGAACGAGCTTTATTACCGCTATCTCTCATTTTCGTCTTACGCTAACGACAGCGGCTATACGGCTACCGTAACCCCCAACTATAACGACGGACTCGGAGTAGACATTGTGACGCTGATACCGGTATCGGAATACAACAGGATAACAGGAAAAAACGAAACGCTCCAAAGCGATGAGGTGCTGTCTTATACGCCGCGCGGCAAGGCTTTTTCGGGTACGGTTAAATTCGGCGACGACGCATATAAAATAAAGCATACCGTGGACGTTTTCCCTACTATTGACTCTTATTCGGCGTATACCTCGAATTACAGCTACTATATTGTTTCCGATGAAAAAGCCGCCATGTCGATATATAATTCCATGGGTTACAAAAGCGAGGGTGCAGACGCCTCTCACACCGACCTGAGTTTCGCCTACGGCTTTGATACCGATGCGCCGAAAGACGTGCAAAAGGGGTATATGAAGGATATATCACTTCTTTTTTGCGATATAAGCGAGACCTCCGCAGTCGATTTAAATTGTGCCGAAACCTCTCGCGACGGTATGATGTCTCTGTACGGCGGTTTGTTCTTTATAGGCATAACCTTGGGACTTCTCTTCCTTGTTGCAACGGTCTTGATAATTTATTATAAACAGATTTCCGAGGGCTATGACGATAAGCAGCGTTATGTAATAATGCAAAATGTCGGAATGAGCAAAAAAGAGGTCAAAAAGAGTATCCATTCCCAGGTGCTCACCGTATTTTTCCTGCCGCTCGTTACAGCCGTAATTCATATCTGCTTCGGATTTAAAGTAATTACAAAGCTGTTAAAGCTGCTTAACCTCAGCAATGTTACGCTGTTCTTCTGGTGCACCGTCGCAACAATATCCGTGTTTGCAATTATTTACGTTTTGGTGTATGCTGTAACGGCAAGAACATATTACAGAATAGTTGAGGATAAAAACCAATGACTTCGGAGCATCTTTTACATACTATACCGCCGATTTATGACCGCAATTCCAAAATATTGATTCTCGGT
>OGMK01001310.1_pt1 | contig 12664 bp, 8 predicted proteins | sample 1573151 | NCBI WGS metagenome assembly OGMK01 (sample SAMEA2581887, study PRJEB24529) | metagenome | biome: Human gut stool | place: China | collected 2011
AGATATCATCGGGCAAGAGGAAGTAAAGGAACGGTTGAGGCAATCGACTCGGACAGGGATCGTACCCCATGCGCAGTTATTCACGGAGCAAGGGGGGGCCGGGGCGTTTCCGCTGGCTTTGGCTTACGCCCGTTATCTGAATTGTACGAACCGGACGGAGACGGACGCTTGCGGACGTTGCCCGTCATGCCTTAAATATGACGAATTGGCACATCCCGATTTGCATTTCGTATTCCCGATCGTAGCCAAGAAAGAGAAAAAGAAAGAGGTCTGCGATGATTATCTCAGTGAATGGCGTGGGTTCCTCAAAGAACATCCCTATTTCAATATGGATGAATGGCTGGATTATATCGAGGCCGGAAACTCACAAGCGATCATCTATTCCAAGGAAAGCGATGAGATTATCCATAAACTGAGCCTAAAGATTTATGAGGCGGAATATCGTATCCTGATGGTTTGGTTGCCGGAGAAACTACATCCTACTTGCGCCAACAAGCTTTTGAAAATCATAGAGGAGCCTCCTATGAAAACGGTTATCCTTATGGTATCCGAGACACCGGACCTTATCCTCGGGACCATCCAATCCCGTGCGCAACGCATCCACATCCGTCCCATTGAGACCGATGCGATCATGAATGCCATGGTATCCCGTTTCGGGCTTTCGCCCGACGACGCTAAACACGTCGCTCACCTCTCCTCCGGAAGTTTTATCAAGGCGATGGAGGCGATTAGCTTGGGCGAGGAAAATAAATTCTTTCTGGAGCAATTCAAGGCCATGATGCGAAACTCATGGGCACGAAACGTAAAAGGCATGAAAGCGATGGCGGACGTCATGGCAGGGATCGGACGGGAACGACAAAAAAACTTCCTCTCCTATTGTCAGCATTTGATCCGGGAGAACTTCATGTACCGGTTCCAATCGCCGGAACTTAATTATATGAATCTGGACGAGGCTAGCTTCTCCGTTAAGTTCTCCCCTTTCGTCAACGAGCGAAACGTGATCGATTTGATGGAAGAATTGGCGAAAGCGGAACGCCATATCACACAGAACGTGAATGCCAAGATGGTCTTTTTTGATTTATCCTTACGAATTACCGTACTAATCAAAAGATAAGTCTTCAGATTTTCTTGTTACGCCAATTTCCTTTCCATAGATAGAAGAAAGAAGAAAGGATCATGATATTATATACATACTCCGTAGTCCAGCAAACCGCCACGTCCGCACGCAACCATACGGCGACATACAATATATATAATACGTACACGAATATGCTAGCCATATCGATTTCCAGCGCACGGCGGGTATTGCCTGTCCCCGATACGCTAAAGAAATAAATAAAACCGGGAACGGCGAAAAGATAAGAGGACAGCATCACCCACAGCGAGGGGATCGAGCTAGCGATCAGATCCGGGTTATCCGTATAAATACGCAATACGGTAGACGGGAACATAGCGATCAAGATACCGATCGGTAGCACGAACGCATAGCATAGCCCGATCATCCTCCGGCAAAGCGGAAGCACCCGGTCCGACTCCCCGGCGCCGATCAAGTTACTTACCAGCGAGCTGTTCGTGGAGGCGAAAGCATTCACGAACATAAACAGGAACGAGGAGATGCTACGTACCACATTCGTAATCGCCAACGGCCGCTCGCCCAGATGCTCCATAGCGATGAAGAAGATAAACCATCCCCCAAAAGCGATCCCATGCTGGATCATCACCCAGATAGAGACACTCAGTATTTGTCCCAGCATCCTAAAATCCACTCTCGTAAAACGGAACAGACCATATTTTTTATAATCTATCTTCTTCCAAGTATAAATCACGAAGAACAATACGGAAACAGCTTCCGAGATCGAGGAAGCGATAGCGGCACCCGCTATCCCCAAAGCGGGGAACCCGAACTTACCGAATATCAAGATATAGCTCAAGACCACGTTGGTAAGCACCATCACCACCGAATTGGCCGTCAAGATCTTCGTATTCGTCGTACTCACGTAAAACGCACGGAACATCACCGCTATAAAAGAGAAGAAGAACCCGTACACCCGCCAGTCCAGATAGCTCATCGTCGCCCGATACACCTCTTCTGAGCCGATCATCCGGTGGAGCAGATAGGGCGTAAGCAGATTAGAGGCCGTAAACAACACCGCCGCCAGCAGAAAAAGGAATAGCCCGCCTTGCGTGAAAACCTCGCCGATCCGCTTATACTCCCCCTCACCATTACGACGTGCCATCAGCACCTGAGCTCCTACACTGAAACCAAAGCCCAGCATATAAATCACGAGATAATAGACTCCTGCCAAGGCGGAGGCACCTAGCTCAACCTCGCCGACACGTCCCAGATAAGCGGTGTCCGTCAATCCGATCATATGCTCCATGAGCAAGCTGATTAATACCGGATACGTGATCTTTAGAATTTGTTTGTTCGTATATCGCATGATGAATCTTAAATAAAAGGGAGGCAAAGGTAGTAATAAGATGCCAGTCACACAATATTACCCCATGCGATCCGTTTCTTATCATATTACATTATTATACGAAGAGATATGGTTACAAAACTCATCATGGCCTGCATTTTGTCCGCTACGCTATTGAGCTGCAACGGGCAAAACACAAATACGATCAACTACGCTACCGTCGAACCCCTGCATATCAATCGTTTTGACAAGGATTTATTCCGGCTGATCGATACGGGAGATACCACCTTGCAACCCGAACTAATCAAACAATACCCGGAAATGCTGGATATCATCGGGAAAGGCATATTAAACCTGCAAACCATCGAGACTCCCGGCTTCTTCGAGAAAATGCGGAATTATTACTCGGAGCCTACCTTGAAAGGCTTGTATCGTGACGCTATCACCCAATATGATTCCGTGGAGGATATCGAGAAATCCTTGGGGTACGGATTCGCCTATCTAAAGGAGAATTTCCCCTCGATGCAGATCCCTGCTATCTATATGCATGTATCTGGTTTCAACCAGAACGTATTGGTAGGCGATAGCCTGCTTTCCCTTTCCATCGATAAGTATATGGGAAAGGACTATCCCTTGTATCAGGATTTCTTCTATGACTCCCAGAAATTGAAAATGCAACGTGGACTTGTAGTCCCGGATTATCTGGCGGGTTGGCTCATGTCCGAATATCCTTTCGCAGGAAAAGAGAACGTATTGCTGGACCGGATGATTTACGAGGGAAAAATCAAATACCTGCTCTCGCAAGCCTTAGGCGTTCCCGATGCCGCCGAGCTAATGGGATACACCGAACAGGCCTACAACTGGTGCAAGGACAACGAAGGAACAATCTGGAAAGCAATCATCGAGCGCAAGCATCTTTATACCCCGGATCAACTGACGACTTCCCAATATTTCGAGGATACCCCGACCATTTTCCCCGGGAACGACGCTCCCGGGAATATCGGGACTTGGATAGGCTGGCAGATCATCAACCAGTACATAAAGGAGACGGGATCTACCCCGGAGGCGTTGATGCAAAACAACGACGCCCAAGAAATCCTAACCGCCTCAAAGTACAAACCCCTATAAACAGGAAAACCGCCCTATTCTCACGAACAAGACGGATAACCTAATCTAACTTAATTCTAATACCATGAAAAACACTATATCTTAATAACAAGGCTTTTAAAAAAAGGTTCAATGGAATGAGATTTTAAACCTCTTATTTACCTTGGTTGTTGTAACAGGAAACGAAAACAAGGTGAGTCCGATGGATAATGATCTCTTAGATATAACAAAATTGAGGCGCTGGCGGATCTGGAAATTGAAACTTATTGACGCCAGGCTTTATTTTGTAAGCATTTTCGTGGGATTGCTGACCGGGTTGGTAGCGGTACCTTATCACTATCTGCTCCAGCAGTTATTCAATAGCCGGAAACTTTTTTTCGACGGTCATTACCCTTGGTATTTCCATGTCTTGTTCTTCTTCACGCTATGGGGTATATTGCTTTGTGTGAATTGGATGGTCAAGAAGATGCCGCTGATTACCGGTGGGGGCATTCCCCAGACACGGGCGGTTATCAATGGCAGGATCACTTATAAGAACCCGTTGACACAATTAATCGCCAAGTTCACGGGAGGGATATTAGCAATCAGCGCCGGCCTGTCCCTTGGTCGTGAGGGGCCGTGCGTACAGATCGGATCTTACGTGGGGAATATCATTTCCAAATGGGGACACGTATTGGCTGGAGAGCGCAAGCAACTTTTGGCCGCCGGCGCAGGTGCCGGATTGGCCGCCGCTTTCGCCGCTCCCCTCGCTTCCTCACTTTTGGTGATCGAGTCCATCGAACGGTTCGACGCTCCCAAGACCGCCATTACCACCTTGCTGGCAGGGGTCGTGGCGGGAGGCGTAGCGAGCTTGATTTTTCCCTTCAACCCCTACTCGCAGATTAGCGCTATTGCCCCGCAGGCTACTTTTATAGATCAACTGAAGTTGTTCTTATTTCTGGCCGTGGTTATTTCCGTCTTCGGGAAAATTTACTCGATGTTTACCCTTTGGTGCAAGGATTTCTTTACCAGACTGAAGCATCCTCCTTATATGAAGATGTTGTACCTGCTTATCATAGCGTATACGATCTCATTGACGGAGATCGACTTGACAGGAGGAGGCGAGCAATTCCTTATCATGCAAGCGATGCATGGATATCACCCCGTTTTATGGATAGCGGCGATGATGCTCATCCACTTGATATTCACGTCTCTCTCTTTCTCCTCCGGACTGCCGGGAGGGAATTTCATCCCTACACTAGTTACCGGGGGATTGTTCGGGCAGATCATCGCCTTATTATTGGTGAAGTATGGTTTCATTGAGACGGAGAGCATCAGCTATATCATGTTAATCAGCATGGTAGGTTTCTTGGTGGCGGTAGTCCGGACACCACTGACGGGTATCGTCTTGATTACGGAGATAACCGGGCATCTGGATGTATTCTACCCCTCTATCATTGTCGGCGGGCTTACGTATTACTTCACGGAAATGCTACAGATAAAGCCCTTTAACGTGGTTCTCTATGACGAGATGATCTCGACTCCAGCCTTCCGTGCCGAAGGGCGTTCCAGCCTGTTCGTCGAGATCATGACAGGTGCCTATTTCGACGGGAAGGAGGTAGATCACCTCACCCTCCCCCAACGTTGTATCATCAAGACTATTCACCGGGATCGCAAGGACTTGGCTCCTGCTGGACAGACCCTTATCCCCGGCGATCAGGTAGAGATCGAGATCGATTCGCAGGATATCGAGAAGCTGTATGAGCCGCTGATTAGCATGGCGAACATCTATTAATCGCAGACCTGCCAATCGCCTCGAAAAGAAATGCCACACCAAGAATCCCCCGGTGTGGCACATCAACAAAACGCTACATTATCAGAAGTTATATTGAGCGGAAACATTAAGTCGGTTGGCGTGGCGGGTCATATCGTTGAAATCGGTACGCCAGCCTCTCAAGTACTCGGCGCCGACTTGCAGATTAGCGTTCATGTTCCAGAAAATGTTGGCTACCAAGTATTGACCGTAGCGGTATTGATCCGACGGGGTAACCGGGTAATCATTCTCGCTGTATAAACGAGTCTGGCTATAGGTGCTGGAGACGAATACCTTCGACGTGATATTATACTGCAAGCCAGCGTACCAACCCATCATCGGAAGCACTTGCATCTTGCCTTTGGCCTCGGGGTCCGGAACCAGATCCACGTCCAGATTACTGATATCATTCAAGAACTGGCTGATCCCCCGGCCGTAAGTAGCCTGACCGTAGAAGTTCAGCTTGCTCGTCACATTGAACGTAGAGGCGGCAAACACGCCCCATCCGGCCTTAGACTCGGCCCGTTGCGCCACCAAGTTCTCATACGTCATATTACGTACGATACCAGCTACACGGATATGGCTGCTCTTATTCCAAGCGTATTGGATATAGGCAGGGAAGTTCGGCATACGTTGGTTACTGATATTCACGCTTTGGTTCGTGATGCCATCCACCACTGGCATCTCGATACCTACACCCGCTTTCCATCCCTTACCGAAAGCACGCTCATAGCGTAACAGGGTGGCACGGCTGAAAACCTGTCCGGCAGGCCCCGCATAATCGATCGAGGGCGGAAGGGCGGCCAGATCCATGAAGGTACTATAATCGTAACCCATCGTGAAACCAAGGAAAGACACATAGGCGTTCTGGAGCTCGAAGACCTTGCTGCCTCCCCGGAAGTTACCCGCCGTATACACGACGAAATCCCCGAGGTGTTTGGTACGACCCACTAATTTCAAGAATATCGTACTGGTAGTAGCGTCCATCTGGAACTGGTTACGGACGTAGTTCTGCCCACCATTCGGGATCATGGACGGATAGAAATCGACATCATCCGAAATCCCGCCGAAATCATACTCCGCCGTAGCCTTCACGTAACCGCCGATACCCAAGGCGAAACGTCCCTTACGATCGGTCAATACGAAGCGGGGGGCTTTCGGGTCGTGGAAACGAGGGCTCTGCGTCTCATTCATTATCCTCACGATTTCATCACCTGCCTTGTCTTGGCTGACAAGGACTATCGAATTTGGCACGTCATCCTCGATGACCACCTTTTGAGCCTTAGCGGGAGCCGATAAGAATCCCATACCTAGCAGTAATACTGCTCCTTGTACAAATAGTCTCATAAATGTGTTTTGTTTAGATTAATTACCTACCTTGAACAAGGCTATAAAGAAAAGGTTCTGATTTTAACAACCCTACGAGCACTTTTTCCACCCTATTGCCCGTTCAAAAAATATTCATATATTTGCGGAATATATTACTTGGGATGAGAAGATTTTTATTGTTCATACTCGCTGTTCTTTACCTCGGGGTTTCCTCCGGGTTTGCGCTGAATTACCATTATTGTATGGGTAAGTTGGCGGAGGTGAGTTTGCAGTATCTTGACACTTGCCCCAGTTGCGGTGAGGCGGGCACGTCCCATAAGTGCTGCTCTACCGAGACGGAATATGTTAAGTTATCCGTCGATCAGGATGTGGCGAATACGCTCGTGCAATTGTCCGCTCCTGTCGCTGTAGTTTTGTTGTTCGATCTACTCGACTCCTATAAGATCGCCGGGCGAGACGAGACAACACGTTCCAATCCCTTTATTAATCCACCCAAGGAGAATAGCGCTATCCCGTTATTCGTCCATCATTGTACTTTTTTGATTTAGCGTATAGGCTTCCTTTTTAAAAGGCGATTTACGTCTGTTTACGCACGAGTACCGGCGTAATCTATTGCGAGTACTGGAGTAATCCACCGCAAGTACTGGAGTAATCCATTGCAAATACTGGAGTAATCCATTGCGAGTACTGGCGTAAAGCATCACGAGTACTCATGTGATCGCTTGCCTTCAAAGACGAACAAATAAGCGTTCTCATATGTTTTCAAATCATAAAAGCTCATTCAAATGTTAAACAGAATCATTCGTTACTTCCTTGAGAACAGGGTGGTAACCTTACTTTTACTAGTGCTGATTATCGTATGGGGCATCTCCACGTCCCCCTTCAATTGGCACGGGGGGATCATTCCCCGGAATCCGATTCCGGTAGACGCCATCCCCGATATCGGCGATAACCAGCAGATCGTGGCCACGGAATGGATGGGCCGCTCGCCGAAGGATATACAAGACCACTTATCCGCTGACCACCTCTCTTTTAGGTATCCCGGGAGTGAAGACGATCCGTAGTTCCTCCATGTTCGGGATGTCCTTCATATACATTATCTTCGATGACGATATAGAGTTCTACTGGAGCCGTTCCCGTATATTGGAGAAGCTGAACTCCCTGCCTCCGGGAACCTTGCCGGAAGGCGTACAGCCTACCTTGGGACCGGACGCTACCGCCCTCGGGCAGATCTATTGGTATACGCTGGAAGGACGGGACCCCAAGACCGGTAAACCTACCGGAGGCTGGAACGCCGAGGAGTTGCGTACGATACAGGATTTCTACGTCAAGTACACCTTATCCTCCGCCGAGGGGGTATCCGAGGTTGCCTCGGCGGGCGGTTTCGTGAAGGAGTACCAGATCGAGTTGAACCCGGATGCCATGTACGCCTTCAACGTCTCCGTGATGGATATCATGAGCGCCATCAAGAAGAACAACCTCGATATCGGCGCCGAGACGATGGAGATCAACAAGGTGGAGTACCTGATCCGGGGCTTGGGGTATATCAAGAATGTAAAAGATATAGAGAATGCCGTCATCACCGTGCGGGAAGGCGTGCCGGTTCGCATATCGGACGTGGCGTTCGTGAATATCGGTCCGGGAACCCGACGGGGAGGGCTGGACAAGGAGGGTGTGGAGGCCGTGGGCGGAGTGGTCGTAGCCCGCTATGGCTCCAACCCCTTGGAGGTTATCAATAACGTAAAGGCGAAGATCAAGGAGATGGAACCGGGATTGCCCCAAAAGGTACTGGCGGACGGGACGGTCTCCAAGGTAACCGTCGTGCCGTTCTACGACCGTACGGGGCTTATCAAGGAGACGATCGGGACGTTGGAGACCGCCCTCTCCCACGAGATATTGATCTGCGTGATCGTTATCATCGTGCTGGTGCTCAACCTAAGGGCCTCTATCGTTATCGCCAGCATGTTACCGATAGCGGTGCTCGCCACGTTCATCATCATGCGTTATACGGGGATAGCGGCGAATATCGTGGCTTTATCGGGTATAGCGATCGCCATTGGCGTGATGGTGGATGTAGGGGTCGTCTTCGTGGAAAGTATCATCCGTTACCGGGAGATGCCCGAGAACAGGCATATACAGGGGGGAAAGGCGTTTGTCAACCTTATTTATAAGGCGGTAAGCGAGGTGTCCGGGGCAATCAGCACAGCGATGATCACGACGATCGTCAGCTTCCTCCCCGTCTTCACCATGGAGGCGCAGGAAGGGAAGATGTTCTCGCCTTTGGCCTATACCAAGACATATGCTTTGGCTTCCGCCTTCGTGCTGGGATTGATCTTGCTTCCTTCCCTATCGTATTGGTTGTTCTCGATAAAGATCCATTCAAGGCAGATACGGAAAATACTGAATTACCTGTTGATCGTGGCCGGAATCGCCTTACTTATTATTTATGGAAGTATTCCGGCTATCGGGCTAACGGCAGTCGGGTTGAATAATCTATTGTCCGGGTATTGGAAGAAGCCTCAAATGAGCACTTATATCAATATCGGTATCACCCTCTTTGTCACGATCTATTACCTATCCGAGGAATGGTTGCCGATGGGGCCGCAAAAAGGGATGCTCGCCAATATATTGTTCGTGGCGGGTTGCGTAGCCATCATCCTAAGCATCCTGTGGCTGCTCGTTATTTATTATGAGAGGATATTGCGCTGGTGCTTGGATAACCGCTGGAAATTCATGTTGATTCCGGGAGCTACCATCGTATTCGGTTTCTGGATATGGAGAGGCATCGGACAGGAGTTTATGCCTAGCCTGAACGAAGGTTCTTTCCTACTGATGCCGACTAGCATGCCGCATTCCGGTATCGAGCAAAACCTTGATTATATAGAGGCGCTCGACAAACGGCTGGCCTCTATCCCCGAGGTGGAGACCGCCATCGGTAAATGGGGCCGTGTAAACTCCGCCCTCGATCCAGCGCCGGTACAGATGTTCGAGAATACGATCAACTACCGTCCGGAATATATCCTGAATGAGGACGGGAAAAGGGAACGTTTCAAGGTAAACCGGCAAGGGGAGTATCTCCTAAAAGATGGAGGCGTATATAACCCCAAAGACGGTTTCCGGCTGATTCCCTCAGACAGCCTGATCCCAGACGCTAAAGGCGATTACTTCCGCCAATGGCGACCGGAGATCAAGAACACGAACGATATCTGGCAACAGATCGTGAACGTCACCCATCTTCCGGGATTGACTTCCGCCCCGAAGCTGCAGCCTATCGAGGCCCGTCTCGTCATGTTATCCACCGGTATGCGTGCCCCGATGGGTATCAAGGTGTATGGCCCGGATCTGGAGACGATCGAGAAAGCCGGAAAGGCGATCGAGAAGGCATTGAAAGAGGTACCCTCCGTTATCCCCTCTTCCGTATTTTACGACCGTGCGGTAGGCGCCCCTTATCTGGAGATCGAACTGAACCGTGAGAATATGGCCCGTTACGGCGTAAACGTGGAGGACTTGCAAGAGATATTAAGTGCCGCTGTCGGTGGCATGGTACTGACCCGCACTGTGGAAGGCAGGGAACGTTTCCCGGTGCGCCTACGCTACGCTCGTGAGCTTCGAGATAATCCGGAGGCGCTAGGTATGATCCTCGTACCGATCGCCACTGGGGCGCAAGTCCAGCTTAAAGAGCTAGCCGATATCAACTATACCCGTGGAGCGCAGATGATCCAAAGCGAGAACACTTTCTTGGTAGGCTACGTCATCTTCGACAAACTGGCGGGGAAGGCGGAAGTGGATGTCGTGAAAGAGGCTTCCCGCATCCTTGAGCAACAGATAAAGGAGGGCGAGTTGAACCTTGATCCCGGCGTATCCTATAAGTTCGCCGGCAATTACGAGCAGCAGGAGCGTGCCACCAGCCGGCTGATGATCGTCGTTCCCCTCGCCTTGTTGATCGTCCTGCTGGTTCTATACTTTCAATTCAAGACGGTCACTGCCTCACTGATCCATTTCTCCGGGGTGTTCGTGGCCTTCGCCGGAGGTTTTATCTTGCTATGGCTTTACGGACAGGATTGGTTCATGAACTTCTCCATCGCCGGAGAGAATATGCGGGATCTTTTCCAGATGCACACGATCAATCTGAGCGTGGCAGTCTGGGTCGGTTTTATCGCCTTGTTCGGTGTGGCTACGGATGATGGGGTATTGATGGGAACCTACATCCATCATGTATTCCTCGAGCGAGCCCCCCGCACCAAGCACGATATCCGGGAAGCGGTAGTAGCCGCCGGACTGAAACGGGTACGCCCAGCGGCCATGACTACAGCCACTACCCTGATAGCTTTACTCCCCGTACTTACCTCTACCGGTAAGGGGGCGGATATCATGGTACCGATGGCTATCCCTACGTTCGGGGGTATGCTGATCCAGAGCATGACCATGTTTGTCGTTCCCGTCCTGCAATGCTGGTGGCGTGAAGGCGCTATAAAGAAAGAACAAAAGAATAAAATTCAAGAGGAGGTAACGACTTATGAGATATAAAAGAATCAGATCAATCATCATGGCAGGTGTACTGGGGATGCTAAACGTCCTTTTCGCTTACTCCCAGCCGGCCGATAGTTTAGGCTATTATCTGGAACTGGCGGCACGTAACAATCCGCAGATCAACGCCGACTTCTCCCTGTATAAGGCATCTTTGGAGAAAGTCCCGCAAGCCGGAGCCTATCCGGACCCGGAACTGGAGATCGGTTTCTTCCTGAAACCGATGGAGATCTTGTCAGGAAAGCAAATAGCGGATTTCACCTTGATGCAAATGTTCCCTTGGTTCGGTACCCGGAAGGCGGCCCGCAACGAGGCGACCGAGATGGCCCGGATGGCTTACGAACAATTCCGTAACAGTCGCAACAACCTGTATTACGAGGTGAAGAGTCAATGGTACCAGCTTTGCAATATCAGCGAGCAATATAAAAATACGCAGGCGAACCTTCGTCTGCTAGACCAGTTGGAACAGTTGGCATTGAACCGCTTCTCCGCTCCGTCGGCGAAGGCGGGCGGTTCCTCCATCCTACCCTCCCCCGTATCTTCTGCTCCATCGACTCCTCCCGCCGTATCCGGTGGAGGTATGTCGGGTATGGGAGGCAGTAGCATGGGAAGCCCTACGGTACAAAGCACGGGAGCATCCGGTAGTACGATGTCCGGAATGTCCGGCGATAGCCCTATGGGTGGAGGCTCTATGGGAAGTGGCAACTCCATGGGCGGAATGTCGGACGTACTGCGAATCCAGATGGAGAAGGTAGAACTGGAGAATACGCTAGCCTCCTTGTTATCGCAACGGAAAACGGCCGAGGCTGCTTTTAATACGTTGCTCAATCAGTCGCTAGCTACCCCGATTTCCGTCCCCGACTCGTTGGAACGGCTTCCTCTCTCATGGAGTGAGTCGATGGCTCTCGACAGCGTCATCTCCAACAACCCCATGCTTACCATGCTGGAGGCGGAAGGAAACGCTTACCGGGCCAAGGCGGAGATGGACAAGAAAATGAGTTACCCCATGCTAGGTATCGGCCTCCAGTATTCCTTGATCGGGAAGAAACCAGAGGATATGTCTATGGGCTCTATGTCCGGTATGAACGGAAAGGATATGTTCATGCCCATGCTAAAGATCAGCCTTCCTATCTTCCGTAAGAAATATAACGCACAGCAACGGGAAAGCAAGCATTATTGGAAATCCAGCGAGTTGAAGTACGAGAACACGATGAACCAACTGCAAGCCGAGTATATCCGTATTACCCAGCAATTGGAAGATGCCGCACGGAAAATCGATTTGTACCAGAAACAATACGATCTATCGTTGGCCACCTACCAACTGATCGTCCGGGAATTCTCGACAGGAAGAACGACCTTGACCGACGTGATCCAAGTGGAGCGACAAATGTTGGACTATCACTTAAAGAAAAGCGAAGCGATAGCGGAATATAATACCCAAATCGCCGGAATCGAGAAATTAATATCCACCTCTGTAAACGAATAAGAA
>OGMK01001315.1_pt1 | contig 12606 bp, 14 predicted proteins | sample 1573151 | NCBI WGS metagenome assembly OGMK01 (sample SAMEA2581887, study PRJEB24529) | metagenome | biome: Human gut stool | place: China | collected 2011
ATCGAGCAGAGTTTTACACCTAATTGGGGATAAAACAGCTCATGGCTGGCGGCGGTGTCGTTCTGATCGGCCTTCAGCTTATCCCTCTGCTGTCCGGTCTGTTCAGCTAAGTGTCACCCGTTGTCCCTTTTTCCAGAAGGAGCTGATGTATGGACTTTATCATCGACGCAATCGTTGAATGGCTGAAAGGTCTGCTCGTCGATGGTATCATGGGAAATCTGGACGGCCTTTTCGATAACGTCAATCAGAGCGTTGGCGAGATCGCCACACAGGTCGGCACGACCCCGGCGGACTGGAACGCCGGGGTCTTTTCCATGATACGACAGATCTCTGAAACTGCCATCCTGCCAATCGCCGGGGTCATCCTCACTTTTGTAATGACCTATGAGCTGATACAGATGCTCATAGAACGCAACAACCTCCATGAAGTTGACACATGGATGTTTTTTAAGTGGGTGTTCAAAACCTTTGTGGCTGTGATGATCCTGACGAATACCTTCAATATCGTGCTGGCGGTCTTTGATGTGAGCCAGCATGTGATACAGCAGTCAGCGGGCATTATCCAGAACGGGACAGAGATCACGCCGGATGTGCTGGACAGTCTACGGACAGAACTTGAAGCGATGGAGTTGGGTCCTCTGTTCGGACTCTGGCTACAATCCTTCCTGATCCAGCTTACCATGATTGCCTTAAATATCGTGATCTTCGTCATCGTATATGGCCGTATGACTGAAATCTATTTACTCACAAGTTTAGCGCCTATCCCGTTTGCCACAGTCCCCAACAGGGAAACCGGACACATGGGGCAGAACTATTTCCGCTCCCTCTTTGCGGTGGGCTTTCAAGGTCTGTTGATCTTAGTCTGTGTCGCAATCTATGCGGTGCTGATCCAGAGTATCGCCACCGACGGCGACCCCATCGGGGCGATCTGGGGCTGCGTGGGATATACGGTGCTGCTGTGTTTTACCTTATTCAAAACAGGCAGTCTTGCAAAATCCATCTTCGGCTGCCATTAAGAGACTTCGGGCCATGCTGACCCGAAGCGGAAAGGAGGATCATGCCGAAAGAAAAATTTTCGATAATCTATGCAGATCCACCGTGGCGGTATGAGCAGAAAAACAGGCAGGGATCAGCAGAGCTTCATTATCCCACTATGAGTATTGAAGAAATTTGTTCCCTTCCAGTGGCCGACTTGGCTGCAAAAGACAGCGTTTTGTTTCTGTGGGCAACATTCCCACAACTGCCGGAAGCCTTAAAGGTCATTAAAGCATGGGGCTTTTCTTATCGTTCTGTGGCTTTTGTATGGATAAAGAGGAACCGGCGCTCCTACTCATGGTTTTACGGTCTGGGGTATTGGACCAGAGGCAATGCAGAAATTTGTCTTTTAGCAGTAAAAGGACATCCGAAGCGTAAGTCTACCGGTGTTCACCAGCTTATTGTTTCCCCGATAGAGCGCCACAGTAAAAAGCCGGACGAGGCCAGGCGGAAAATTGTAGAACTGATGGGCGATATACCACGAGTGGAATTGTTCGCCAGAGAAAAAAAGCCCGGATGGGACGTGTGGGGAAACGAAGTTGAAAGCACTGTAAACTTGTAACAGCTTCGGGTCATGCTGACCCGAAGCGGAAAGGAGAAATCCATGCAGGAAAAAAATGCGGGCGGAACACCAGCTGCCCCTATAAAGCTGGATGTAAGCGTGCGGGTCATCGAACCTGTGAAAAACCTCATGGGCTTTGCCAGCGTGAAATTCAATGACTGCTTTGTGGTGGAAAATCTGAAAATCGTACAGGGCAGCAAGGGGCTCTTTCTTGGGATGCCCAGCCAGCCAGACGGCAAAGGCGGCTACCGGGATATGGCCTACCCTGTCACAAAGGAGTTCCGGGAACAGCTCAACACCGCTGTTCTGCAAGCCTATGAGGCAAAGCTGGAACAGATGGCGGAGCGTGGCTCTGTGGGGCGTGCATCCATCAGCGACCAGCTCAAAGCCGGAAAAGCGGCTGCCGAACAGGCAAAGGCAGAACGGCCTCCGAAGGAAAAGCCCAGCCGCAGCGCAGAGCGTTGACCTCGGGCCATGCTGGCCCGAAGCAGAAAGGAGGCGGGAACCATGCCACGCAAACGGACGGGCTATGACGCGGCCTGCTATTACGACGGAAAACTGCTGGGCCGCTGTACCAAAGCGGACAGCGATGCCTATACCCTGTTGATGAACGCCTGCGGCGGGGAGGCCGCCCGTGTCCTGCGGGAATACGCCTACTTTTCCCCGGAACTTCGCGCCATATTGGAAAAGGCGGCGCTCATGCAGGCGGACCGGAGCCGGACGGGCGGAATGTTCCATGCGCCGAAAAGTTCCCCGTGGGGTGATGTGCAGAGCTGTGAAACCCTCTGTCCAGGGGTGTTTCTGGTATCTACCGCCAGCCACGGCGGAACGATGGTGGCAAACGAGGTAGCCGCCGTCCTCTCCCCAGCAGCGAAAAAGTGCGGCTTCAAGGATAAGGGCTATATCTGCTATGAGGAGGACGCGCAGGAAAGTGTGGTGCTCCGGGAACTGTTGGACAAAAAGCTGTGGAACATACCTGACCGCATTAAGGACAAAGGGCAGTTTGAAGAAAACCTCAACCAGTCCATCCGGCAGTATAATCCCGAATACTGGCGGGCAAGGCAGAGCGGACGTAAGGCCGCCGAAGCCGCCCGCAGTACAGCCCCGGCCAAAGAGGCCGCAAGATGACCTCGGGCCATGCTGGCCCGAAGCAGTAAAGGAGGTGTACCCAAATGGCCTATGTGCCAGTACCAAAAGACCTTTCCAAAATTAAGACAAAGCTGGCCTTCAATCTGACGAAGCGCCAGCTTGTTTGTTTTTCCGGCGCAGCGGCGGTGGGGCTCCCGGCCTACCTGCTTTCCCGTGACAGTATCGGGAACAGCGCCGCCATGTTCCTAATGATCGGCCTCATGCTCCCGTTCTTCTTTCTGGCTATGTATGAGCGGGACGGCCTGCCATTGGAAAAAGTGCTGAAAAACATCATCCGCACCCGGTTCCTCTATCCCCGGGTGCGGCCTTACAAAACCGAAAACTTCTATGCGCTGCTTAGCGCCAGAAAGGAGGCGCAGCCGATTGCAAAACAGCAGAAGGGCCGGAAAGCCCGCAGGCAGAAAGCCTGAAAAGCAGGGCCTTACCGGCCTGTTCACAAAGGGAAAGAACATTCCCACCACCGCCCAGCAGACCCTCCCTTACCGGGAAATGTACCGGGACGGGGTGTGCCGGGTAGCGGACCGCTATTACACCAAAACCATTGAATACGAGGACATCAACTACCAGCTCGCACAGTCCGAAGATCAGGCGGCCATCTTTGACGGGTGGAGCGCCTGCCTCAACTACTTTGACAGCAGCCTTCCGTTCCAGCTTTCCTTCCTCAACCACCGAAGCCGCCCGGGCAGCCGGTACAGCGTGAACATCCCCATGCAGGATGACGATTACAACAGCGTCCGGTGTGAGTATGTGGAAATGCTGGAAAACCAGATCGCCAAAAGCAACAACGGCATTGTCCGCACAAAGCTCCTGACCTTCGGCGTGAACGTGGACGACCTTTCCACCGCCAGGGCAAGGCTGGAACGTGTAGAGGCGGACATTTGCGGGAACTTCAAAAAGCTGGGCGTCAAGTGCCGCTCCCTTTCAGGGCTGGAACGGCTGGAGCTTCTTCACGGGCAGCTCCACCCCGGCAGCGGCTCCCCCTTCCGGTTTTCATGGGATATGATCCCCAAAACCGGGCTTTCCACCAAAGACTTTATCGCCCCGGACAGCTTCGACTTCCGTTTCAGCCGTCTGTTCCGGGTGGGGACGACCTGGGGCGCCGCCTCCTACTTGCAGATTTTGGCCTCGGAGCTCTCGGACAAGCTGCTGGCGGAGCTTTTGGAAATGGATGCGGAAATGACCATCACCCTCCATATCCAGACCGTTGATCAGGCCGCCGCCGTAAAATCCATCAAGGCCAAAGTCTCCGACATTGACAAGATGAAGGTGGAGGAACAAAAGAAGGCAGCCCGGTCAGGGTACGACATGGACATACTTCCGCCCGACCTCGTAACATACAGCAACGACGCAAAGACCCTTCTGGAAGATTTACAGAGCCGGAATGAAAGAATGTTCCTGCTGACCTTCCTTGTGGTAAACATGGCTCCGACCCGCCGGGAGCTGGACAATGACCTGTTCACGGTGTCCGGTATCGTCCAGAAATACAACTGCACCTTGAAGCGGCTGGACTTCCAGCAGGAGGACGGTTTTCTTTCCAGCCTTCCGCTGGGCCATAACGGCATTGAGATCAAGCGCGGCATGACGACCAGCTCCACGGCCATTTTCGTTCCCTTTATGACGCAGGAGCTCCGCATGGATGGCGAAGCCGTCTATTACGGGCTCAACGCACTTTCCCATAACGTCATCATGGCGAACCGGAAAAAGCTCAAAAACCCCAACGGCCTGTTCCTCGGCGTGCCTGGCTCCGGCAAATCCTTTGCCGCAAAGCGGGAGCTTGTGAATGTGTTCCTTGCCACAAAAGACCGCATTATCGTGGTGGACCCGATGGGCGAATATTCGCCCCTTATCAGGCGGCTGGGCGGACAGGTCATCGAGATCGCCCCGGACAGCCCCCACCACATCAATCCGATGGACATTGATTTGAGCTTCGACGAGGAAAACCCGATGGCGCTGAAAGCCGACTTTATCCTGTCGCTGATGGAGCTGATCGTTGGCGGCAAGGACGGCTTGCAGCCGGTGGAGCGTACCGTCATTGACCGCTGTGTGCGCCAGATGTACCGGGAACACTTGCAGGACCCGGAAACAAGCAAAATGCCGACCCTCCAAACCCTGTATGACCTGCTCTGTTCCCAGCCGGAGGGCGAGGCGGTGCGGCTGGCGACGGCTCTTGAAATCTATGTGTCCGGTTCCCTTAACGTGTTCAACCATGAAACCAACGTGGACTTAAACCGCCGTCTGGTATGCCTTGACTTAAAAAAGCTGGGAGCCGGGCTTCGGACGATTGCCATGCTCATTATGCAGGACTTGGTAAACTCGCAGGTGTCCATGAATTTCCTCCGCGGTATCGCTACATGGTGCTACTTTGACGAATTTCATGTGCTGCTCCGTGACCGTCTGACGGCAAGCTATTGTGTAGCGATCTGGAAAATGCTGCGGAAAAAAGGGTGCGTTCCGAGTGCTTTAACGCAGAACGTAAAGGATTTTCTGGCAAGCCCGGAGATCGAGAACATCTTTGAAAACTCGGACTTCCTTGTGCTGCTCTCGCAGGCACAGGGGGACCGGCAGATTTTAGCCAAACAGCTTGGGATCAGCCCCCACCAGCTTTCCTATGTGACCCATACCAATTCCGGCGAAGGGCTGCTGTTCTTCGGGAACACCACCATCCCGTTTGTTGACCGCTTCCCGCAGAACACCGAGCTGTACGCCATTATGACCACCCGCCCGGAGGACAAAAAACAGGAAATGAACCGGGCATAACACACTTCGGGCCATGCTGGCCCGAGGTTTGGAAAGGAGGGATACATCATCGGAAAGAAACCGGACAAACGGAGTTTTCAAAGGCCGGGGCCGACGGAGGATACCGGGGGCAATCGCCCCGGACCGGCGGAACGGGAAGGGCCTTCCCCTGCACCATCCCGACGCCTGCGGTTTGAGGACGAGGATACCGGGCAGGACAGCCCTTCGGGCCACGATGGCCCGAAGTCCAAAAGCGGCAAGTTTCAAGAGGACAGCCGCAAAAGCCGTCCCTCTGACCGCATGAGGCAGGAGGATGAAGCGGGCGGGCCGCAGGATACCAGCAAGGCACAGGAGCCGGAGGGCTCCGCAGAGAATGCCGGGAGCAAAAAGGACAAGTACCAGAAAGCACAGGCAAAAGCGGAACACGCCGGGAAAAAGCTGGGAAAGGCTCGGGAGAAACTGGACAAGACCGAGGCAAAACGGGCAGCGAAGAAACCGCCGGGGCTTGCAAAAAAGGCAGTCCGGGGAGCCCGTACAGAAGCATGGTTCTATGTCCACAACAAGATCCACGAAGTCGAGCATGAAAATGTGGGTGTGGAAGGAGCCCATAAGTCGGAACTTGTGGCCGAGGCCGGAGCCCGGAAACTGACCCGGTATGCCAAACGCCGCTGGCAGGAACACCCGGCCCGGAAGGTGGCAAAGTGGGAACGGAAGGACATAAAAGCCCGGGCCAATATGGATTTTCAGAAGATGGCCTCCGAGCACCCGGAGCTTGCCAGCAATCCGCTTTCCCGTGTGCAGCAGAAATGGAAACTGAAACGCCGGTATTCCAAAGAAGCAAAGGCGGCTGCAAAACAGGGCGCAAAGGCCGCAAAGAAAACCGCTGCCGCTTCGGGAACTGCGACCCGGCGGGCGGCGCAGTTTGTGACCCGTCATCCCGTGGCGGTGCTGGTCCTGCTCCTGCTGTTGCTGCTCTGTTTTCTTGTGTCGGCGGTAAGCTCCATCTTCCCCACGCTTGGCAGCGGCCTTGCCAATGCGTTATCCGGCACCTCCTACGCCTCGGAGGATACGGACCTGCTGGGCGTAGACGAGGACTACACGGCGCTGGAAAACGAGCTGGCGCAGACGGTGGCAAACATCGAAAGCACCCATCCCGGCTATGACGAGTACCGCTATTCCGTGGACGAGATCGGCCATAACCCCTATGAGCTGGCGTCCTATCTCTCGGCAAAGTACCATGTGTATTTCCGGGAACAGGTGCAGGACGAGCTGCGGGAGATCTTTGAGGCACAGTATGAACTGACCTTGACGGAGGAAGTCGAGATACGCTACCGCACCGAAACCAGCACCGACCCGGAGACAGGGGAAACCACCACCGAGGAAGTCCCCTATGAGTATTACATCTTAAATGTGACCCTCACAAACAAGACGCTGCCTGCCGTGATCCTGCCGAGGCTTAACGAACAGCAGCGGGAAATCTACACCGTTATGCAGCAGCTCAAAGGCAACAAGCCCTATCTGTGGGAAGGGATTTACAACGGCGGCGAAGATACCGGCCCCAGCTATGAGATACCCGGCGAGGCGCTGGATGACCCGGCTTTTGCGGCGCTCATGGAAGAAGCCACAAAGTATATCGGCTGGCCCTATGTGTGGGGCGGCTCCAGCCCGTCCACCTCCTTTGACTGTTCGGGCTTTGTCTGCTGGGTGTACACGGCCAGCGGCGTCCACAACCTGCCCCGTACCACGGCGCAGGGCATTTACAACCAGTGCGCTATCATTTCTCCCTCCGAGGCAAAGCCCGGCGACATTATCTTTTTCACGGGAACCTATGACAGCCCCGGCCCTGTGTCCCATGTGGGGATTTATGTGGGCGACGGGATGATGCTTCATTGTGGTTCGCCCATCCAATACGCAAACATCAATTCAAGCTACTGGCAGACACATTTCTATGCCTTCGGGCGTTTGTGAGCCAGAGGAAAGGAGTCCTTGCATGAACAAGATCGACAAGCTCGATAAGGAACTGGAAAAAGCCCGGGAGAAGGCAGCCGAGTGGCAGGCCAAAATCCGGGAGCTGGAAAAGCAGAAACAGGAGGAAGAAAACAGCCAGATCGTGCAGGCGGTGCGCTCGCTCAAACTGACCCCCGCCCAGCTTATGGCTTTTTTGAATGACCCCAAAAACAGCCTTACCGCTTCGGGCCATACTGACCCGAAGCCGGAGGCACCCGAAAAGGAGGACACAGCCCATGAAGAAAACTAAATACCGCAGGCTGGCGGCGATGGCTGCCAGCCTTTTGTGTTGCCTGATCTTTACGGTCCCGGCCTACGCCCAGAGCAGCGAGCCGCAGCCGGAGACAGCTCCCGCCCCGGTGGAAACCGAAGCGGAGCCGGAAACCCAGAACCCCTTTACCCCGGACGGGACGGGAACCGTGGTGGACAACGCCACCGACGAGGACGGTAAAGAGTTCTACACCATCACCACCGCAGACGAGAGCGTGTTTTATCTGGTGATCGACAAACAGAAAACCAGCGAGAACGTCTATTTCCTCAATACCGTTACCACAGACGACCTTCTGCCTCTTGCCGAACAGGGTAAGGAACCGCCCCAAGAAGTGACCCCGGAGCCAGAGCCAAAGCCCACCGAACCTGTGGAGGAAGTACCGGAACCCGAGCCGGAGAAAAAGGACAGCCCCCTTCTCTCTCTGCTCCTGATCGGTGCGGTGGTGCTGGCCGGCGGTGGGATTGGTTACTATTTCAAGATTTACAAGCCGAAGCATGAGGCCCCGGATTTGGAGGATGATTACTGCGAATATGAGGACGGGGAGCTGGAGGAGATCGCAGAGGAACCCGAGGACGAAGATACCCCGCCGTGGGAGGAAGATACGGAGGAATGAGAATGAATTTTACAAGCAGCCCTTTTGAACGAATGATGAAGGAAGTACCGCACCCCGGCTGGGACAATGACGATCCTTGTAAGGGATGCCGTTACTACAAGGAGTGCAAAGGAAAGAAAAAACAGTGCCGGAAGAAGTTCCGGGCGCTGATCGTGGAGCCCCGCCCTTCGGGCCATCGTGGCCCGAAGTCATAAATGGACGCCCGGGAGCTGACCCGTGACGAGAAGAAGAAAATCCGCACTCTGGTCACGGGGATGTGCGCCAACTATGACCGGGAAAGCGGCCTGTGCCTTCCTCTTGACTGTGCCTGCTATATGCTGCACAAGTGCTGGACAGGGGCGTACTGCCGTTATTTCCGTGAGGCTGTCCTGCCTCTTAACCCGGAGCTTCAAGCGTCGCTGACAACGGAAGGCATCTCCCCGGAGCTGCGGGCCTGTGCGGTCTGCGGAAAGGCGTTTTTGCCCGAGGGGCGTCAAGCCTACTGTTCCGACGCCTGCAAGGCCGAAGGGAACCGCCGGAAAAGCCGGGAACGCATGAGGAAAATGCGGGAGAAAAGGCCGGGCGGCTGTTACGATTTGCCGCCTCCAAAGGCTTGACATTCCGGGCTTTTTTGAGGGTGTTTCCGGGGTGGGAATATCTTATTACATTCCTCCCCGGTCTGCCCTCTTATTTCGTAACATCCAGCACTTCGGGTCATGTTGGCCCGAGGCACAGAAAGGAGGGATCTCTTGGAGACAGTACAAGGATATGTGATTTTGAAAGCTGCCACCTTTGAAACTGGACACGGCTTTGCGCTTGGGCATAATCCGGGAGCGCCGAGCCCCTTTGTGACCTGGCAGTTTACCGAGGGGGAAAACGGCCATCGGGATTACTACTGGGGCCGCTATGGAAACAGCCAGGCATGGGCGCAGCGGGATTTTGACCGCCGGGTGGACGATTATCAGCAGCTTTACCATGCGGCGGTCAAGCATACCGAGCTGGGACCGGAAGGCGTTTACCGCTATTATTCCACCCAGCGGCCCGTGGACATAGGAACTTACCCGAAGCCGCCGGATAACCAGCCTCTTTCCATTGTCAACTACGACGATGACAGGCGGCGTCCTGTGGCAGACGGCAGGCTGATGGCATGGGGCGAACTGACCTACACAAAGCCGCTGACCGAAAAGCAAATGGAGGATTATGAACTGAAACCAGCACCGGGCAATCCTGACCGGGTGCGCTCATCCATTACCGCCCGGCTCAAAGAAGGAACCAGAGGGCAGGAACCCCCGAAGGAGCCCGGCCAGAAGCGGAGCCATAAAAACCATGAGGAACGATAAAGGAGGATCGCCATGCACGAAAAAGACAACTATCTGAAAACCGCCGAGCTCTCCACGGAGCAGAACTGCAACATGATCGACGGCGTACCCAACAACACGCCCATCCAACCCACGCCCCCGGAGCTGGACGCAAAACCGCTGGATAAGGTAAAGGAACCCAAAAAGCGCCGGAAAGGCCGGGAGCTGGAACGATGATGGAGAACCGCAAGCGGAATGTCCATCTGCACGTCATGGTAACGCCGGACGAGCTGGCAGCCATCCATGAACGGATGGCCGAGGCGGGCATTTCCAACGCCGGGGCCTATGTACGGAAAATGGCTCTGAACGGGTATATCCTGCACATCGACCTTGCGCCCGTAAAAGAACTGATCTCTCTGCAACGGCGCTGTTCCAACAATCTCAATCAGGTTGCCATACATGCACATACCTATGGTGTGTACCCGGAGGAAATCGACGGATTGAAGCGGGACTATGAAAAGTTATGGGGCGAGGTGTCAAAGGTGCTGCGGGAGCTTTCCGAGCTGGTGGCAAAGTGCGGCAGGCTTCCGTTGTGGGGCTTGCCGCCCTCGTCTTTTTATTCTCACTGTATTGTATGATAGAAAAATTTACCGCAATATGGTAAAATGAAAATATCTATCGAAAGTTGGTGAGATTTGATGAGTGAATATTTAAATGAGGATATATGCCAGTTTAGTAATGATGCTTCTGCATCTTCTTTTGGTTGGAATTTTCAAGCAAATGCAGGCATTTTTCTTTTTTTAAAGTATATGCCAGATGCAGCAGATATTAAAATTGAATCCATATCTCAAGATATTGAAATTACTTTGATTGATGAACGAAAGGTTTTTGCACAGGCGAAATCTGCACAAGATAGCACAACCATCAAAGACCAAAAGGAAAAATTTAAAGATGCCATAATATCGTTAGCACGTAATCCGTATAAAGACAACCAATTGGTGTACATTTCTAATATACCTGATACATTTAAGTCGGCTCCAAATTTTTTTAACAATAGTATTATCCCGTACAATGATTGCTTAGCGGGAATACAGAAAGAGATTGACGATACCATCCTTTCAATCTCAAAAAACATTGCAAAAAAAATAAAAAAAGAAAAAGATCCTCTGAAAATCAGAAAATTGGAACAAATAAAAGTAAAAGTTGAAAATTTCCACAAAGAGAATTTATATATATCAACAATATATCCGTATTACGGTAACGAGAAAAACAGATATACCATTATTGGCGATTCCGTTATAAGTTTTTTGACAGATACCATCGGATTAACAAGAGATGATGCCATTTCCATAAAACAAAAGTTATTGGAGCACTGGCAACTGAATTTTGAACACAACTCTACCATAAAAGATGAGAATAAAAACAAGAAGATTTTGAAAGAAGATTTTACTTGGCCAATTGTAGCTTTTCTGGTTGATGGGAATTTTCCTGATATTGATGATTGTTTATCGTTTTTGCCGGACCAGTCTATAAAAAAAGAGGTTGAACGCATCATGAATGATCCGAAAAGTTTCTATCATGCACGTTACGAATTTACCAACAAAGTCTTGCAACGCTATGCGCAATTTAAAAATCAATCAATAGGGAAAGCAATTAAAAAACCAGAACTTGAATTTATTAAAGAACACGGCGATGAATTTAGAGACGAATTTGTAATGTTGAGTAATGGCGATAATGAACTAACAGAATATCTAACAAAAGTATTTTTATATAGAATACTTACAAGCAACAGAGTAGTCCAAAAGGTATGTAGCGCAGTCGGGGTGAAAGCATGATTATAGAGAAACTTCTATTACGAGAAGGTATGATAGAAAATTTAGACACTTTTTCAGAAAAGAGAAATCTGATTTATTCTAAGACCAACACAAAAGGAAAATCTACATTTGTTAGACTTCTATTTTATGCGTTGGGGTATCCAATTCCTAATATGCGTGGAATTAAATATGAAGATATTATTACGGAGATAACATTTTCTGAAAAAGGGCAAAAATATACTGCCACTCGGGAAAATAATTTGCTTACACTTTTCTCCGAAAACAGTCGCATTGAGTTCACACTTCCCAGTCAGCATATGAGTTTTTTGTCGTTTGTTTTTAAATATGAAAACATCAAAGTTTTAAAAAATTTATTGGGGTTGTATGTTGATCAAGACAAAGGATGGACACTTCTAAATCGTGGAACCGTCATTGGAAAGATAAAATTTAGCATTGAGGAATTACTTGCAGGCTTAAATGGAATTGATATAGATGATTTGATCGAAAAGAAAACCACACTCGAACTAAACAGAGACAAATATTTGGCAATGCTGAATATACAAGAATTGAGTGAGCAAGTTTATGAGCAAAACGGAGAAATATTCATTTCAGACATAGAAAAAGAACTCAACGAACTTGAAAATGAAAAAAATGCTTTAAAAGAAATTAACTCTGTTCTTCTTAAAGAAAAGCAATTCTTCGACTATATTGATTCAATGAATTTATCCGTGAAACAGGATGATGTTATAATTCCGGTAAACAGGACTACATTGCTGAATTCGACAGCAAATTATGAATATTTACGAGCGCACAGAAGCATTATAGTGACCAACATAGAAAAGTTAAAACGTGAACGTTCCTCTTATGACGTAAAACTAAGTGAATATCATGCCAAAAATGCACAAATAAGCATGTTTTCTGCTGAATCAAAAGATACCCTTGTTAATAAGCAACTTGCCAATTTTAATATTGATCAGACCGTAGTTGAACAGCTTTTAGATGAAACAAAGAGCGATTTGAAGCATGTTAAAGCCGAAATAAAACGAACGATTAAAAATCAAAATTCTTACATATCGAAAATTTATAAATATGTTTTAGAATATGCAACCCAGCTTAATGTTGATGATAAAATGGTAGCCAAA
>OGMK01001320.1_pt1 | contig 12573 bp, 8 predicted proteins | sample 1573151 | NCBI WGS metagenome assembly OGMK01 (sample SAMEA2581887, study PRJEB24529) | metagenome | biome: Human gut stool | place: China | collected 2011
GAGGTTACTTCAAGCAAAGCGAGATGCGCGAGCTGATCCGTTACGCCGCCCTGCGGAATATCGAGATCATTCCCGAAATCGACCTGCCGGGCCACAGCCGCAACATCGCGTCGGTGCATCCCGAAATCCGCTGCAACTATCCGCCCGACACCGTGTCGACCAACGGTTACGACTACCGTTCGGCATGGTGCGTGGCCCGGGAGGAGAATTACGCGCTGCTGGGCGACATTCTGGGCGAACTGTGCGAGCTGTTCCCCTCGGAGTACATCCACGTGGGCGGCGACGAGGTCGACATGTCGCAGTGGGAGCGGTGTCCCGACTGCCGGGCGCTGATGAAACGGGAGGGGATGACCGACCCGCACCGGCTGGAGGACCTCTTCATGGAGCGCATGGCCGCAATCCTCCGTTCGCACGGCAAACGGCCCGCCGTGTGGAACGAGGCCGTGCGCACGGGAGCCTTCTCCCGGGAGTGCCGCGTGCACGGCTGGGAGAGCGTCAAGGCCTGTCTCGACGCCACGGCGAAGGGTTACCGCACCGTCGTGATGCCGGGCCAGTACTTCTATTTCGACATGCGCCAGTCGCCCCGCGAGGACGGGCACGACTGGGCGGCGATCTTTGACGCCAAAAAGGTCTACGGCTTCGGCTTCACGGAGTTCAGCCCCGAACAGATGCGCAACGTCGAGGGGTTGCAGGGGGCGTTTTTCAGCGAAGCCTACGTCTCGCACGAGCCGGAAAAGCCCGACTACCTCGACTATATGCTCTTTCCGCGCGTCTGCGCCCTCGCACGCATCGCCTGGAGCGGCAACGCCGAAGGGTGGGACGCCTATTACGAGGAGTTGAAAGGAAAACATTACGACCGGATGGCGGCCATGGGCATCCGGTTCCGGCTCTTCCCGCCGAAGGTCGGCTACGGCGACGGCGCGTTCACCGCTTCGGCGGACGACGGCTCCGCGATTTACTACCTTATGGACGGCTCTCCGGAAGAACACCCTTACACGGCTCCGGTCCGCACCGGAAAACCGCATCTCTACCGCTTCTATTCGCGCTACGGCACCGCCCGCAGCCCCTACGTGGCCGACAAGTCCCGCTGGCGGACCATTACGCCCGCCGTGGCGATCACGACCTCGATGGGCGAGAGCGCGAAGTTCCCCTATGCCAACGCCGAGACCTACAAGGGCCTTTCGCGCACGCGCCGCGCCTGCCGGCAGCAGGATTGGATACGCTACACGTTCGGCGAGCCGGTGAGGTGCCGCGAAATGTATTTGCAGACGGGAAACCGCCAGCTGCCGAAGACGATCGTGACGACGGGTTACGCCGAAGTGTCGTACGACGGCGCGACGTTCGAGCGGGCGGGAGAGTTGGAGATGGGAAGCATCACGCTGCGCCCCGGGCGTCCGGTGAAGGCCGTGCGGATCGTCTCGACGTGCGACGACAACGGCACGCCCTACGTCACAATCCAGCCGCCGCAGGTGAAACCGGCGCTGTAAGCGTCAGTTCCGGGCTGCGGTTTTGAAGGCGAAGCGGAAAAAGAGGTATTGCGCGAGGTAGTAGGTGATCATAACGATCCAGGTCCGGGCCGGAACCGGTCCGATGAAGCGGTTCCAGGCGATCACCGCGTCGGAAAAGACGAACAGCAGGGCCGCACACCTGAATCCGGCGGCGCATGCCCCGTCGTACTGGAGTGCGCTATAAAGCATTGCGGCGATGACCAGCCCGTAGACGGCGACGCCGATGCGTTCGGCCGGAAACGGGGCCTCGGGGACGATGGCGGCGAAAAGGAAGACGAGCAGCGGGACAGTGACGGCCAGCGAAACCGCACGGAGCCTGCGCCGCGCCCGGGGCAGGAACCAGCACACATAGGCGGCGTGCGCCAGCGCAAAGAAGGCCATCTGGGGAATGAACAGCCCCCTGGCGCCCACGGCATCCCCGGCGGCGGAAAACAGGAAGGCGAACCCGAACGGGAGCAGTTCCCGGCGCCGCGACAGGAAGGTCGCCAGGGACAGCAGCAGGACGGGCCAGGCGACCTTATAGGGAAGCGCGGCGGCTTTGGTAAAGAACAGCACGGCTCCCGCAACGAAGAACAGGGTCGTCCACGCAAATATTCTGGAAAATCGTCGCATCGGCGTATTTTAAGGAAGACCGCCCGGCTCCGATGGGGCCGGGCGGTCTTTCGGTTGCTGAAATTTCGTCAGGCCCGGACCTGCGCGCCGCATTTCTGCTCGAACTGCCGGGTGAGGTTCGCCATCACACGCTCAATGGTCCGCTCGTCCAGCGTGCGGGTCTTGTCCTCCAGAATGAAGCTCAAAGCGTAGGATTTCTTGCCCTCGGGAAGCTTGTCGCCCTCGTAGACATCGAACAGCGAGACGCTTTTCAGCAGCTTGCGCTCGGCGGCGAAGGCTGCGTCGCGCAGCGAGGAGAAGGTCACGGACTTGTCCACCAGCAGCGCCAGATCGCGTCTGACCTCGGGGAATTTCGACAGTTCCCCGGCGGCAATCTTCAGCTTCTTCGTGGATTTCGCAAGGGCCTCGAAATTCATCTCCAGATAGTACACATCCTGCTTGACATCGGTACGGCGGCGGATTGCGGCGGCCACGGAGCCGATCTGCAACAACTGTTTGCCATTGAGCGACAGCGTGAGGCCCTCGCTGAAAAGATCGCTTTCGAGCGTCTCGGCCTTCAGCGCGTAGATGTCGACGCCGAAGCGGCGGAGCAGTTTCTCGGCGACTGCGCGCAGGGTGAAGAACGACGCCTTCACGGGCTTCGCATTCCACGACTGCGGCGTCGAGACGCCCGTGACGGCGATGGCGAGGCGGTACTCCTCGGAGTAGGCCGCCAGGCGGTTTTCGTCCGTGCGCTTCGACTCGTCGTAGAAATAGCAGTTGCCGAACTCGTAGAGGCAGAGATCGCCGTTGCGGCGGTTGGCGTTCAGACCGACGGCCTCCAGCATGTTGAACAGCAGCGTCTGGCGCATCACGTTCAGGTCGGCGCTCAACGGGTTGAGAATACGCACGCAACGCTCGGCGGGACAGGAGGTCAGGCCCTCGTAATAGGCGGCTTTCGTCAGCGAGTTGGACATGATCTCGGTAAACCCGTTGGCCGTGAGGAAATCGGCCGCGAGGTTCATCAGACGGTTGCGGTCGGGTTTCGGCGCATAGGAGAGCGTCGAACGGACCTGCGTGGGGATTTCGACGTTGTTGTAGCCGTAGATGCGCAGGATGTCCTCCACGAGGTCGGCTTCGCGCTGCACGTCGACACGGTAGGGCGGCACGGCGACCGTCAGCACGCCGTCTTTCTCGGCGAGGATCTTCACCTCCAGCGCCGCGATGATCGTGCGGACGACCGTTTCGGGAATCTCCTTGCCGATCAGCGCGTTGACCCTTGCCAACGAGATGTCGAAGACGAAATCCCCGATCGGCTCCGGATAGATGTCCGTGATGCCGCTGGAGATCGTACCCCCGGCCAGCTCCTTCATCAGCAGGGCGGCGCGCTTGGCGGCGTAGACCTGCATGTTGGGGTCGATGCCGCGCTCGAAGCGGAACGAAGAGTCGGTATTCAGGCCGAAACGCTTGGCCGTCTTGCGTACCCACACGGGGTTGAAATAGGCGCTCTCGATAAATACGTCGGTCGTGGTGTCGCTCACGCCCGAGTCCAGTCCGCCGAAGACGCCGGCGATGCACATGGGACGCTCGGCCGAGCAGATCATCAGGTCCTTGTCCGTGAGTTTGCGCTCCACGCCGTCCAGCGTCACGAAGGGCGTGCCCTCGGCGCAGGTGCGGACCACGACTTCGCGGCCCTCGATCTTCGCGGCGTCGAAGGCGTGCAGGGGCTGGCCCAGCTCGAACAACACGAAATTGGTGATGTCGACCAGATTGTTCTTGGGATTGATGCCCGCGGCGCGCAGGCAGTTCTGCATCCACTCGGGCGACGGACCGATCTTGCAGCCCGTGACCGTAACGCCGGCATAGCGGGGCGCGGCCTCGGGATTTTCGACGCGGACCGCCACCTCCAGGTCGTGATTGTCGGGAGCGAAAGCCGAAACATCGGGCAGTTTCACTTCGGCATTTTCGCCGCGGCTCTTCAGGTAAGCGGCCAGATCGCGCGCCACGCCGATGTGCGAAGCGGCGTCCACACGGTTGGGCGTGAGTCCGATCTCGATCAGGTAGTCGTCCTCGACATGCAGGTATTCCCTGGCCTCCATGCCCACGGGGGCGTCGGCCGGAAGTTCCATGATGCCGTCGTGCGAAGACCCGATGCCCAGCTCGTCCTCGGCGCAGAGCATGCCGAGCGACTCGACGCCGCGGATCTTCGACCGCTTGATTTTGAACTCCTCCTCCCCGCCACCGGGATAGAGTACCGCGCCCACCGTGGCGCAGAGCACCTTCAGCCCGGCACGGCAGTTCGGCGCCCGGCAGACGATCTGCAGCGGCTCTCCGGAGCCGACGTCCACCGTCGTCAGGTGCAGGTGGTCCGAATCGGGGTGATCGGCACAGGTCACAACCTCGCCGACGACAACGCCCCGAAGGCCGCCTTTCACGGTTTCGATCTTCTCGAAGCCTTCGACTTCGAGGCCGATGTCCGTCAGGATTTCAGCGATCTTTTCGGCCGGAAGATCGGTCGCGATATAACGTTTGAGCCAGTTATACGAAATATTCATATCGTTAAGTTTTGAATTTGCGGATAATCATGCAAAAATATAAATTTTTCCGCAAAGTACGGTAAAAAATCCTTACATATATAGGTGTCGAAAATAATTCGTAAAAAATTTGCATTTTACGAACCGACCGCATATATTTGCAGAAACAAAGCTGAAAGATGATCCGCAATTTCAACATACAGGCATGGTGGTGGCGCTCGTTGACTCTCGTGAACAATGAGTGCGGAACCGCGCGTGTATAGTTGAACCCCGAAAAATACACAAGCCCGTTGTTTACGAAAAGTAAGCAGCGGGCTTTTTCTTTTGTACATTTCAAATTCAAAAACCGATACCCATTATGGAAACGAAAAAATTCTGCCTCACCGAAAAACAGATGCCCACGCAATGGTACAACATCGTGGCCGACATGCCCAACAAACCGCTCCCGCCGCTGCACCCCGGAACGAAAAAGCCCGTCACGAAGGAGCAGATGTCGGCGATCTTCGCCGAGGAACTGATCGACCAGGAGATGTCGACCGAGCGTTACATCGACATTCCCGAGGAGGTGCAGGAGATTTACAGGATATGGCGCCCGACGCCGCTCGTGCGCGCGACGGGGCTGGAAAAGGCCCTCGGAACGCCCGCGAAGATCTTTTTCAAGAACGAAAGCGTGTCGCCCGCGGGTTCGCACAAGCCCAACACCGCCGTGCCGCAGGCCTACTACAACTACAAACAGGGCATCAAGCACCTGACCACCGAGACCGGCGCCGGACAGTGGGGCGCGTCGATCGCCTTCGCGGCCAAGCACTTCGGCATCGACCTCCAGGTATTCATGGTCAAGGTCAGCTACGACCAGAAGCCCTACCGCCGCCTGATGATGAACACGTGGGGCGCGGAGTGCGTGGCGTCGCCCTCGACGCTGACCGAATCGGGCCGTGCGGCGCTGGAGCGCGATCCGCACTGTTCGGGAAGCCTCGGGCTGGCCATTTCCGAGGCCGTGGAGATGGCTTTGCGCCGTCCGGAAGACACGCGCTACTGCCTGGGAAGCGTGCTGAATCACGTGGTTCTGCACCAGACGGTCATCGGCCAGGAGGCCGTGACGCAGATGGAGATGGCCGACGCCGAGCCGGACATGGTGATCGGATGTTTCGGAGGCGGCAGCAACTTCGCGGGCATCGGCTTCCCGTTCCTGCGGAAGAATTTCGCCGAGGGGAAGAAGATACGCGTGATCGCCGTGGAGCCTGAAGGATGCCCGAAACTCACCCGCGGCGAATTCCAGTACGACTTCGGCGACGTGGCGGGATTCACGCCCCTGATCCCGATGTACACGCTGGGCCACGATTTTCAGCCGTCGGACATTCACGCCGGGGGATTGCGCTACCACGGAGCCGGCTCGATCGTCAGCCAGCTGATGAAGGACGGGCTGATCGAGGCGCAGTCGATGCCGCAGGTCGAGACCCTCGCCGCAGGCGTTCTGTTCGCCCAGACCGAGGGCATCATCCCGGCTCCGGAGTCGACGCACGCCATCGCCGCGACGATCCGCGAAGCGCTGAAAGCCAAGGAGGAAGGCGTGTCGAAAACCATCCTGTTCAACCTCTCGGGCAACGGCGTGATCGACCTCTACGCCTACGAGCAGTATCTGGCCGGAGCATTGAAGGACTTCTCGCCGAGCGATGAGGAAATCCGCAAGACGATCAACCAGTTGGAGCATCTTATCTGAAGCTGCGCTCAAAATAGGAGAAGCGAGACTTTCGGGTCTCGCTTTTTGTTTTGCGCCGGAGGTGCAGAACGGGGCGGGAGACCAGAGAGACATTCCATCGCCCCCTAAAACCCGCTTCTTAAGCGGGGCGGGAACCGAGCCAGAGGAAGAACATGCCGACGAGGATAAAGGCCAGGTCGACGGCCTTCGAGCGCAGGTTGCGCTCGCGGAACAGCACCGCGCCGCAGAGAAACGACACCACGACCGAGCCGCGGCGGACCATCGAGACCACGGAGATCATGGCGTCCGGATCGCGCAGGGCGAACAGGTAGGCGAAGTCGGCCAGCGAAAGGAACACCGAGATCAGCGGAATGGCCCAGCTCCAATGGAACGGGGTGGTGGCGTGCCGCCGGGGCCACCAGAGGATGCCGACCACGACGGACATCATCCCGAGCTGGTAGAGGTTATACCAGCTCTGCACGAAAACCGGGTCGAGGCGCGCCATGATATATTTGTCGTACAGCCCGCTGACGGCGCCCGTCACGGCCGCCAGGGCAATGAACAGAATCCAGAGGTTATGGGTGAAGACGACCCCTTCGCGGCGGCTCGAACGGCTCAGCAGGAAGAGCGACACGAGGGCCAGCGCAACGCCGGTCCACTGGTAGGCGTTGAGACGCTCGCCGAAGATCACGAACGCCCCGACGAGCACCATAACGGGGCGCGTGGCGTTGATCGGCCCGACGATGGTGATCGGAAGGTGCTTCATGCCGAAGTAACCGAAAATCCACGAAGTGAGCACGATGGCCGATTTCAGAACGACCAGGGCGTGGGCCTCCCATGTGCCGGGAGCCGTCGCCAGCAGGGTATGGTCGAACCATCCGAGGCCGAACTCTGCCGAGAGGATCGCGGGCAGGAAGAACAGCGTCGAAAAGAGCGTGTTGAGCAACAGCACGGGCAGCACGGCGTTGCCGGTGAGGGCCTTTTTCTTGGCCGCATCGTAGAAGCCGAGCAGCGCCGCCGAGGTGAATGCCAAAGTGAGCCACATAGCGATGAGGAAAGGCGGCCGGAGCCGCCTTTATCTATTTGATTTCGTCGCTGTAAACGGCGCCGGGAAGATCGTGGAGGTTGTAGCGCGAAGCCATCGACATGCCGTAGGCCCCGGCCGACTTGATGGTCAGCAGGTCGCCCCGGTGCGTGCGGCGCAGGGTGACGTTCTCGTCGAAAACGTCCGTCGATTCGCAGGCTGTGCCGACAACCGTGTATTTCTCGCGCACCTCGTCGTCCTTGGCCGTGATGTTCTCGATGTTGTGGTACGAACCGTACATCGCCGGGCGGACCAGCTCGGTCATCGAAGCGTCGACGATCACCAGCTTGCGGCCCGTGGCGGTGGTCTTGTTGAACAGCACCGTCGTGATCAGCTCGCCGCATTCGGCGACGATCGAACGCCCGAACTCGAAGTGCACCTCGCGGTCGCCGATGCGCAGGTGGTTGTGGACGATCGAGAACAGCGACGCGAAGTTGGGGATCGGCTCGTTCTCGGGAACGTCGTAGTTGACGCCCAGGCCGCCGCCCACGTCGACGAAACGGAACTTGCAGCCCAGTTTTTCGAGGTTCTCGACGATGACGTTGACCTTGTTGCACATGTTCTCGAAGACATGCAGCTCGCGGATCTGCGATCCGATGTGCAGGTGCAGTCCGATGATGTTGACGTTTTTGAGCGACCGGATCTCCGCGGCGTGCTCAAGCACTTCCTCGTAGGAGATGCCGAACTTGCTGTCCGCCTGGCCCGTGTCGATGCAATGGTTGGTCTTGGGGTCGATGTCGGGGTTGATGCGCAGCGCGATGTCGGTCACCTTGCCCGCCTCGGCCGAAAGGGCGTCGACCAGCTCCAGCTCCTGAATCGACTCGCAGTTGATGGCCAGAATGTTCTGCTCGATGGCGTATTTCAGCTCCTTGTCGCGTTTGCCCACGCCCGCATAGACGATGCCCTTGGGGTCGAATCCGGCCTCGACGGCCTTGCGCAGCTCGTTGCCCGAGGCGCAGTCGATGCCCAGCCCGTATTCGCGGATGACCGCCAGCAGATGGTCGTCGTAGTTGGCCTTGATGGCGTAGTGGACCTTGTAGCCGTATTTCTTCGACTCGTAGACGACGCTTTCGAGGGTCTGGCGCAACAGCGCCATGTCATAGAGGTAGAACGGGGTCTCGTAGCCCCGGAGCTTGGATGCGATTTGTCTGCTTAACATCTTTAACCTAACTTGTTGAAGTCGCAAATATAAGCAATTTGTGCCATTCCGGCAAACGGAAGCCCTCCGATATATTCAAAAATTTATGTATATTTGCCGAAGATTTTACCCTTATATATGAAAAACATCCGAAATTTCTGCATCATAGCCCACATCGACCACGGCAAATCGACACTTGCAGACCGTCTGCTGGAGAAGACCAACACGCTCAACCAGCGCGAAATGCAGTCGCAGGTGCTCGACGACATGGACCTCGAACGCGAAAAGGGAATCACCATCAAGAGCCACGCCATCCAGATGGAGTACACGGCCCGCGACGGACAGCGGTACACGCTCAACCTGATCGACACCCCGGGACACGTCGACTTCTCGTACGAAGTGTCGCGCGCAATCGCCTCGTGCGAAGGGGCGCTGCTGGTGGTCGACGCCACGCAGGGCATTCAGGCGCAGACGATTTCGAACCTCTACCTCGCCGTGGGGCACGACCTGGAGATCATCCCCGTGCTGAACAAGATCGACATGGATTCGGCGATGATCGACGAGGTGAAGGATCAGGTGATCGACCTCATAGGATGCAGGGAGGAGGATATTCTGCTGGCATCGGGCAAGACGGGACTGGGCGTCGAAGAGGTGTTGGAAGCGATCGTAAACCGCATTCCCGCTCCCACGGGCGACGAGAGCGCGCCGTTGCAGGCGCTGATCTTCGACTCGGTGTTCAACCCCTTCCGCGGAATCATCGCCTATTTCCGCGTCTTCAACGGCACGCTGCGCAAGGGCGACCACGTGAAGTTTTTCAACACGGGCAGCGAGTACGACGCCGACGAAATAGGCGTGCTGAAACTCAAGATGCAGCCCCGGCAGGAGATCAGGGCCGGGGACGTGGGGTATATCTGCTCGGGGATCAAGACCTCGTCGGACGTGAAGGTCGGCGACACGATCACCTCGGTGACCAACCCCGCCAAAGAGGCCATCGCCGGATTCGAGGACGTGAAGCCGATGGTCTTCGCGGGCGTCTACCCGGTGGAGGCCGACCAGTACGAGGACCTGCGCGCGTCGCTCGAAAAATTGCAGCTCAACGACGCTTCGCTCACGTTCGAGCCGGAAAGCTCGCTGGCGCTCGGATTCGGGTTCCGCTGCGGATTCCTCGGGCTGCTGCACATGGAGATCATTCAGGAGCGGCTGTACCGCGAATTCGACATGGACGTCATCACGACCGTGCCCAACGTCTCGTACCGCATCACCACGACGCAGGGCGACGTGGTCGAGGTGCACAACCCCTCGGGACTGCCCGAGGTGACGAAGATCGACAAGATCGAGGAACCCTACATCCTCGCGCAGATCATCACCAAGTCGGAGTTTCTGGGCAACGTCATCAAACTCTGCATCGACAAGCGCGGGGTGATGAAGAACCAGACATTCATCACGCAGGACCGTGTGGAGGTCAATTTCGACATGCCCCTCTCGGAGATCGTCTTCGACTTCTACGACAAGCTCAAGAGCATCTCGAAAGGGTACGCCTCGTTCGACTACCACCGCACGGGATTCCAGCCCTCGAAACTCGTCAAGCTCGACATCCTGCTCAACGGGGAGCCGGTCGACGCCCTCTCGTCGCTCACCTACACGGACCACGCCTACGATTTCGGACGCAAGATGTGCGAAAAGCTCAAGGAGCTGATCCCCCGCCAGCAGTTCGACATCGCCATACAGGCCGCCGTCGGCGCCAAGATCATCGCACGCGAAACGGTCAAGGCCGTGCGCAAGGACGTGACGGCGAAGTGCTACGGCGGAGATATTTCGCGTAAGCGCAAGCTGCTCGAAAAACAGAAGAAGGGCAAGAAGCGCATGCGCCAGATCGGTAACGTCGAAGTTCCCCAGTCGGCATTCCTCGCCGTGCTGAAAATGGATTAAGAACCATGAAAAAGACCATCATCGACCTCTTCGAGGCCTCCGTGCGGAAATACGGGGCCAAGACCTTCCTACTCGAAAAACGCCATCACAAATTCGAGCCTACGACCTATGCCGAGACCCGCGAGCAGGCGCTCGAAGCCGGAGCCGGACTCGCCGCGCTCGGCATCCGCCCCGGAGACAAGGTGGCGATACTGGCCGAAGGCAGCAACGCATGGATCATTTCCGAACTGGGGCTGTTCTACGCCGGGGCGGTCAGCGTGCCCCTGTCGGTGAAACTCGAAGAGTCGAACGACCTCCTCTTCCGCATGCGGCACGCCGAGGTCAAGGCCGTTTTCGTGTCGAAACACCAGCTGCCCAAGATCCGCCGCATCCGCGCCGGACTGCCGCAGCTGGAGCAGGTGATCGTCCTCGGACACATTCCGCTGGAATCCGGGGAGACGGCCTACGGGACGCTCAAGCGTCTGGGCCGCGAATACCTCGCCAAGAACAAGGAGGAGTTCATGGAGATCGGGCAGGCGATCCGGAATGACGATTACGCCACGATCACCTACACCTCGGGCACGACGTCGGACCCCAAAGGCGTGATCCTGACCCACCGCAACTACACGGCCAACGTCGAGCAGGCGTTGTCGCGGGTCGACATTCCGCCGCATTTCCGCACGCTGATCATCCTGCCGCTCGACCACTGTTTCGCCCACGTCGTGGGTTTCTACATCATGATCGCCTGCGGAGCCTCGGTGGCCACGGTGCAGATCGGAGCGACGCCGATGGAGACGCTCAAGAACATCCCGCAGAACATCCGCGAGGTGCAGCCGCACTTCCTGCTGTCGGTCCCGGCGCTGGCCAAGAACTTCCGGAAAAACATCGAAAGCTCTATACGGGCCAAGGGGAGATTCACCGAGGCGCTTTTCAACCTCGCGCTCCGCACGGCATACGCATACAACAGCGACGGGTATGGCAGGGGCAGCGGATGGCGCATCGTGCTGGCCCCCGTCGTCGGGATTTTCGACGCGCTGCTGTTCCGCAAGGTGCGGCAGGCGTTCGGAGGCCATCTCGAATTCTTCGTCGGAGGCGGTGCGCTGCTCGACGCGGAGTTGCAGCGGTTTTTCTACGCCATCGGAATCCCGATGTTCCAGGGATACGGACTTTCGGAGGCGACGCCCGTGATTTCGACCAACTCGCCCAAACATCACTGGCACCGGTTCGGATCGTCGGGCAAGATACTCATTCCGCTGGACCTGAAGATCCTCGACGAGGAGGGCCGCGAGGTTCCCCGCGGGCAGAAGGGCGAAATCGTCGTCCGCGGCGAGAACGTCATGGCCGGCTACTGGAAGAATCCCGGGGCCACGGCCGAAACCGTGCGCGACGGGTGGCTCCACACGGGCGACATGGGTTACGTCTCGGAGGATGATTTCCTCTATGTGCTGGGACGTTTCAAGAGCCTGCTGATCGCTTCGGACGGCGAAAAATACAGCCCCGAAGGAATGGAGGAGGCGATCGTGGATAAATCGCCCTACATCGACCAGATCATCGTGCACAACAACCAAAGCCCGTTTACGGGGGCGATCGTGGTTCCCAACCGCGAGGCGCTGCGCCGCGAGCTGGAGGCCCGCAGGACGCCCGAAGCGGAGCGCGTGAACGTCGCAGCGGAGATTCTCGGCGCCGAGATCGACCGTTACCGCGCCGGAGGAACCTATGCCGGGGAGTTTCCGGAACGGTGGCTGCCTGCGGGACTGGCCATTGTCGACGAGGCTTTCACGGAGCAGAACGGATTGGTGAACAGCACAATGAAGGTCGTGCGCGGGAAGGTCGAGGAGCATTTCCGAAACCGGCTCGACTACCTCTATTCGGCCGAGGGCCGCAGCCTGAAAAACCCCGAAAACCTCGCGTCGCTGAAAAAAATCGTGGGGTAGGCGCATTTTTCAGCCGCCGAAAACTTGACAAATAAAAAAAACGGAGTAACTTTGTACTCCGTAATGCGGAAATAGCTCAGTCGGTAGAGCATCAGCTTCCCAAGCTGAGGGTCGCGGGTTCGAATCCCGTTTTCCGCTCGAATTCCTATCTATCTTAACATATAGCGATTCTCACAG
>OGMK01001325.1_pt1 | contig 12513 bp, 11 predicted proteins | sample 1573151 | NCBI WGS metagenome assembly OGMK01 (sample SAMEA2581887, study PRJEB24529) | metagenome | biome: Human gut stool | place: China | collected 2011
CGTAAGTGACGCAAAAAACCGCAAGATTCTCAACCGTGTCCGCCGTGAAAATCCTGACGGAATTGTTATTCTCACCGGCTGTATGCCACAGGCTTTCCCCGAAGAAAGCGAGAACTTTTCAAATTGTGATATCGTACTCGGCAACGCAAAGAGAGCCGAACTCGTTCCTTCAATTTACAAGTTTCTCGAAGAAAAACAGAAATTTGTTCATATAACAGAGCATATCGGAAAAGGCGAAAAATACGAAAACCTTTCCGTATCGTCACTCGGAGAGCATACAAGAGCTTTCATTAAAATTGAGGACGGTTGCAACAGATTCTGTTCTTACTGCATTATTCCGTATGCAAGGGGCAGAGTGCGTTCAAAATCTCTCGAAGATTTAAAGGCAGAGCTTATTCAGGTTGCCGCAAACGGTTACCGTGAGGTTGTTCTCGTTGGTATTAACCTTTCCGCCTACGGACTTGACGAAGATTTTAATCTTGCGGATGCTGTAGAATGTGCTTGTTCCGTTGACGGAATCGACCGTGTAAGACTCGGTTCAATCGAACCGGAAAGAATGGATAAAGAAATGATTGCCCGTCTTGCCTCACAGCCAAAGTTCTGTCCGCAGTTTCATCTTTCATTACAGAGCGGTTGTGATAACACACTCAAAGCAATGAATCGTCACTACAGTTGTGCAGAATACGCTGAAATTGTTACAAATCTCAGAAACGCTTTTGAAAACAGCTCTATGACAACAGATGTAATGGTTGGATTTGCCGGTGAAACAGAGGAAGATTTCAACGCATCTCTTAAATTTGTAAAGTCAATCGGCTTTGCAAAAGTGCATATCTTCCCGTATTCACGCCGTAAAGGCACTGTTGCCGATAAAGCACCAAATCAAATTGATCCGCAAATTAAAGAGCAGAGAGCCAAAATTATGGAGCAGGTCTGCGATGAAACCAGAAGGGAATTTCTTAAAGAGCAGATTGGTCTTTGTGAATCTGTTCTCGTTGAAAGGCTCCGTCACGGTTATCTTGAGGGTTACACAAAGAACTACACCCCTGTTCATATTAATTCCGAAGATACAAGTCTCTGCGGTAAAATTATTGATGTGAAGATCACAAAATCATTTGATGATTACTGCGACGCTGAATTAGTTTAAAGCGTTAATCAGATTATTAATCTCTTTTTTTGCAGTATCATCCTCAAGGCAATTATAGCTGTAAAGCATAAAGCCCCTGACAGATTTGTTGTTACGCAAAATATCGTATTCATCGGCAAGAATACTGTCACTTGAAAGCCATGTTTCTTCGTCATATTCGCCGTTTCCTGCTTTATAACCGCCAAGACCGACATACAGTTTTACATTTTCGTCAAAATCAAGAGATGTCCAGCTGTTAAGGCAATCTTCAAAAGTCAGAGCTGGGTTTTCAAGGCTAAAGTAAATTTGCGGACAGATGTAATCTGCAAAGCCTTTACAGGTACACCACGATTTTACATCGGCATACAATCCGTCATTGTTACCTATATTGCCTTGCGGTGATATGCCGAACTCAACTGACGAATCCACACTTTTTATTGTTCTGTAAACCTTACAAATCAGCGTATTTACATTTTGCATTCGCCAATTATCAAGACTCATAGAGCTTTCTTTACCGTATTTTTCAATATAAGCCTCATACTGCTTTTTATCAAAACTTTCATCCTCAGTAGGGTAGAAGTAGTCGTCAAATTGTATCCCGTCAACATCATAATTTTCCGCAATTTCCTTTACACCGTCACAAACCAGCTGTTGTGCAGTTTCATTTGACGGATCAAGAAAAATTCCGTTATCGGTTTTTATACCTATTTCGGAATTCTTTATGTAAGGATTGTTGTCTGAAAGTTTTTTCGGGGTTTCATTTGAACTGACTCTGTATGGATTAATCCACGCATGAATTTTCAAATCGTTTTCTTTGCATATACCACACATAATTTGCAGTGCGTCATATTGAGGATTTTCACCCTGCGTACCCGTGAGAATATGTGACCACGGAAAATAGCTTGACTTATATAATGCGTCACAAAAGGGACGTACCTGTACAATAAGCGTGTTGAAACCGCTTTCACGGCATTTTTGTGCTATTTCGGTAAATTTATCTTCAAACACTTTTTGTGTTTTTGAGCTTTCATTTTCCATAGAAAGCTCCATATACGATACCCACACACCACGCATTTCTTCATCACTTTCGGGTGTGTCGGCTGTTGCCTTTGATGATAAGGCTGCAATGTTGTTGATATCATTCTGCTTTTTAGGCGGTTTTTCTCTTGTAAATGAGCTTATGCAGATAACGCTTAACATAGCTATTACAGATACTATAATCGGAACAATCTTTTTGTTTTTCAATCAAATCATCCTTTGGAGTTCTCATGGAAATTTTCATCATATACATTTGCATCATCAGCCTGATATCAATTATTGTAACAGTCTGTGACAAATACTTTGCAATTCACCGCAAATGGAGAGTACGAGAAAGCACATTGCTGATTCTCTCCGCACTCGGAGGAAGTGTTGCAATGTACATTACAATGCAATTAATCAGACACAAAACAAGACACATTATATTTATGCTCGGCATACCGATAATATTTATTATTCAGCTGATAATTCTGTTTTTTGTTTGGAGGATGGTTTATGTCTGACAGACTGTATTTTTCCGTACCTGACGAATGTGACAATATGCTTGCTCAAAGATTTCTGCGTGATAAATGCGGTCTTTCTGCAAGAATAATAACACGACTGAAAAGAGAAAAAGACGGTATTTTGATGGACGGGAAAATTTTAAGAACAATTGACTGTGTGCAAAGCGGAAAAACCGTTTCAATTGCAATTCCCGATGAAAAATGTGAAATTGAACCGACAAAGGGGACACTTGATATAAGATATGAGGATGACTATTTTCTTGTGGTAAACAAACCGCATTCCATGCCTGTTCATCCTGTAAAACAACACCAAAGCGATACGCTTGCAAATATTGTTTCGTACTATTGCAGTCAAAACGGCAAGCCGTTTGTATTTCGGGCAATTAACCGACTTGACAAGGATACCTCAGGACTTGTTCTCATAGCCAAAAACCGTTTTACAGCCAATGCCGTAAAAAATAAAACGCACAAAGTTTATTACGCTTTGTGCGAAGGCGAAATAGATGATGAAGGTGTAGTTGATAAACCCATGGATTTGCGTGATGATTCCAAAATGGTGCGAATTGTCCGTGATGACGGAATGAAAGCAGTTACGCACTATAAACCGCTTGTTGCAACAAAAGATTTTACATTGCTTGAATTGTGGCTTGAAACCGGCAGAACACATCAGATTCGCTGTCATATGGCTTATTTAGGGCATCCGCTTATGGGCGATGACTTGTACGGCGGAAAGCTTGATAAAATTTCAAGGCAGGCACTTCATTGTGCAAGACTTGAATTTTATCACCCGATAAAAAATGAATACATTACGGTTACTGCCGAAATTCCCGAAGATATGCAGTCTGTAATAAACAACAAAGAGGATTGAACAATAAAAAGTTCAATCCTCTTTAAAACTTACAAACTTTTATTGACAATGCCCGGACAAAAAATCTATGTGCGTTCCTCGCACTTGCAATGGCAGCAACATTATTTGCAGGTTGTTCAGGAAATTCCGATTCATAGGATTCAACATCGTCAGTAGCAACAAAAGGCAGCACTTCGTCAGATAAAACCTTAAAAGTTGCCGTGTTTGATATGCCGACAATTTATCTTATGCAGACTTTTAATGATATGGGCTACTACAAGGATAACGGTGCTAATGTTGAGTTTACATATTTTTCTGTTTATTCAGACGCTATTTCAGCTTACGCCACGGGCAATGCAGATGGTAATTATCTATGCGGTTGCAGAGGCTGTTACACCTGTTGTAAACGGAATTGGCAGCAAAGTAATCGGTGTTATCGATACTTCAAACGGACTTGACGGTATTGCCGCTATATTTTTGAACAAGAAATGTGATATTAAAATTATTGCCGACAAGTAATGGTGTTCTATGCTAATATTTGTCGGTGTTTTTATGCACTTTTTACATAAAATCGGAATGGCAAAACGGAATATAAATACAAAAATCCTCATATGCCGATAGTGTGGATAGGCTTTGCAATATTTATGTTGCTATGCAAAGGCTTTACAACACAGCTTGTATCAATATGGTTTGTTCTCGGCTAGGTTTATGTTTACGGATTTAAGCGATATTGATGAAACAGCTCAGGCAAAGGTCGGTGCCGAAATATGGACAGTAAAGTCCGACAAAGCACCGCATTCAAAAGGAACAAAAAGCAAGGCAACTTTACTTACATAACTTTCTCTCCGAAAAGCCTATATGTGTTCATGGTGATAATTACTAATTTCTTGACATCTTAGTGTACAATAATAAATTAGTCACACAAACTTTGTCAATAGTGGAAAAAAATAAAATATTGTTGTTGAAATAAATTGGATATTGGATTATAATAGTAATTAATAATGCAAAAAATGAATGGATATGTAAAACGGAGGTAGTTCTATGGAAGAAAAGGATGAAATTATTATTTCATTGTCAGATGTATGGAATATTATTAAGAAAAATGCAGCTTTTATTATCATAGTTACGCTTATTTGTGCTATCGGAAGCTTTTTTATAACAAGATATTTTATTCCAAAATTATACACATCTTCAATTCAGTTATATGTTGATACGTCAAATGATGATGAAAATAAAAACAACCTCAATATACTTTCTGAGCAAACCTATGCACAGAATCTTGTTGCTACATATATTAAAATGTTGAACACAAATACTTTTTACACAGAGCTTTCCGAGCATATAAACAACAAATATACCGCTAAACAGCTTAGCGAAATGGTTTCTTTCAGCAGTGACGAAAAGACGGAGATATTTGACGCTAAGGTTACTACTCCTTCTCCAAATGATTCAAAGCTTATAGCTGATGCGGTTGGAAAGGTTGCACCTGAGGCTATTTCAAGACTTAAATCCAAAGCAACGCTAAAGATAGTTGATTATGCTCAGTTGCCTACTGCTCCTTCATCTCCGAATGAAATAAAGAACGTAATAATTGCAATGATAGCAGGACTTGTTATATCTGTCGGAATTTCATTGCTCAGAGCGTTCCTTGATAAAAAAATGAGATACAACGAGGAAATGACTATGATTGGAGATATTCCGATTCTTGCAGCTATTCCAAAATTTGACGCAGTAAATAAATCTAACAAAAAAAAAGATAAGAGGGAGTCAGTATGAAAAAATATCCAAAAAGAGGCTCTTTTCAAGATGTAAAACTCAATGCTGAAGCTGTCGGCTTTCAGATTAAAGAGTCTTATAAAAAAGCAAGAACAAATATTGCTTATTCAATTGTAAAAAAAGGCTGTAAAATGGTGTCTATTACAAGCTCTTCAAAATCCGAAGGAAAGACTATTACTGCAGTTAATATAGCTATTGCACTTGCACAGCAGGTTGATACCAGGGTACTGATTATTGATTGTGATTTGAGAAGACCTCGAATTCAATCGGTGCTTGAAATACCTGTTGACAAGGGAATTACAAATTACCTCAATTTTGAATGTGAGGTATCTGATATAATTTACACTTCTAAATTGGACAATCTTGACGCTATCTGTTGCGGTACTATTCCTCCGAATCCGTCGGAGCTTTTATCAAGTGACAATATGAAAGAATTAATCAAAGAGCTTTCAAAACAATATGATTATATTATATTTGATACTCCGCCAATTGGCGTAGTAATTGACGCTTTACCTATAATAAAGCAAACTGACGGTGTTGTTGTTATAGTCAGAGATAATGTTACCGACATAAGGGACTACAAAAAAACAATTGATATTCTCAAACGCTCCGAAGCTAATATTATTGGTGTTATATTTAATGATGTTGAGCCTGTCGGTAAACGCAAATACGGCGGAGGATACAAATATGGTTACTACGGCGAATACGGCTATTAATTTTTTTGCTAGAGGGGTGTAGTTTTGGCGAAAAGAATATATGCAAATGAAAGAAAAAACAATATTTTCGAAAAAAAGGTTATGCCTGAAAATAATATTTATTATGCAACCTTAAAAACAAGACGCGGTTACCGGTGGCTAAGAAGATTTCAGGATATTTTATTCTCTCTGATAGCTATTATTATTCTTTCTCCCGTTATGCTGATTACAGTTATTTCTATCATTATTGATGATCCCAAAGGAGGTCCTGTTTTTTCGCAGATAAGAGTGGGAAAAAACGGTAAAGAGTTTAAAATGTATAAATTTCGCTCAATGGTTGTTGATGCGGAAGACAGGCTTAAGGAACTGCTGGAAGAAAATGAAATGGATGGACCTGTTTTTAAAATTGCCGATGATCCGAGAATTACAAGAGTTGGAAAATTTATAAGAAAAACAAGTATTGATGAGCTTCCACAGCTTTTTAATATTCTAAAAGGAGATATGAGCATTGTGGGGCCTCGTCCAGCTTTGCCCAGAGAGGTTGAGCAATATTCTGCCTATCAAGCCCAGCGATTGTTTATTACACCTGGTCTTACGTGTTATTGGCAAATTCAGCCAAACAGAAATGACATTTCTTTTGATGAATGGGTCGAGATGGATATACAGTACATCCGTGAACGCAGTTTTCTTGTGGATTGGAAAATCATATTTAAAACAATTATCGTAGTTCTTACTAAACAAGGAAGATGATTTGGGAGGTTCATATGAAAGGCATAATTTTAGCAGGCGGGTCGGGTGCCCGACTTTATCCGCCATGTGGCAGGTAAGCCGACAAAGTGATATTACCGATTTTGAAGAAGTTGTAAAACCGGATTGAATGATATATACAGTTTTAACAAGATTCATACACTGACAGTGTTCTATTCAACAATCCAACACTTAGAAAAAATGTCTTTGCAGGGTATATGGGGTTCGATTATATAAAGCAACACCTCGACTATAGAGAAATAGAGACGAGTGTACTCAACGGATGTTTTGTGGAGTAGAAACATGATTGCTGGGGTAATTGGATACGACAGCATAAGAAAACACTTAGCCGAGTGTATGATGAACACAGTTACTTATAAAAAGGAAATACAATCTTTCGGAATGTGTACATAAAAAATCTTGGGATGAAGGAGATCAGAGGACATGAAAGTATGTTTAGTTGGTTCGTCAGGAGGACACCTGACACATTTATATATGTTAAAGCCATTTTGGAAGGACAAAGATCATTTCTGGGTCACTTTTGATAAGGAGGATGCAAGAAGCCTGCTAGAAGGTGAAAAAATGTATCCTTGTTATTATCCGACAAACCGGAGTCCAAAGGCTCTTATTAAGAATACCAAGATTGCATGGAATGTGTTACATAAAGAAAAGCCAGACCTGATTATTTCTTGTGGTGCAGCAGTTGCGGTCCCGTTTTTTTATATTGGTAAAATGATGGGCGCAAAGTTGGTCTACATCGAGGTTTTTGATCGAATTGATAAACCGACAATGACAGGAAAGATGGTTTACCCCATTGTGGACAAGTTTGTTGTGCAGTGGGAAGAGCAGAAAAAGGTTTATCCAAAGGCGGTTAACCTTGGAAGCATATTCTAAGTAGGGGACGAGAAAATGATTTTTGTGACGGTAGGAACACATGAGCAGCCATTTAATCGGCTGATTCAGAAAATAGATGAATTAAAGAAAGACGGCATTATAAACGAAGATGTAATTATCCAGACTGGCTTTAGTACATACGAGCCGAAATACTGTCAGTGGAGTAAGTTGATTCCATATCAGCAGATGGTAAAAAATGTGTCCGATGCCCGTATTGTAATCACTCACGGTGGCCCTGCAAGTTTTATTATGCCACTACAGATAGGTAAGACTCCTATTGTTGTGCCACGTCAGCATCAGTTCAATGAGCATGTGAATGACCATCAAGTTGAGTTTGCGAGAAACGTGGCTCAGAGAATGGGAACGATTATCCCAGTAGAAGATATTGAAACATTGGGAGAGATCATAACGAACTATGATCAGACTGTTGCTGGCATGGGACATGGTATGAGCAGTAACAATGCAAAGTTTAATGAAGAACTTGAAAAACTGGTAGATGAATTGTATTGAGGATGGGTGGATGAGAAAAGTTGGAATCATGTCGATGCAGCGCATTGCAAACTACGGTTCGTTTTTGCAGGCATATGCATTGAAGCAACTAATTGAGGAAGTTGGCTGTAATGTAGAATTTGTGGACTACCATGTAGGTGCTCCAGTAATTACAGAAGATGCAGATAGTAAAAACAAGGTTGTCCGAAAGATCGAAAAGGGGCTGGAAACCTTTCGGTATCGGGCTCCTCTTGCACACAAATTATCGTTCATCCGATATAAACAGTCCTTTGCTCAAAAGTATATGCCGCTTTTGGGAATTGCAGACGAAATGAACTACAACCCGACAGTGGATTGCCTTGTGATTGGCAGTGACGAGGTTTTTAACTGTATTCAAAAAAATTCCAATGTGGGCTATTCGCCAGAATTGTTTGGAAAAAATAACCATGCGAAGAAACTTATCACTTATGCAGCGTCTTTCGGTAATACCACATTGGAAAAGCTGGAAAAGTATAAAAAGGCCAATGAAGTCGGAGCTTTGTTGAAAAAGTTTGATGCGATTTCTGTACGAGATGCTAATTCAGGAACTATTGTAGAACAGCTCACTGGGAAAGAACCAGTGTACAATCTGGATCCGGTTCTGACCTATGATTACATGAACTGCTGCGACAAAATCCCACAGGTTCAGACTAATGAAAAGTATTTGATTCTGTACGCGTATGCAGGTCGTATTTCCAATGATGAGGCAGATTGGATTGCTGCTTATGCAAAGAAAAAGAATTTGAATGTATATGCAATTGGTGGTATCCAAAAATGTGCAGACCGATTCGTGGACTGCTCACCCTTTGAGGTTCTGGCCTATTTCAGAAATGCAGAAGAAGTTATTACCGATACCTTCCACGGCAGCATCTTCTCGGTGATTACACATCGGCCGTTTACAACATTGATTCGCAAGAGTGTAGGTAACAGCTATGGCAATGAAGAAAAATTGAGCGATTTGCTAAAGCGACTGGGACTGGCCAATCGGATGACAACGAAAATTGAAGATGCAGAAAACATCAATGAAAAGGCGATTGATTACGCGAAAGTTGATGAGCTGTTGAAAGCACATAGAGAAGTGGCGAAGGAGTATCTAAGAAAAAATTTAGAGGAATAAAATGGAGAACATATCGAGGATAAAAGAGAAATGTGTGGGATGTAAAAGCTGTGAGCAAAGCTGCCCAAAACACTGTATCTCTATGGTAGAAAACAAAGAGGGATTTTGGTATCCGTATGTTGATGAAAAAAGCTGCATCGGGTGCAAGGTGTGCTTGAAAAAGTGTCCAGTAGAAAATACGGAATTTCATCGGAATGAGCCACATAAAGTTTGGGCGTGGCGCAATAAAAATGATGTGGATATTATGCGCTCTGCGTCTGGTGGTGCGGCGGATAGTGCAGCGAAAACTATATTGCAAATGGGCGGTGTGGTTTATGGTGCTGCCTATGACGAGCAGCTGGCAGTAAGCCACATTGAAGTGACAGATGAAGCAGAAAGAGAGAAACTACAGTCCTCTAAGTATGTTCAGTCTGACCCGAAAGATAGCTGCACAAAGGTCAAACAGCGTTTGTCAGAGGGAAAAACGGTACTTTTTACAGGAACTCCCTGCCAGATTGCAGGTCTGTATGCTTTTTTGGGTGGCAATCCAGAAAATCTATATACAGTTGACCTGATTTGCCACGGTGTGCCTTCACCGAAGTTCTTCAAAAAGTATCTGGAATACCAGAACAAGCAGACGGCTGGCAGAGTAATCTATTTCAACTTCCGTTCCAAAGACAAGAGAGGTTGGGGAACACAATACCTGCTAAAGACAAAAACAAAGACAAAAACAAAGACAAAGACAAAGACACTCTCCCTTGATCGCTATGGAAAACATTTTATGGATAGCGACTGCTATAGAGAGAGCTGTTATAAGTGTGCTTATGCTAATACGAGCCGTGTAGGAGATTTGACAGTGGGTGATTTCTGGGGAATTGCAAAGAGCCATCCGAGCTTTAATTCTCCAAAGGGCGTGTCCAGTGTATTTGTAAATACCGAAAAAGGTCAAAAGCTCTTTGAAATGATGCGAGTTCTTGCAGAAGTAGAAGAAGCAACGTTGGAAGAGGGCATGGTGAAGCAGCATAATCTGGTGCAGCCGAGCAACAGGCCTGTGACTAGAGATACTTTCTATAAGAGCATCGATGAACCAGGATTTATAGAGAATATAAAGGTTGGCTTTCAGCCAAAAGCACGGTTGAAATCTGTGCTGCCGAATAAACTGATTCAAAAAATCAAATCCCTTTGAGATTTTGTGGAGGAAGAATACATGGGAGAGCCTATAAGAGTTTTGCATATCTTGCAGCGAATGGAAGCTGGCGGTACGCAGGCTTTGTTGATGAATATATACCGGAAAATTGACAGAACGAAAGTACAGTTTGATTTTTTGGTCGTTTATGATGAAATTGAAAAAATTGGTGGACATGTTTACAAACTGTCTTTCCGGGAGGATTTGAACCTTCCTAAATTTCAAAAAGATTTGGCAGTTTTCTTTACTCAGCATCACGAATATAAAATTGTTCATTGTCACGCCTACACGATTGGATATTTCTGCCTGAAAGCTGCAAAGAAAGCAGGTATCCCCGTTAGAATTGCACATTCACATAGCAATGCGGCAGTGCATGATGTGAAACTTCCGTTGAAACTTATAATGCAAAAACTGTTCACTATATATTCTACAGATTTGTTTGCATGCTCCGAAGAAGCAGGAAAATTTGCGTTCAAAGGAAAGAAATTTGGGATTGTTCAGAATGCAATTGATTCACAGAAGTTTATTGCAGATGCCAATATTAGAGAAGAAATTCGAAAAGCACTTAGAGTTGAGAGTAAGTTTGTTGTTGGTCATGTCGGCAGAATGCAACCAGAGAAAAATCACGATTTCCTGATTGATGTTTTTGAAGAGCTCAAGAAGAAAAAGCCTGACGCTGAATTGATTCTTGTTGGCACCGGGCCATTAGAGGAAAAAGTGAAAAGCAAAGTGGTCGAAAAAGGCCTTTCAGATTGTGTGCATTTTCTTGGAAATAGAAAGGATATGAACAGAATCTATCAGGCAATGGATGTGTTTGTTTTTCCATCTTTCTTTGAAGGTCTTGGTATTGTTGCAATCGAAGCACAGGCGGCGGGGGTTCCTATTGTCTGCTCTGAAGGATTGCCGCCGGAAACGGATATTACACCAATCTACCGGAAACTGCTGTTGAGTGATGGAGCAGAAAAGTGGGCGAATGCAGCACTTGAAATGGCACAGAATCTGAAAGCACATACCAATATGCAGCAGTATGTGATTGATGCAGGATTCGATATGGACGCAATTGCAAAATATATGGAAAGTTATTATTTACGAAAATATAATTAAGCGAATGATGCTTAATTATATTATAGAGGTGAAAAATGTTTATTTCAGTGATAGTTCCAGTATATAATGTTGAAGAATATCTGGACAAATGTTTAGAAAGTTTGTTGAACCAGCATTATTCAGATATGGAGATTGTTGTTGTTGACGATAAGTCAACAGATGGCTCTTTGAATATTGCAAAAAAATATGAAAAATATACAAATGTAAAAGTAATCGCTAAGGAAAGAAATTCAGGTTTATCTGATACTAGAAATGTTGGAATAAAAGAATCATGTGGGCAATATATTATGTTTTTAGATTCGGATGATTATGTAGAAAATGGATGCATTGCTAAAATACAAGGTATAATTGAAAAGGAAAATACACCTGATATTATATATTTTGGGTATTGTGAAGAATACGAAAGTACCGATAAACAGTTAATAAAATATGGGTATGTGTCGGCTAAAAATTGTTCTTTTACAGGTGAGGAGTTTGCACTAGAGGAACTAAAGCAAAGGAATTTGTATGCGGCGGCTTGCTTCGGTGTGTACAAAAGAGCATTTATTGTAGAAAATCAATTATACTTTGAGTCAGGAATTCTACATGAAGACGAGCTTTGGACGCCACAAGTTATATTGAGAGCAAACAAAGTATATACATCAGATTATGTGTTTTACCATTATTTAAGAAGAAATGGATCTATTACAAGATTGAGAAACAAAACAAAACATGGTCAAGATATGCTCCGTATTTGTAAGAAATTAGATATATTAGCAAATGATATTAAGAATCCAGAATTAAAAAAATACATGGATAATCACATTGCGATGCTTTATATGAAAGGTATGACAGAAGGAAGATTGTATCAAACGAATATGGAGATTGATCGGTTTTATCCATTACGTAAGGTTTGCTTTAAAAAAGACAGAATAAAAGCCATTCTGTTTGCATTTAGTTTAAGATTGCTATGCTTTACTTGGCAGATGAAATGTTG
>OGMK01001331.1_pt1 | contig 12436 bp, 10 predicted proteins | sample 1573151 | NCBI WGS metagenome assembly OGMK01 (sample SAMEA2581887, study PRJEB24529) | metagenome | biome: Human gut stool | place: China | collected 2011
ATACAGGACACACCAAGAAGGAAAATCTATGAGCCTTCAGAAACAATGGTAAAAAGACACATACATACCGGTTAAGGGGAATTACGGAACCTTTTACATCACAAACCTTTGAAGATAAATGGTTTGTGGTGATGGAAACAAAAAAGAACAGATGTCTTTTTAATACGCTATCTTATCCAATATCCCGTTCAAGTGTGCAATAGCCACTCCATAATTAGTCATGGGAATCTGTTGCTTACGGGCATTATCAATCCGGTTTAGTACATATTTGCGATTGAACATGCAGGCTCCGCAATGAATGATTAAGTGATAGGGTGTCAAATCCTCCGGAAAGTCTGTACCTGCAACGATATCTATTTGCAACTCTTCACCTATCTTTTTACGCAACATACGTGGAAGCTTTACTCTGCCTATGTCCTCGGTGGCAGGGGCATGAGTGCAGGCTTCTGCTATCAATACCCGTGATTGTGGGGTGAGGCGGTCTATGGCTGAGGCTCCTTCCATATAATAGAGTATATCCCCTTTATATCCTGCCATCAGAACGGAAAAAGAGGTGAGAAGGCTTTCTGCCGGTTTTTGCTCATAAACGGCATGAAAAACTTGGGAGTCGGTTATGATTAGTTTCGGAGGATAGGACAGAGCCTGCAAAGTGGCGGCTATTTTATCGGTTGTACAGCTCATTACCAGACATTTTTTGTCCAATAATTCGCGCATCGTCTGTACTTGTGGAAGAATAAGTCGGCCTTTGGGAGCCTGTATGTCTTGTGGCATGACTAAGAGCACTAAATCTCCTTCTTTAACCAGATCTCCGGTAATGGTCTGTTGTCCGAAATCTGCCGGTAACTTTTCTAGAATAGCTTGAAGTATTTTCTCTATGCCCGTCTGTTCTTTTGTGCTGATAATGAGAGGTTCTTGACCGCATTCTTTTTCTATACGGTCCCTCGTGGATGCTATGTCTTTTCGGATATCAGCTTTGTTCAGTATCAGGATAACCGGAATATTCCTTTTATTTAACTGCTCCATCCATTGTTTTTCATCCTCGCAATTGCCGTCTTCACAAAGAAGTAAGGCAATATCTGTCCGTTCGATGGCTTTCAACGTACGGGTTATGCGCATTTCTCCCAATTCCCCTTCATCATCAAATCCGGGAGTATCGATAAAGAGACAAGGACCGATATGTTGAATTTCCATCGCTTTGCTGACAGCATCTGTTGTTGTACCGGGAATATCCGATACAAGGGCAGTGTCTTGTCCGGTCAAGGCATTGATTAGAGAGGACTTGCCGCTATTGCGTTTTCCGAACAGGACGATATGTAGCCGGTTGGCAGCGGGAGTGTTGTTTAGACTCATATTTTATTGGGCTTGAATTAGGTTCATTATCTGTATTGAAAAGGTTGCTTGACGCATGAGCGGTTAGAATCTGAAATCTCGTTTCCCTTCTTCTATCTCTTTCAGATTACGAATTGCTATTTCTTTTATTTTCGGATTGGGAATATGTTCCAACTCTTTTTTTATCAGTTGGATTCCTTTGGCTCGTGTATCCGGTGCCGCATAATCTTCCAGATACTCTTTTAGTGTCATCAATGCATTGGGAGCGCAGCAGTTGGCGATTTGTCCCGATTTGACTAATGACATAAAACGGTCGCCTGTACGCCCTGCCCGATAACATGCTGTACAGAAACTGGGGATATGCCCCAAGTCGAGCAGCCAGTTCACTACCTCGTCCAAGGTACGGGTGTCACTGATGTCGAATTGTGCTGAGTTTTCTTCCGGTGTTTCCGGAATGGCATAACCGCCTACGCTGGTCCGGGAGCCTCCGCTGATTTGTGAGATTCCCAGGTTTAAGACTTTGCGTCGGGTTGCAGCCGATTCCCTTGTAGAGATAATCATACCTGTATAAGGAACAGCGATACGGATTACCGCCACAATTTTACAAAATATATCATCTGAAATGGCATCCGGGAAATCTTGCGTGGAGATATCATCTGCCGGACAGATGCGAGGAACGCTGATGGTATGTGGTCCCACTCCGAAGGTAGCTTCCAGATGTTCGGCATGCATCAATAATCCTGTAAAGTCATAGCGGTAGGTATTCAGCCCGAATAAAACACCTAGTCCTACATCGTCAATTCCCGCTTCCATGGCACGGTCCATCGCTTCGGTATGATAAGCATATTTGCTTTTCGGACCGGTGGGATGCAGGGATTCGTAATTTTCTTTATGATAAGTTTCCTGGAACAGGATATAAGTGCCGATACCTGCGTCTTTCAGCTTGCGGTAGTTTTCCACGGTAGTGGCGGCAATGTTGACATTGACCCGGCGGATAGCCCCATTTTTATGTTTGATGCTATAAATGGTTTGGATAGATTCCAGTATGTACTCAATAGGATTCCGCAACGGATCTTCTCCTGCTTCCAGTGCCAGGCGTTTGTGTCCCATGTCTTGCAAGGCAATTACCTCCTTACGTATCTCTTCTTGTGTCAGCTTTTTGCGTGCTATGGTCTTGTTCTTCAAATGATAAGGGCAGTAGACGCATCCGTTCACACAATAATTGGAAAGATATAGAGGGGCGAACATTACAATACGGTTGCCGTAAAACTTATGTTTGATTTCCTGTGCCAGCCGGAAAATGCGTTCTGTTAGATCCGGTTGGTCGCATTCCAGCAGTAATGCTGCCTCACGATGGGACAGTCCTTTGAATTGAGCAGCTTTGTCAATCAGTTGCTCTATCAGGGCACGATTGCTTTTGTTGTTGTGAGCATACTCCAAGGTATCCAGTATCTCTTGATGGTCTATGAATTCTTCTGCTATTTTAGAATCTGCTTTATACATGTTTGTTAGGGGTTAGTGATAGTCACCTCTATCTGTCGATATCCGGTAACCGATTGTTTCCAGTTGTTGTGCCAAAGCTCGTAAACCTTCGGCTGCTTCGGCACCGAAAGCGGCTTTGTTATCATACAAGGTGTATTTTTCTCTTTGCTCCCTGGGGGAGAGATTGGGCATCACTACATTAGCTCCTGCCAATATTCCTTTTTCCCGTCCGTCCGGTGACAAGGTGGCAAGGGCGGTGGTCGATGGAATCAGGGCGGACGGGTGCATTAACCGGAAAAGGGATAACAGCTTGAGGGTCATTCCTACACTTCCGGCCGGCTCTGTTCCGAATGGTGTGTCATGATGGGGGATAAATGGACCGATACCGATCATTTGGGGCTGGAATTGCTCTATGAATAACAGATCTTCCACCAGATGTGTCAGGGTTTGTCCCGGAGTGCCTACCATGATTCCTGTTCCGGTTTGATATCCAATTTCTTTTAGCCATTGCAGGCATTGGAGCCGATGCTTTAGTGACATCTCCTCAGGATGTAATTTCCTATAGTGTTCTTCGTTGTGTGTTTCGTGTCGGAGCAGATAACGGTTGGCTCCGGCACGGAAGAAACGTTCGTATGCTTCCCGTGATTTCTCTCCTAATGAAAGGGTGATGGCACAATCGGGGAATTCACAGTGGATGGCGGCAACGGTTTTTTCTATCCATTCATCTGTTAAGGCAGGGTCTTCACCGCCTTGCATCACGAAGGTGCGGAATCCGAGTGCATATCCTTCACGGCAACATTCCAAAATGGTTTCACGCTTTAATGCGTAACGGGTAATGGCGGTATTTCCTTTCCTTATTCCGCAATAATGACAGTTGTTACGACATCGGTTGCTCACCTCGATAAGTCCGCGGATAAATATCCCATATTCCCGAAATGTGCCAAAGTGACTTCCCTGGCCTGTTGCTGTAAATACAGTAAAGTGCCGGTATCCTGACAGGAGAGGAGGTTGGCATATTCCTCACCTGTCAGGCTATGGTAGTGACGTAATTTGTCAATCAGTCGCTTCATGCATACCTTTAATATGTTTTTTTCTGTTTTGCCAGTTCCTGTACCAATTGGCGTTTTCCATTGTTGCTGCCGCTGTGCGTACTGGGTCCTGTAATACAACCACCCTCGCAGGCCATCACTTCGATGAATTGTCCGGGAGCTTTGCCCGATTTAGCGTAGGCGCGTAATGTTCCGATATTCTTCTTGTTTAAATCAGATACCTGTATGGCATTGATTTTGTCCGCTTCCATTTTCAGGAATGCCTTTACGGCTCCCATCACGCCGCCGGCTTGTGCGAATCCATGCGCTTCGCGAACGGAAGAGAATTCCATAGCGTATGGCTGTACAATCTCCAGGTTAATCTCGAAAGCATCGAAAATAGAGGAAATCTCTTCGAATGTCATCACAAAATCCACAGCCTCGTCACGTTGAGCTTCTTTACGTTTGGCTACACATGGTCCAACAAATACGATTTTTGCATCAGGATACTTCTCTTTGGCTATACGTGCGGCATAATACATAGGCGAGCCTGTGCCGGAAACGTATTTTTTCATATCGGGGATGTATTTGTTCACCAGCTCGATATAGGACGGGCAGCATGAGGTAGTCATGAATTTCTGTCCTTCTTCCAGTTTTTCTATCAGTTCATGCGCTTCATGTTCTACGGTGGACATGGCTCCTTGTGCTACTTCAATTATATCGGTGAAACCGATTTGTCTGAATGCACCATATACTTGTTCGATAGTTGTGCTGAATTGTCCCAAAATAGATGGCGCGACAATGGCTACCACTTGTTCTCCTTTACGGATGCGTTGCAACACATCGAATGTCTGGGATATTTCAAAAATGGCCCCGAAAGGACAGGCATTCATGCATTTACCGCAATAAATACATTTATTCTCATCAATATGCTCTATACCGTGTTCATCTTTGCTGATCGCTTTGACAGGACAAGATTCCTCGCAGGGAACGGGAATATAGACGATTGCGTGATAAGGGCAGCTTTTGTGGCAGATGCCGCAACTGATGCAGGTATCATGGTCGATCCATGCCTTGCCGGTGTCGGCATGTACATGTACGGCTCCTTTGGGACAATTGTACTGGCAACTGCGGGCGGTACATCCCCGGCATAAGTCGGTGATTTCATAATTGATCTGTACGCAGGCCGAGCATGCTTCGTCTATAACACACATAATGTTGTCTTTGGGCTTTCCATTGTTTGCACGTTCTATAGCACGTGCGGCATATTCGGATAGTGGAGTGAGCTCATCGGTTTCATCATCCATATCCAACCCCAGTAGAGGAAGGGATTTGTATTTCCATACAGCGCGTTCTTTGTGTACGCAGCAACGCCCTGCATGTTTTGAACGTCGGGGGCTGAGTTCTAATGGCAGACGGTCTATTTTGTCTGTTGTCAGTTCTCCGTTTTTCCACAATTTTACAAGTTCTGTCAGCAATCTGTGGCGGACAATCATAATGTTGTTCGTAAATGCCATATAGTTAAAGGGGTTAATTATTAGGTTTTGCAAAGATAGTGATAGTTTGTGTCCTATGGAAATATTAAAAAAAGAAAAATCACATTTTTCTCTTTTTATATTCAGATTCGTTCTGTCGCTGTGGAATGTAGCCGACTGGTTTATATATGAATCTTTGTAGGTAAAAATAATAAATTTCGTAAAAGCAACTGATAATGGCAGGGGAAGAGGAAACCATTTTAGTGAAAGATATGTTATAGCTGTGCCAATTTGGCAGAATAAAACTGTCAATTTCTCCTTTTTCATGTTTGGCACGTTTTTCGCAAGATGTTTTGCGTCACTGCTTAAAGATGACGGATAATTGATATAATTAAAAGTATAACATATAAAAATTAAGAACTATGAACATTAAACCATTAGCAGACAGAGTATTGATTCTTCCTGCTCCTGCAGAAGAAAAAACAATCGGTGGTATTATTATTCCTGATACAGCAAAGGAAAAGCCATTGCAAGGTGAAGTTGTCGCAATAGGTAACGGAACAAAAGATGAGGAGATGGTGTTGCATGTAGGTGATCAGGTATTGTATGGCAAATACTCGGGCACTGAACTGGAACATGACGGTAAGAAATACCTTATCATGCGTCAGAGCGATGTTCTCGCTGTTTTGGGATAATTAAATAGTACATTGTAAATCATTAAATTGTAAATAGAATTATGGCTAAAGATATTAAATTCAACATTGATGCCCGTGACGAATTGAAGAAGGGTGTAGACGAATTGGCTAACGCAGTGAAAGTAACCCTGGGTCCGAAAGGTCGTAATGTGATTATCGAAAAGAAATTCGGTGCTCCTCATATCACTAAGGATGGCGTGACTGTAGCTAAAGAAGTGGAATTGGCTGATGCATTTCAGAATACCGGTGCACAGTTGGTGAAATCTGTTGCTTCAAAGACAGGTGACGATGCAGGTGACGGTACTACTACTGCTACTGTGCTGGCTCAATCAATCGTAGGGGTAGGTTTGAAGAATGTTACTGCCGGAGCAAATCCGATGGATTTGAAACGTGGTATCGATAAAGCTGTTGCCAAAGTGGTTGAATCTATCAAGTCTCAGGCCGAAATGGTAGGTGACAACTATGACAAGATTGAACAAGTGGCTGCTGTTTCTGCCAATAACGATCCTACTATCGGTAAGTTGATTGCAGACGCTATGCGTAAAGTTTCTAAAGATGGTGTGATTACTATCGAAGAAGCTAAAGGAACGGATACTACCATCGGTGTGGTAGAAGGTATGCAGTTCGACCGTGGTTACTTGTCTGCTTACTTTGTAACTGATACAGAAAAGATGGAATGTGTGATGGAACATCCGTACATCCTGATTTATGATAAGAAGATTTCTAACTTGAAGGATTTCTTGCCTATCCTGGAACCGGCTGTACAGAGCGGACGTCCTTTGTTGGTTATCGCAGAAGATGTAGACAGCGAAGCATTGACTACGTTGGTTGTAAACCGTCTGCGTTCTCAGTTGAAGATTTGTGCTGTGAAAGCTCCGGGCTTCGGCGACCGTCGTAAGGCTATGTTGGAAGATATTGCCGTATTGACAGGTGGTATCGTTATCAGCGAGGAAAAAGGTTTGAAGTTGGAACAAGCTACTCTTGAAATGTTGGGTACTTGCGATAAGGTAACTGTTTCTAAAGATAATACTACTATCGTAAACGGTGCCGGCGCAAAAGAAAACATTCAGGAACGTATCAATCAGATTAAAGCTGAAATAAAGAATACTACTTCAGATTATGATAAGGAAAAGTTGCAGGAACGTTTGGCTAAGTTGTCAGGTGGTGTAGCTGTTCTTTATGTAGGTGCCGCTTCTGAAGTTGAAATGAAGGAAAAGAAAGACCGTGTGGATGATGCATTGTGCGCTACTCGTGCAGCTATCGAAGAAGGTATCGTTCCGGGCGGTGGCGTAGCTTACATCCGTGCTTCTGAAGCATTGGAAGGCCTGAAGGGCGATAATGAAGACGAAACAACCGGTATCGAAATTATCAAGCGTGCCATCGAGGAACCGCTTCGTCAGATTGTTGCCAATGCAGGTAAGGAAGGTGCAGTAGTAGTACAGAAAGTACGCGAAGGTAAAGGTGACTTCGGTTACAATGCCCGTACTGATGTTTACGAAAACTTGCATGCTGCCGGTGTGGTAGATCCTGCTAAGGTAACTCGTGTAGCTTTGGAAAATGCCGCTTCTATTGCAGGTATGTTCCTGACTACAGAATGTGTAATTGTGGAAAAGAAAGAAGATAAACCAGAAATGCCGATGGGTGCTCCCGGAATGGGTGGCATGGGCGGCATGATGTAATCTTTGCCCCATAAATGATTAACGGACTCCCTGTTGGCGAAATGTTGACAGGGAGTTTTTTATAGACCATAGTGGATTATCTTCTCAAGTTTTATTTACTCTCTAAATTTCGGCTCATCCGAGAAATTATGTTATGTGAGGAAACTGTGGATCACTCTTAAAAGATTAGTGGGGTTTATTTCAAATTGAACTGTCCTATAAAAAAGGAAGTGTTTCTGAACGTTCAGAAACACTTCCTTTTTTAGTGAGCCTCTTGTCGGATTCGAACCAACGACCCCGAGATTACAAATCACGTGCTCTGGCCAACTGAGCTAAAGAGGCATTGCTTTTTGTTTAGCGGGTGCAAAGGTAAGAATATCTTTTAAAAGAACAAATTTTTTCATAGGAAAAAATAGTTGGAAATTACCAAATGGTAATTTTTACTCTGAAATAACGCTCTATCTTTGCATCCGCTAAACAAAAAAGTGAAGTTTATGAAGGATAGTATTGATTTTGGTAGTATGGAAATTCCGAAATTGTTTCGGAAATTGCTGATACCTACTGTGCTGGGGATGGTATTTTCGGCTGTGTTTGTGATAACAGATGGTATTTTTGTAGGTCAAGGGATAGGTAGTGACGCATTGGCGGCAGTGAATATTACTGCTCCTTTGTTTTTGATAAGTACGGGTATCGGACTGATGTTTGGTGTTGGCGCATCGGTGGTGGCATCTATTCATTTATCTCAGGGAAAGTTGAAAACTGCTCGTATCAATGTGACGCAGGCTGTTGTGATTTCTTCTTTGTTTTTGGCTGTGCTGTGGGGAGTGGTATGTTTGTTTGCTCCACAAGTAGCCGTGTGGTTGGGAAGTTCGGAACGTCTGTTGCCTTTGGCGGTGGAATATATGTATTGGTTCTTGCCTTTTCTGGTATTTAGTGCTTTGCTAAGTTCAGGGATGTTCTTTGTCCGTCTGGATGGTTCTCCTAATTATGCCATGTTGTGTAATGCTATTCCGGCAGTGGTGAATATCCTATTGGATTATGTGTTCATTTTTATTCTCAAATGGGGAATGATGGGTGCGGCGCTGGCTACCAGTCTGGGGTATATTTTGGGGGCCGGAATGATTGTAGTCTATTTAAGTCGCAGAAGAAATGTGATTCATTTTTGCCGGGTGAAACTTAGCAAGAAGAGTATGCGGCTCACTTGGCGCAATGTGAAATATATGTGCCACTTAGGAGTTTCCACCTTTTTGTGCGAGGCAGCCATAGCCTGTATGATGTTTGCAGGCAATTATGTGTTTATTCATTATTTAGGTGAAGATGGAGTGGCTGCTTTCAGTATTGCCTGTTATTTCTTTCCCATTATATTTATGGTATATAATGCCATAGGACAATCGGCTCAACCCATTTTAAGCTATAACTTTGGAGCGGGTGATACCATGCGGGTACGTTCCGCTTTCCGTCTGGCACTGGGAACGGCCGTGACCTGCGGACTTGTGTTTTTTGCGTTAACAGCTTTGTTCAATCATCAGATTGTGGCTATGTTTATTGATCGTTCCTATCCGGCATACGATATTGCTGTGGCGGGACTGCCTTTGTTTGCGTCTGGTTTTATTTTTTTTGCTGTAAACATTGTTTCCATTGGCTATTTTCAAAGTGTAGAGCGGGCACGTCCGGCTATGATGGTTACAGTTTTGCGTGGGTTTGTTTTTATGGTACTTTGTTTATTGGGCTTGCCGTTGCTATTGAAGGTGCCAGGGATATGGCTGGCGGTTCCTTTGGCGGAAATACTTACTTTTTTAGTAATAATGGTAATTTATTATCGTAAACATCAATGGGTTCGCAGATGATTTTTTACTTTTGTAGTAATTAATCGGGTGGATATATGGATGCATTCATACAGAAGTTTTGTGAAAAATATAGTTTGCCGATAGCTTTGAGCTTGCAGTTGTTGGATAATATGGAGAAGTTCACTTTTCATAAAGGGGATTTTCTTGTACAGGAAGGTGGGCGGAACTCAAACTTCTATATTGTAAGTAAAGGAATCTGGCGGGGGCATTACCTTAATGACGGGGTAGATGTTTCCGTCTGGTTTGCTTCTGAAGGAGAGGCCATCTTCTCGTCATGGGGATATGTGGAAAATACAGTTTCGTTGGTTTCTATCGAAGCGATGTGTGACAGTGAACTTTATGGTATTTCGAAGGCAAAACTCGAAGTATTATATGCCGGATCTGTTGAACTGGCTAATTTTGGAAGACGACTGTTCGAGCAGCAGTTTTTAGGGCTTGAAAGTTGGATGATAACGGGAGGAAGCCCCCGGGCCAAGGAGCGTTATCTTACTTTGTTGGAAGAGAATCCGGAACTGTTGCAGTATGTACCTCTGAAGCATATCGCTTCTTATTTATGGATTACCCCACAGTCGTTAAGCCGTATCCGTGCCGAACTGGGGAGAAGGAAAAAAGACCAATGACAATTTTAGCATTTACGGGGTTGGTTCTTTCGTATGGAAACGCATTGTTCTCTTTGCTTTTTCTTGTATGGTTCATCTTTGCCTTGATGGATGGTAGAAAAGTTGGCATCCGATAAATATTTATCTTAAAAGTGTCATCGTATTTTATTTTTGTGTAAGTTTGTAGTGAATCCTAAAAAAACTTATGGCAATGATAGATGATATTTTAGAGTTCAACAAGAAATTTGTTGAGAGCAAGGGATATGAGAAATATATTACCAACAAATATCCTGATAAAAAAATAGCTATTCTTTCTTGTATGGATACCCGGTTGACGGAATTGTTACCTGCTGCTTTGGGTATCAGGAACGGTGATGTAAAAATTATCAAGAATGCAGGTGGGGTTATCTCGCATCCGTTTGGTAGTGTAATCCGTAGTCTGATGGTGGCTATTTATGAGTTAGGTGTAAAGGAAGTTATGGTTGTTGCTCATTCTGATTGTGGAGCCTGTCACATGAATAGTAATGAGATGATAGAACACATGAAAGCACGTGGCATCAAGCAGGAAACCATTGATATGATTCGTTTCTGTGGTGTAGATTTTGGAGCATGGCTGGATGGTTTTGAGGATACGGAGAAATCGGTGAAAGGAACTGTACGGGCTATTATGGAGCATCCATTAATACCTGAAGATATTATAGTGAGGGGATTTATAATTGATTCGGTGACGGGTGAACTGACAAAAGTATAAAATGTGAGTTTTTTATACACAATAATGTTCATGTGATTTTGTGTATTATAAGAAAGGGAGGTATTTCTGCCTGATGCAGAATATACCTCTCTTTTTATTGAAGTCTGTATTTGTTTCAGTTTTTTATTGAGCGAAAGCATGATGATAACCATCCACTTTGTTCCAATTGCCACGGGTAAAGTCGGGTACGGCAACAGGTGCATTTCCGTTTTCTATAGAAAGACGGGTCAAGTCGGCCATACAGCACCATTCTGCTAAATCATAAACGTCCATGTCCAAAGGAAGTCCGTTGCGCAAGCAATATACCAGGCGATAATCCATAATGAAGTCCATCCCTCCATGTCCACCTATTTTCTTTGCTGTTTCTTCTAATTCTTGGTGGATAGGATGTTTGTATTGGCTCATCAAAGCTTCTTTTACTTTTTCGGGAACAGCCGAGTGCATACTCAGGTTTTCGTGATCGGGTATGCTGGTGCTGTCAATCTGATCCGGGCGGAAACAATATTGCTCGATGGGATATTTGTTGGCAAAACCTTTGGTACCGGTCAGCTGATACATACGGCTATAGGGACGTGGATTCATTACATCATGCTGTATGTGGATGGTTTTTCCGTTTTCTGTACGGATAAAAGTCATGGTATGGTCGCCGTTTTGGAAATCGGGTGCTTCTTCTTTCTGATATTGTTTTACCAGTTCGGGACCGGTTACAGCTTTGGTGTCCATGGCTACCAGTGTCTTCATGCGGTCACCGCGGTGAATGTTGAGCAATTGGCAGGCAGGGCCTAGGCCGTGTGTGGCATAAACGTCTCCACGGAACTCCCGGTTGTAATCCAAACGCCAGTTGTTCCAGTAATAAGGCCAGAATTCTTCCAGATTATGGATGTATGAACCTTCTACATGGAGCACTTCGCCGAAAAGACCTTTTTGTGCCATATTCAATGTCGTCAGTTCGAAGAAGTCGTAAACACAGTTTTCAAGTTGCATACAGTGTTTACGGGTCTTTTCGGAAGTATTGATAAGTGCCCAGATTTCATCCAGCGACATGGCGGCAGGTACCTCGATGGCTGCATGTTTTCCATGTTCCATGGCATAGATACCCATTTCAGTATGGTGTTTCCAGTCTGTTGCAATGTATACCAAGTCGATATCGTTTCGCTCGCACAGTTGTTTCCATGCATCTTCGCTGCCGGAATAGAGGGCAGGGGCTTCCATACCGGCGTTAGTTACAATTTTTTGTGCTTTTTCCGCATTTTCAGGCAATAAGTCGCAAAGAGCCACAATTTTAGTTCCCGGTATGTGCGTCCAACGTTCTACCGCACTGGGACCACGCATGCCCAAACCGATGAAACCTACACGCACAGTGTCAAGTTTAGGAGTTGTTAGTTCGATTACATCCTGTTGTCCCGCAGGACGTTCGGGAACTGGAACTTCAAGAGGCGCATACTCTTTTGTTGCAGTTGTTTCTTTGGGGATTGGGGTACAGCCGGCGAGGCATGATAACGCTATACCGACGAAGAAGGTAGATAGGTTTTTAATCATGGTTCTGTTTAATTGAAATTTATAGGTTAATAG
>OGMK01001347.1_pt1 | contig 12301 bp, 9 predicted proteins | sample 1573151 | NCBI WGS metagenome assembly OGMK01 (sample SAMEA2581887, study PRJEB24529) | metagenome | biome: Human gut stool | place: China | collected 2011
GCAAAGATATGGCGGCTAACAACTTATGTCAAGGCGGAAAATAGAATGGTTACCCTTGAAATAGTTAGGTTCAGTTCTTTCACCTTCACATACGATAAGGAAACTAACAGATACATTGCGTACTGCTACTTTTCTTCTTTTATCCAGTTTTGCCTGTCTTTGTTCTCTTTTTATTTCCTCAAACCGATGTTTCGGCAGCAGTCTACTCATTGTGTATTAATCTTTAATATATGGAATTGCGCCGTAACGTCCGTTGATATAATCTTTTTCAAAACTACGGTCTTTCCGAATCTTGTTTCCTTCCGGTTCTCTGAATTCTGCTAATGAATAGAGGTCGGTAGCTTCCGAATGATCTTTTTCCGTAAACCAAATCTGATCCCTACGGAATGTTTTTACATTCAGTAAATTGGTGTCGTGGGTAGCAAATATTAGTTGAGCTCCCTTGGGATTTGTTTTTGGATTGTTGAAAAGTTTAATAATATGTTGAGTCAGTAATGGATGGAGCTTGGAATCGAGTTCGTCTATAACTAGTAGACCTCCCAACGCCAATTGACCAATAACTAAGGCGGCCAAATCGAATAGTTTGTTAGTACCCGATGACTCATGCTCTTTCATGGAAAAGCGGGTTTCTCCAATGACTTCTTCCTGTTCATTATACAAATTATGTATGGTGTATGCTTTTACTTCTTTTGCCAACTTTTCATCTTCGGGAAGTTCAAATCTGTTAAACCCTACATTCATAGATTTCAAGAAATCTTGAATCTCTTGTTGAAAGCTAAGTTCTGGATTTTTATTATTACACATATCATTTGTAAATACAGACCAAGATTCATGGTCGATACCTGATATTACCCAGATACAGTCAATTTTATGAATAATTTTTTTGGCAATTTCACCGTTAAAAGAATCAATTGTAGATAAAAATAGTCCATTGTCACGTACCTTTTCTTCCAAACCTTTGCCTTCATTATACTCGTCAGCTATTCCGATTCCTTCTTCTGTACGAACAAATAAGCATTTTTCCTTTTTTGCTTTTCCCTCTTTTATATATAACCACTCTTCATAAACCTTCAGATTGTCTGCGGTAAAGCCATACGTATATGTTTGGTTATCTATCAGTATTTCTATTTCAAAAAATGATGGTTCTTGAGTTGATTTTTGGTTTAATAAGAAAGGAGTAATATTTAATTTATCTGTAGAACTCATTTTAGAAGAATAGTTGACTATCTCTCCAAATTTGCCAATCGCTTTTAAAAAGTTACTTTTTCCACTTGAGTTAGCTCCATAAATAACAGCTGATGGAAGTAGTCTATATCCTTCTTTTTCTATAACAGATTCATTCAATTCTTTAATAGCGGTAGCTTCCATGCTCAAAACCTTTTTGTCTTTGAACGAACGATAGTTGCCTACTGTAAAATTGATTATCATATTGTTTTTATATTAAGTTGTCTATTCTATAGAACATGGCAAAGATACGAATAGTTTTAGATAATTCTCTTAAAATGAGAAAAATTCTCATTTTAAGAGAATAGAGTTGAGATTGTGTGTTATTATGCCGTGTAAAAAATAAGGGCGGCTCCTATCACGGAAGCCGCCCTTATTACTTATTTAATAACGAATAAATTCTTATTCCAATCTACGAGAACCGTCACCGATTACTACGTCATACACTTTCGGGCTTCTGCCGAATTTAGCTTTGAAAGCAGCTTTTGTTTTTTCAACGAAGTTGTCATACAACTCATCCTTAACAAGGTTGATCGTACAACCACCGAAGCCACCACCCATTACGCGTGAACCGGTTACGCCGTATTCTTTAGCGCAGTCATTCAGGAAGTCGAGTTCTTCGCAGCTTACTTCGTACAGCTTGCTCATACCATGATGAGTTTCGTACATCTTCTTACCTACAGTTTCGTAATCATCCTTTTCCAATGCCTCGCAAACATCGAGTACACGTTGGATTTCTTCGATTACATATTCTGCACGCATATAGTCTTCAGCGCTGATATCAGCTTTCGCTTCTTCCAGCATAGCCATCGTACAGTCGCGCAGGAATTCTACGTGCGGATGTTTTTTCTGGATAGCGGCAACAGCAGCTTCACAGCTTTGGCGACGCTTGTTGTAAGCAGAAGAAGCCAGTTCGTGTTTAACCACTGAATCCATCAGAACCAGACGATAGCCTTCCGGATGGAATGGGAAATACTGATATTCCAGTGAACGGCAATCCAGACGGATCAAGCTGCCTGCTTTACCGAACACAGAAGCAAACTGGTCCATGATACCGCAGTTAACACCGCAGTAGTTGTGTTCTGTTGCCTGGCCCACTTTAGCCAATTCAAATTTATCTATTTTGTTTTCACCGAACAGTTCGTTCAATGCGAAAGCATACGTACTTTCCAAAGCAGCAGAAGAAGACATACCTGCACCCAGAGGCACATCACCTGCGAAAGCAGTATTGAATCCCTTCACATCAACGCCACGTTTAATCATTTCACGGCATACACCGAAAATATATCTTGCCCAGCTGGCGCGTGGAGCATCTTCTTCATTCAAACCAAATTCTACATAATCCTTCAAGTCGATAGAGTAAGCCTTTACTTTGTCAGTACCGTTAGGTTTGATTTCAGCAATCATCCCTTTGTCTACCGCTCCCGGAAAAACGAATCCACCGTTGTAGTCAGTGTGTTCACCGATCAGGTTGATACGGCCCGGAGAAGCATATAAAAATCCAGTAGTTCCGTCAAAGTGTTTAATGAATCGACTTCTTACGTATTCTGTATCCATGATATTTATATTTTAAAGGTGAATAAATTGAATTCTATTCTATGTGATTATTCCACAGGAATATCCTTATTTACATTCTTGCAACCTACCAAGCCGTAGAACAACAGGTAAGCCAGAGCAGCGATAATCAACCAGTAGCTAGCCATATAACCTACAGAGTCAGAGATACTTTGTTGGATCAACGGCAATACACCACCACCAACAACCATCATCATAAAGATACCGGAAGCCTGTGCTGTATATTTTCCTAAGCCTTCTACTGCAAGGTTGAAGATACCACCCCACATTACAGAAGTACAAAGACCGCAAAGTACAAGGAACAAGGCACTTACAGGAACCTGTGCCATCATAAAGCCTTCACCTACAGTATAACCCGGCATTGAAACCGTTACATCTTTCGGAGTGAAGATAGCGATCAATACGAAAATGATAGCAGTAGCAGAAACAGCGATCAACTGTGCACGGCTGGAAACCTTACCACTGATAGCACTACTTGCAGTACGTCCCACAAGCATCAGCAACCAATAGATAGCAGCGATAGCACCACCGATAGCAGCACCGTTCATCATGATACCGGCACCTTTATCGCTTGAATCGGCAAGATAGAAGTTCAGTGTACCCGGGATACCAATTTCAATACCTACATAAATAAAGATACCGATTACACCCAGTAAAGTGTGACGGAAGCTCCATGGACTGTGAGAGAATTTTTCTTTCTTCACTCCACCTTTCTGAAGGTGTGGTTCAGGAATAGCAACAAATGAGATAACGATAAATGCAGCAACGAATACACCCATAGCAACGAAGAGCAGAGGAGCAACGTCAGACATAGCAGTACTTGAAGTAACAGTACCGATCAAAGCACCTACGAAAAGCGGAGTCAATGTACCAGACAAAGAATTAAGAGCTCCACCAGTCTGAATCAACTGGTTACCTTTGTTACCACCGCCACCGAGAAGGTTCAACATCGGGTTTACCACTGTGTTAAGCATACAAACGCAGAAACCGCAGATAAATGCACCAAGCAGATAGATTACAAAGTTTAATTTGATAACATACTCACCGAATGCAAATACTTCAGCACCTGCTCCGAATAAGCTGGAAAGATACTGTGTGAACAAACCGAGGAAACCGACTGCCATTGCAATCAAAGCAGTCTTCTTGTAACCGATCTTAACGAGCATGTTACCGGCAGGAATTCCCATAAACAGGTAAGCCAGGAAGTTCATCATATTTCCCATCATACCTAAAGTGTTCGAACCCGCATATTCATTTCTCCAGATTGTTCCGAATGGAGCAGCGAGGTTTGTTACGAAAGAGATCATCGCAAAGATGAAGAACATCGTGATAATTGCGACGAGATTACCGTTCTTTTTTTCTTGTGTCATGGTTCAAAAAAAATGTTAGTTTATAAAATTAGGTTAGTTATTTTTCAAATCTTATTCTTCTACCGTAAATTTGTAGACAGTGATCTGTTGGTATTCATCACCCGGCAGCAAGGTAGCCGATGGGAAATGAGGTTTGTTCGGAGTATCCGGGAAACACTGTGCTTCAAAGCAGATAGCGCTTCTGGCAGGGAATGTAGCTCCGTGTGCACCTTCAAATCCATTGAGCCAGTTGCCCGTATAGAGTTGTACACCCGCTTCGGTGGTATATACTTCCATGATACGTCCGCTTTCCGGGTCCTTGCAAGTGGCAGCCAGGTCGAGCGAACCGCTTTCCATCTTGTTCAGTACATAACAGTGGTCATATCCTGCACCGAAAATCAGTTGCTGGAATTTGTCGTCGATACGTTCGCCTACAGTGTGCGGAGCACGGAAATCCATCGGAGTACCTTCTACTTTGGCAATTTCACCGGTAGGGATAGAAACTTCGTCGATAGGAGTATAGAAATCAGCGTTGATCGTAACGATGTGGTTGTTAACGGTAGGAGTAGGGTTGGAAATACCGGCGAGGTTGAAGAAACCGTGGTTAGTCAAGTTAACGACTGTAGCTTTGTCGGTGGTAGCGCGGTATTCGATAGTCAGTGCATTTACTTCATTTTCCAGGCGGTAAGTCATTTCCACTTCCAGATTGCCGGGGAATCCCTCTTCGCCGTCAGCAGAAACATAGTTGAATTGCACTGTGCTCTCATCAATCTGGACAGCATCCCAAACACGGGCGTGGAAACCGGTAGGTCCACCATGCAGAGAGTTAGGTCCGTTGTTAATCGTGAGTTCATGTTCTTCGCCGAACAAGGTGAATTTTCCTTTCGCGATACGGTTGCCGTAGCGTCCGATAGTAGTGCTTAGGAAAGGTTCCGGGCTGTTGATGACGTGGTCGATGCTGTCGTGTCCGAGGATTACATTGGCATACTTACCGTTTTTGTCCGGTACCATGATAGAAAGAATGGCGCATCCGTAATTGGTTACAGCTACTTCCATTCCCTTTGTGTTTTTGAGGATAAATAAATCAGTTTTCTTATCATTTATATCCTTTTGGAAATCTTTCCGGCTGAGCCCTGATAGATTCCCTTCTGTTGGGAATGTGTTATTCATGTCTGGTATTATTAAACTGGTATTATTAAAAATTTCCTGCAAATAAAGGGAAATTCTTTCTTACTCACAAATTATTCCGACTAAATATAACAGGTACTTTAGGAAAGTTTAGCTTTATTACTTCATGTTTTTTTCGGAAATGACAAAAGTCTTGCCGTTAATACAGAATTGGAATTGAAAAATATTCGATATAAAAACGAAAGAATCTTTCTTAAATGAATTTTCATCCTCCTTTTCTTAAAAACTGAACAATTTTTTGTATGTTTGTTCCCGGATTGTAACAATCCGAGCGAATTTAATCTAGGTTTATAACAAGAAAAACAAAAATGTATCCATTAAAATTCGAACCAATTCTGAAGCAGACGCTTTGGGGGGGCGACAAAATTATTCCGTTCAAGCATTTGAACTCTGACTTGAAAGGAGTAGGAGAAAGCTGGGAGATTTCCGGTGTTGAGGACAATGAATCCGTAGTGGCTAATGGCCCGGATAAAGGTTTAACCTTAGCCGATATGGTAAGAAAGTATCGTGAGGAACTGGTTGGTGAAGCGAATTATGCCCGTTTCGGCAACAAATTTCCGTTGCTCATTAAGTTCATCGACGCCAAACAGGATTTGTCAATCCAGGTACACCCAACAGATGAGTTGGCGAAGAAACGCCATAATTCGATGGGAAAAACCGAGATGTGGTATGTGGTAGATGCCGACAAAGGAGCTAAATTGCGTTCAGGATTCTCTGAACAGATTACCCCGAAAGAATATAAAGAACGCGTGTTGAACAATACGATTACCGACGTATTGCAGGAATATGAGATCCATCCGGGTGATGTGTTTTTCCTTCCTGCCGGACGCGTACACAGCATCGGGGCAGGTTCTTTCATCGCCGAGATTCAGCAAACCTCTGATATTACTTATCGTATTTACGACTTCAACCGTAAAGATGCGAATGGCAAAACCCGCGAACTTCACACCGACTTAGCCCGTGAAGCCATCAACTACGAAGTATTGGATGACTATCGCACTAAATACGAACCGTTGAAGGATGAGCCGGTAGAACTGGTTGCCTGCACCTACTTTACGACTTCTCTGTATGACATGACTGAAGAAATCAGTTGCGACTATTCCGAACTCGATTCATTCGTGATCTTTATCTGTATGGAAGGATCCTGCAAGATGAGAGACAATGAAGGCAATGAACTGACTGTTAGTGCTGGAGAATCTATTTTGTTGCCTGCAACTACACAAGACATCACAATCACTCCTGAAGGAGGAAATGTGAAATTGTTGGAAACATACGTATAAAACTAGGAAACAGGAAGTATAAAGGGGCATTCTTTTGAAGGATGTCCCTTATTATTTGGCAAAGTGGAAAAATTGGCAATAAAATGTGTAGAATGTTATGCATTATCCATGAAATCGATGATGAGAGCCATCATTTTTAGAAGTCTTTTTTCCAAATCAATATTGGAAGTGCTACTTCCTCCATGGGTGTTGTTGTTTCTTGTAGAGTTTAATTCCAATAATGTCATGAAATGTCGGTTTGTGGTACGGGCAAACATCCATGAACCAATGCGTGCGTATGGTGTCAGTTCTAACTCTTTTTCTTTATGAGTACCTTGTGTTTGTTGAATCAAATTGCCCTTCCAGGTTTTATCATATATCATTTTTAGCTTTTCAGAACAATTAATATCATTTCCGTTTATATCTTCGCAATAAATATCCTTTTTGTTTTTGATTTTGATATACATATCAGGGCTTGGTTCTGCAAAAAGTTCTAGAATCTGATAATATGACAAGTAAGCATATCGTAGATATCTTTCATCAAAGCGGTAATTTGTTAACATGATCCATGCTATTTCTATTTGTTCCCTTATATTATCAAGCATCTTTTTTCTAATAGGAACACTTATTGTGCTTGTTTTATCATCTAATCTGTCCAAAATCTTTTTTTCATTTTCTGCCACTTTCTGGAGAAAATGACTTTTAGAGATTGCATTGACAGATTGTTTTAATAACTCTTCCAGTTTTTCTTTAGAACGACTTTTATCAAAAATAGATTCTTTAGTGATGTAAGCAAATACATTTCTGTTTAAAGCATATTGCAGGTTCCACGCCTTATTGGAGGCTGTCACGATGATAATTTGGATTCCTTTATCAAGTGTTTGTAGCATATTGATAACATCAAAGCTGGAGAAGTCTGTTTTCTTTTTAAAGTCATTTTGCAGTAGCCGGATGTCAAGTAATACTAAATGATACGGTTCAAACTTTTTTTCTTTAATTGTCTCCTTTACTTTTTGGAGTAAGGCTTCTTTGGTGTCAGATGCATAATCAAAGCCTTTCAGCGTATTTACTTCAATGTTGGAGTAGTGGGAAAATAGTCTCTTATAAAGTTCACTCCATCCTTTATCTGCTTCATCATCAATAATAAGAATGCGTTTTTTTTCCGACTCTGATTCTGATGGATATGGAGGATAATCAATCGTTACTTTATCGCCGCACTCGGGGTGTTGTGATGTAACATACCTGTAATATAAATTCCTTTCAATATGATTTTCTATAGCCGATTTGATATTCAGACATTTAGACCATTGGTAGAGAGACCACTCGCTTGTTATAGAATGATGGGAAAGATAGTTGTTAGGTTGAGGTATATGAGTTTTTTTTAGATATCCTTCATAATTTTCCAGATGTTTATAGGTATGAATATTGTCAATGACATTTTTCACTTTTTCTTTAGAATAAGGTAAAAGTTCCACCGCCGGAGTCTGTAGAATGGAGGAATAATCTGAAAGACGTAATAATTCGGTGATATTTTCTGAACCAATTAAGAAAATGGGCAGCTTTCCTACTCCTTCGCCTCTGGTTATAATACGTATATAGTGTGCCATCTGAAGTCCTTGCAATTCTATAGCATTATCAGATAATGTGTTCATAATGAAAATGGCTGTGATTCCTTCTTTGTTGTAGCTTTCTGATAAGTCATTGAATGTCAGATAAAATCTTTCATCAACAGTGTGTCCGGAAGTGGCTAAACGGATGTTTTGAAAATAATCAAGTTGAGAAAATACATTTTCTTTATAGTAAATCAAGGCAGGTTTCATATTTTTTGTTTTATAAGTGAGGATATACTATTAATCTGTTCGCGTAATAGGGTCGGATTATACCCTTTATCTTCATGCACACATTCGGTTAACGAAGCATCGTTGGCTAATTCTAATACATAACTGTCTAAATCAAGTTCTGAATATGTCTGCGTGTCGTCTTCAGCTTCAAGCCATTCTATCAATTTATTTCTTGTGTTCATTAATATGGCAACTTCATAATCTTCTCCGAATTCTATTTTTTCAAGTATCAGCGGATTTTCTGCTTTTATATCTTGCACTATGCATGGCAATGCCTGTGTGTAAAATTTGTCGACGCTCAGTTGCAATACATTATCACTCATGTAGGAGTAGGAATAACGTCCGGAAAAGAAAATTAGTGGAATACTGTTTTTCCGGCATATCTTTTTTAGCTGATCTTCTATTTTTTCCACAAATGTGTGGTGGCAACAAATGATTGCATACTTCGCAATATGGGATGTCTCTTTGTTGGAACGAATTTCTTCAATAAAAGAAGTACATTCGTTCCCTGTCAGGATGTGAAGCTGGTCACAGTTCTTCAATATGTTGTTTACTTCCTTATTTATTGAAGCAAGCTCTTCTCGCCGTGTTTTCTTTTCATCTATAATTAGGATTTTCATAAGCATAATGTTTATATATACGGATTCGGTGAGTGAATCCCTTTACTCCATCTAAAAGTAAAGGTTCTGCTATTGTCCGATCAGACTGAATACTATTTAAATACTTGATGCGGAATACTCCATCTTTACATTGTGCTTCCACATACCAGTCGCATAAGTTTATCATTTTTCTTTTCCATTCACAAAAATCTCCTGATTCAATTTCCTGCATCAGTTGTTGGTGAGTGGCGTAATAATTCGAATCTTGTTGACTAAGTAAGATGTCTACATAATCAGAACCAAGGTCTTCTACTTTTACGAGAATGTTGGGAAACTGCTTCCTTTGTGCCATGTCATGTAGTATGTCGGATAGAATATTACGTATCATATATACGTTTGTGTATAATTTGGTGTCTGTTAGTTCAAAAGTAACATGAAAATCGAAATTTAAATATTGCTTGACTAGTTCTCGCAGAAGTTTCTTTAGTTGACGTGTCTCCAGCCTGAACTGAAATTCAGACTTAAATAGTTCTACGATATCACTGAAATAGTTCAATTTTACATTTTTTGCTATTTCGCGTTTATTTTCCGGAATCGGGCAATCGAAAGGAGAACGTTCCGGATGTTCAGAACACCATGCTTTTAGCCATGAAGAACTCCATCCGGATTTTATTTTATATTGCCCCCATCCTCTGTTGTTGAGGGGATTATGTAGAAAACCGTAAAAACAGTAAAAAAGATTCTTATCTATTGTTTTAAAACGTTCGGTTATCTCTTTAAATGCAATTTGTTCCTTTCGGATAAAATCCTCATATCCTTCAAATTTGCAATTGTCAGCATTTCCATCCCAGATATGAGTGATAAATTTGAGCGGATCGTTTTTGCTGAAATTCTCATATAAAAAGGATGGTAGTAGTGTGGCATTGTGTATTTGTTCCTTAAAGACAGTCTGTGTGGGAGTGTCAGATGCTTTTAAAGTTAAACAAGACAGAGCTTTGGTAAGTGAAGTATAGAGGGGTGTGTCTTTTAGCAGGTGTATGTTGATGTTTGTACTAATTGTTTTATACCATTTATTTAGCTCTTCTATACTTAATTTAGAGTTCTGTACCGCATCACAGAAGTCGAGTATATTCTTTTTCCATTCTTTCCACTGAGGAATATATAAGTAAATAAATTTATTTTGCAATGTCTTATAAGTAGCATCACCATTTCCTTTTATCATCCGCATATATTGGATTTTTCCACTTAAATAGTTGGATAATTGAGGAATGTCAGAACAGTTGTCTTTCGTTTTCTTTATATCTGAATCGAGATACATCTGCGCGCGTTCGTATCCATATCGTTCCCATAAATATAAATATAACCGAATCTCTTTGACATACGATTTTGAGACATTTACCTTTTCATTGATCGTTAAGCCGCAAACAGTCTGTCTGTAGCCTCTGCCTTCTGCTCTGGTTTTGGAAGGTTGAATTTGGAAGTTCTGTCCCGAAATGATCCTGACTAGTTCTTGCTGGAACTCTGTGTTGTTTGCGATGTCCTGATAGGATGAAAAAGTTATATCATCTGCATAGCGTGTATATCTAGCACTGAATCTTTTGGCAAGTCCGGTAAGTTTACGATCCAGACGCAGACTTACAATGTTAGATAAAATGGGAGAAGTCGGTGCGCCTTGAGGTAAGAAGGCTCTGTTGCCGTCATTAGTACAACATATATTGGCAATACAATAAGCTATTCTTTCTTTATCTCCATTCAGATTGAATGGAGGTAATGTAAGACAGGCCTTTACCCGATAAAGAGAAATAGAAGTAAAAAAGTCTTTTAAATCTAAATGAAAAACATAAGGCATTCTTACATGTGGTTTTGCTGCGTCACCTATGTTTTGTCCCAAAATAAAACCCTTAGCGGAAGGATGAGGGTGATAGAGACTGGACAGGATAAAGTTCAGACATATTTGCAGACGTTTTAAATCTTTTATGGGTGCTTGTATTTCACGTGTTTTTCCGCTTTTTTTAGGAATTAAAAACTTGTAATATGCATCTTTAGCCAATTTATAATTACTAAAATAGGTCACGTCTTTTAGTGGAATTCTTTTATGTACACCTTTGCATAAGTATGACCAAACCTCATTCATCAGTTTAGTCAAATCTGCAACAGTCTTTATATCTTGAAAAGACTGAGCTACTTGCTGACGTATCTTAATTTCTTGCTCTGTCATTAATAGAGGAAAGTATACTAAAAAATTCTTTATGTATAAACGAGCACGCAGAGCAGTCTGCGACTACGGCAAATGATAAAACCTATAGTCTTCCGAAGAAGACATCAAGCCGATCTGTTAATTTCTTAACCAGCTTGCTAAATTCAATTTATGTAATAGCATACTTTCCTTGCTGCAAAGATAAGATTTTCGTTTGAAATAGGAAAGAATTAGAAAGTTTTTCGTTCTTTTGCCACTTGCCAAATGGCATAATATACCAAATAATTAATGATGTAATGAGGAACAAAAATGGATTTAGCCGGTGTGCGGAATTCTACATCGGTCGTTTGCGAAAGGAGGGACGGCATTCTACGGCGCATGTCTACAAGAATGCCCTCTTTTCTTTCAGCAAATTTTGCGGCACGTCTAACGTGTCGTTCAGACTGGTCACCCGTGAGCGTTTACGGCGTTACGGTCAGTATCTTTATGAGTGTGGCTTGAAGCCCAATACGATTTCTACGTATATGCGTATGCTTCGTAGTATCTATAACCGTGGAGTGGAAGCGGGCAGTGCGCCATACGTGCCGCGACTGTTTCATGATGTTTATACAGGTGTGGATGTCCGCCAGAAAAAGGCTTTGCCTGCTACGGAATTGCATAAGCTTCTGTATGAAGATCCCAAAACGGAGCGTTTACGCCGTACGCAAGCTATCGCTGCTCTGATGTTTCAGTTTTGTGGAATGTCATTTGCCGATTTAGCCCATTTGGAGAAGTCGGCTTTGAATCAGAATGTGTTGCGATACAATCGTATCAAAACCAAAACTCCGATGAGCGTGGAAGTGCTGAATACTGCAAAGGAAATGATTAACCAGCTCCGTAGTAAGGAAAGTTCTCACCCCGATTGTCCGGATTATCTGTTTGATATTCTTCGTGGGGATAAGAAACGGAAAGATGAAAGAGGTTATCGGGAATATCAGTCCGCTCTTCGTCGATTTAATAATAATCTGAAGGACTTGGCAAGAACCTTGCATTTGCAATCTCCTGTCACTTCCTATACGCTTCGTCATTC
>OGMK01001350.1_pt1 | contig 12269 bp, 9 predicted proteins | sample 1573151 | NCBI WGS metagenome assembly OGMK01 (sample SAMEA2581887, study PRJEB24529) | metagenome | biome: Human gut stool | place: China | collected 2011
GCGATGGATGAGCACGGTGAAATTAATCTACTGCTGTTCAACGGACTGACCGCACACGATGCGGATGACAACATTGTTCCGGGTCTGGCAGAAAAATGGGAGTACGATGCAGAAACCTGCACCTACACCTTTCATATCCGGGACGGCGTCCAATGGCATGATGGAGAAAAATTTACGGCGGACGATGTGAAATTCACCATCGAAGCGATCATGGATCCGGAAAACGGTTCTGAGAATGCACCCAACTACGAGGACGTAGAAGAGATCAATGTTATTGATGATCATACGGTTGCGTTCAAGCTTGAGGACAAAAACGTTGCATTCCTTGACTATATGACAATGGCGGTTCTTCCTAAGCATCTGCTTGAGGGAGAAGATATGCAGACTTCTGACTTCTTCCGTAATCCGGTAGGAACAGGTCCATACAAGATTGAATCCTGGGATGAGGGACAGGTGATCACCCTGGTTAAGAACGAAGACTATTTTAAGGGTGAGCCTTCCATTGATAAAGTTGTATTCAAGATCGTACCGGATGACAATGCGAAAGCACTTCAGTTAAAATCCGGAGAACTTGATATGGCATTATTAACACCAAAGGATGCGGCGACTTTTGCAGATGATGATGCATATACATGCTATGATATGAAGACTTCAGACTGTCGTGGATTATTCAGTATGCTATGGACTTGACCGTCAGGCGATCATCGACGCAGTTATCCTGGGACAGGGAATGCCGGCTTATGGTCCTCTTCAGAGAAATATCTATAATTATGAAGATGTAGAGCATTATGATTACAATCCTGAAAAAGCAAAAGAAATTCTGGAAGCTGCAGGATGCGAGATGGGTGATGACGGATTCTATTATCGTGACGGCGAAAAAGTGGGATTTGTAATCAGCGTAAGTGCAGGAGATCAGGTACGTATTGATATGGCTCAGATCGCAGCACAGGAACTGAAAGAGATCGGCATGGATGTATCAGTAGAGATCCCTGCACAGACAGACTGGGCAGGACAGATGGCATTCCTGATCGGATGGGGAAGCCCATTTGACGCTGACGACCATACATACAAAGTATTCGGAACAGATAAGGGAGCAAACTACTCCGGCTACTCTAATGCAGACGTTGACAAGTATCTGACAGAAGCAAGACAGTCAGCTGATCCGGAAGTTCGTGCAGAAGCCTATGCTAATTTCCAGAAAGCTCTGGCAGAGGATCCGGCTTATGCAATGATCTGCTATATTGATGCCAACTATGTTGCTGACAGCAATATTAAAGGAATCGATCCTGATACAATTATGGGACATCATGGAGTTGGAATCTTCTGGAATGTAGCAGACTGGACTATTGAATAATAAAATGATATCAGGGGCAAAAGGTCAAAAAGCCATTCATGCTTGCGCCATAAGACCTTTGACTCTAACATCATAAAAAGATAAAGGTTGTGACGGGGGCACTAAAAGGGCCCCCCTTTTTCACGAGCGGGAAAAGGATTACTTATACCCGGATTACCGTATTGAATTTACCGAGGCGATAAAGTGGCACTTGATAGATTTGATTAGGCTGAATAACCGCCAGAGGCGTGATAATATTGACTTATGATATAAGATAAAAAACGAGGGGAAATTACCCGCTGAATAAAGCTGGGTAATGTCTCTCGCTGTAAATGCTGTAAACGTTATAATGTAAATATAGAGACTGCTGTAATGAAATCGTTGTATATAGAAACGCCGTATGTTGTAATAAGAGCTCCTTGATGATCTCGTCCTTGCCTAATAGGAGGAACGTCGTATATTATTTCGAGCCGCGCCCCGTCAGGCTCCTCGACATTCTATAATACGCGCCCTCGGCCAGCTCTCACGGCGTTCTCCGCTATGCTGTTGTAAATGCCGATTTCTACGCTCCTGCCGCTTCGAAGGAGTATTTACCCGCCCGAAGGAAAGGCCTCCTGGAAATCGCTGTTTTCGGCCTTGTAGGCGAAGCTCCTAATTATTGGCGCTCGGAGGTCTTAGACGGGTCTTTGTATTGGAGAAATACCCTAAATACGAACGGATATTATTTCGGGCCGCGGCGCGGGGTGTTGTTGGAGATCGACCGCTATCTGCCAGCCTGCCTATACCTACGTTTGGCGCGATGTCGTGGCGTGAAAACGGGAAACTCTTGGAGAACCCGATTTTAGATCGTTGAAGCCTCCGGCGAACTACTGCCCGGTAGGCTATGGAAACGCTTGGAGATCGTCCCTCTTGTCGTTGTATGGACGGGCTGTTGCTGACGTGAAGGATTGGCGTGTGCTAAAAGGAGTGTTGCTCTATTGGAATTGACGGCTGTAATAGCGAGTTCTGCGTTGGAGCGTTTGTTACGACGGTGTACTATTGAAGCCTACCCAGCGATCCGGACGAATAGAGGGTGTAATGGTACACTATTGAAAGTGTGATTTATTATTAACTATTCGTGTATTGAGATGATTGTTAGAGAGTTTGAATTGTTGAAAATGATCGTGTTTTAACCCTAATTTTAACCCTCGTAATTTTTGCGCTCCCGTAAACGACTTAGAATGAGGCGGGAAATTATTGCCGATTATATTTACAAATATAGGCATTCTTTTTTGAAAAATCCCTAACTTTACACCCAAATAGACCTTTGCAAATAACTATTATGTCGCAATACCATACTCCCGTACTGCTGGAAGAGTCTGTGGGACTGCTCGCTGTCGAACCTGCGGGCACTTACGCCGACCTCACTTTCGGCGGAGGCGGCCATTCGCGCCGCATCCTCTCCGCCCTGGGGCCGGAAGGCCGTCTGTACGGTTTCGACCAGGACCGCGACACGCTGGAGAACCGTCCCGACGATGCGCGTTTTCACTACGTGGAGAGCAATTTCCGCTTCCTGCGGGGGGCGCTGCGGCTGCGCGGCGTGACGGAGGTCGACGGCATTCTGGCCGACCTGGGGGTTTCGTCGCACCATTTCGACGCCGTGGAGCGCGGATTCTCGTTCCGCGGAGAGGCTCCGCTCGACATGCGCATGAACCAGAGGGGGCGGCTCACGGCGGCCGACGTGGTGAACGACTACACCGCGGAGGACCTGACCCGCATTCTGGGCGACTGGGGCGAGGTAGAAACACCGTGGAAGGTTGCCAACTGTCTGGTCAAGGCCCGTGCGGCGGCGCCCGTGACGACCACGGCGCAGCTGGTCGGAGCCGTGAAGCCCTGCACGCCCAAAAAGGACGAGGCGAAATTCCTGACCAAACTTTTCCAGGCCCTGCGCATCGAGGTCAACGGCGAGATGGAGGCGTTGAAAATGGCGCTGGAGCAGAGCCTGCGGGTGCTGAAGCCCGGCGGCCGGCTGGTCGTTATCTCCTACCATTCGCTCGAAGACAGGCTGGTGAAGAATTTCATGCGCAGCGGCAACTTCTCGGGGCAGGTCGAAAAGGACTTTTTCGGTCGTTCGCAGGCCCCGTTCGACCTCGTGACGCGCAAGGCCGTGACCCCTTCGGCCGAAGAACTCGACCGCAATCCCCGTTCCCGTTCGGCGAAACTCCGGGCGGCCGTAAAACGCTGATACGATGTACCGAGACCACGAATTCGACCCGGTGACCCCCGAGGAGCAGGCCCGCCGCGAGCAGGAGGAGGAGTTCGCGCGCCGTGTGCGCCGCGAGGTGCGGCGCATGGAGCGGGGCGAAGCCGAAGAGGACATCCGCGCCGACGAGGAGCGCGAGGCCGAAGAGCGGGCCGAAGCCGAAGAACGCGAACGCCGCGAGCGACGCCGCAGGTCCAGCACCTTCTGGCAGCTGTTCTCGGGTACGATCCGCGTGCGCGATGTCGTCTCGAAATACTATCCCTATATGCTGACCATCGCCGGGATGTTCTTTTTGAGCATCATGGTGATGTTCTGGTCGCTGCACCTCGACATGCGTTACACGCGTCTCGAGCGCGACGTGCAGAAACTCCGCGAACGCTCGATCCGCCTTCAGGAGCAGCGTTACCAGCGCACGACCCATTCGGCCATCGTCGAACAGCTCCGGGCGCGGGGCATCGAGCTTTACGACCCGCAGGCGCCGGGCGAGATCATCGAAAACTAAACGGCGATGAAGCAGGAACGTTCGAAGGTCAAAAGCGATATTCTGCTGCGGGTGAGGCTTCTGTACGTGCTCTTCATCCTCGCCGGGGCCATCGTGCTCGCACGGCTCGTCTGGGTGCAGCTGTTCAGTGCGGAGGTGGCCTACAATGCCGACCGCCTCGCCAGCCGCATCTTCACCGAGGAGGTCATCCCGGCGCAGCGAGGGAGCATCCTTTCGCGCGACGGCGAACCCCTCGCCACCTCGATCTTCCGCTATCAGGCCGCCTTCGACTTCGCGTCGCCGGGGCTGGATTCGCTCAAGACCTTCCGCGAACAGGCCGACTCGCTCGCGAAACTGCTGGCTGCCTTCTTCCGGGACAAGCCCGCCTCGGCCTATGCCAAACGTTTCCGCGAGGAGCACGCCCGCCGTTACCGGCTGGTCAATCCGCGCGACACCTCCTACCTGCGTTCCGAGGGGTGGATTTCGCGCATGATGGACCGCATGCGGGGCGAGGAATATGTCAAACGCCGCATCTACGACACGATCCGCGACCATACGCCCGTGAATATCTTTCCCCGCGAGGTGGATTTCGCCGAGTGGGAGACCCTGCGGCGTTATCCGCTGCTGAACTGGAACATGGGCATGGTCTACCGGCTGATCGAGCGCGACGAACGCATCTATCCCCAGGGCGAACTGGCGCGCCGTACGATCGGACTGACGGGCGACAAGGGCAATTACGGCATCGAGGAGGCCTACCGCGAGGAGTTGGCGGGCCGCGACGGCAAAGCCCTGCGCCAGCGCATCGCGCGCGGCTTTTACGGCCGGGTGGCGGGCGGGGACCACGAGGACCCGGTGGACGGCTTCGACATCGTCACGACGCTCGACCTCGACTTGCAGGATGTGGCCGACAAGGCGTTGAGGCGACAGCTGGAAGCCCAGAATGCTTTGTGGGGCACGACGATCGTGATGGAGGTCCATACGGGCGAAATCCTGGCGATGGTCAACCTCGGCCGCAATGCCGACGGGAGTTTCGCCGAACGGGAGAACTACGCCCTGGGCCGCAGCATGGAGCCGGGTTCGACGTTCAAGCTGGCGACGATGCTCACGCTGCTCGACGACGCCCGGATGCCCGTCTCGACGGTTTACGACACCCACAACGGCGATCCGGTGACGGTAGGCCCGGCCAGGAACATCCGCGATTCGCACCGCGGCGACCGTGAAATCGACTTCCGGCGCGCCGTGGCTTCGTCGTCGAACGTCTACTTCGCCAAGGCGATCTGGGACCGTTACGGAAGTACGGGCAGAAAGCAGGAATACAGCGATTTTCTCCATAAGGAGCTGCATCTGGGCCAGACCGTGGGGCTGGAGCGGCTCGGCGAGCGGAAGCCCTCCGTCACCACGGACTGGAAGGTTCCCGACCCGGGCGTGATGCTGGTGAAGATGTCCTACGGTTACCGTGTGCGGCTGGCCCCGATCCAGATGATCACCTTCTACAACGCCATTGCCAACGGCGGGAAGATGATTTCGCCCGTGCTGGTGCGTGAACTGCGCCGCGGCGATCGGGTCGAGGAGCGTTTCGAAAGCCGTACCATCGCCTCGTCGATCGCCTCGCGGGCGGCGTTGCGCGAGGTGCAGCAGTGTTTGCAGGCGGTCTGCACCGAGGGTACGGCCAGCGCTTTTTTCCGCGACACGACGCGCCTGCGGGTGGCGGCCAAGACCGGTACGGCGCAGATCACCGACGCCCGCAGCCGCGAGGGCCGTTACTACCTGGGTTCGATGGTGGCCTACTTCCCGGCCGACGCGCCCCGCTACACGGTGCTCACGACCATCGAAACCCGCGCCCAGGCCGGGAAAGCCTACTATGGGGGACCACTGGCGGGTCCCGTCGTGAAGCGCATGGTCGACTACATCTTCAACCGCGGCCGCGACTGGTACGGCCGTGTCGACGACGGCGGTCCGCGCCGCTATCCCGACCGGATGAAGGGCGGCGACATCGCGCAGGTCCGCCGCGTGGCCGACCGCCTGTCGCCCCGCGCCTCGTTCGAAAGCCGCACGGGCTGGGGGCGCGTCACGGTGGACAGCCTCTCGAACGTCGTCATCACGAGCCTGCCCGGCGACCGGGGCGTGATGCCCGACGTGCGCGGCATGGGGTTGAAAGACGCGCTGTTCGTGCTCGAAAGCCGCGGACTGAAGGTCCGCTTCTCGGGACGGGGAGCCGTAACGCAGCAAAGTATCACCGCCGGAGCGCGCATAGCACCGGGCACGGCGGTCGTCATAACGTTGAAATAGGATGAAAAAATTAACCGATATTCTGAAAAATACCCCCGTCCGGGAGGTGTGCGGCGATACTGCCGCCGCCATTGGCGGGCTGGTCTACGATTCGCGCGCCGTGAAACCGGGCGACTGCTTCTTCGCCGTTCCGGGCACGCAGAGCGACGGACACGACTATATCCCCATAGCGGTTGAAAAAGGCGCGGCGGCAATCGTCTGCGAACGGATGCCGGCGGATGCGGCGGAGGGCGTCGCTTATGTTCTCGTCGGGGACTCGGCGGGGGCCATGGCCGATATGGCCGCGGCGTTCTACGACTACCCGAGCCGCGAGCTGAAACTCGTGGGCATCACCGGGACCAACGGCAAGACCACGACCGCGACGCTGCTCTACGATCTGGTGCGGGCCATGGGCTACAAGGCCGGGCTGATCTCGACGGTGGTCTACAAGATCGACGGCCGCGAGGTCGAAGCCACCCACACCACGCCCGATTCGATCCGCCTGAACGCTATGATGCGTGAAATGGCCGACGCCGGGTGCGCATACTGTTTCATGGAGTGTTCGTCGCACGCCATCGTGCAGGAACGCACGCGGGGCCTCGATTTCGCGGGTGGCATCTTTTCGAACATCACGCACGACCACCTCGACTACCACAAGACCTTCGCCGAGTACATCCGGGCCAAGAAGCTCTTTTTCGACGGGCTGCCCAAGGGGGCTTTCGCTCTGACGAACGCCGACGACCGGAACGGACGCGTGATGGTGCAGAACACCGCGGCGGCGGTGAGCGCCTATTCGCTGCGCGCGATGGCCGATTTCCGCTGCAAGATCGTCGAGATGCACCTCGACGGCATGCTCCTGCGCATCGACGGGCAGGAGTTGTGGGTGGGGTTGCTGGGGCGGTTCAACGCCTACAACCTGCTGGCGGTCTACGGCGCGGCGGTGTTGCTGGGACTCGACCGGGGCGAGGTGCTGCGCGTGCTGAGCATGCTGCACGCCGTGAGCGGCCGCTTCGAGAAGATCCGCGCGGCGAACGGCACGACGGCTATCGTCGACTACGCGCATACGCCCGATGCGCTGGAGAACGTGATTCAGACCATCGAGGAGATCCGCACCCCCGGCCAGCAGCTGATCGTGGTGTGCGGCTGCGGCGGCGACCGCGACCGGACCAAGCGTCCCGAGATGGCGGCCATTGCCGTGAAGTATGCCACGACGGCGGTTTTCACCTCCGACAATCCGCGCCACGAGTCGCCCGAGGCGATTCTCGACGACATGGTCGCGGGGCTGGAGCCCGGTGCGCGCTACCTGCGCATCGCCGACCGCGCCGAGGCGATCCGCACGGCCGTGATGCTCTCGCGTCCGGGCGACATCATCCTCGTGGCGGGCAAGGGGCACGAAACCTATCAGATTGTCGGCGACGTGAAACATCCTTTCGACGACCGGGAAGAGATAAAGAAGCGCTTTGCGCTTCTCAATTAAAAATGAAAAATTAAGAATTGTTTTTCATTTGTTCGCTTGTCGTAATGCCATCGTATGGTAATTTTTAATTTTTCATTCTTAATTTTTAATTGAAACCATGCTTTACCATCTATTCAGGTACCTGGACGAGGCCTACGACCTCCCCGGCTCGGGAATGTTCCAGTACATCTCCTTCCGCGCCGCGGCAGCCATCATCCTCTCGCTGCTGATCGTCATTATCTTCGGACGTTCGATCATCGACTTCCTGCGCCGCAAGCAGATCGGCGAGGAGATCCGCGACCTCGGGCTTCAGGGCCAGTTGCAGAAGAAAGGCACGCCTACGATGGGCGGCGTGATCATTCTCGTCGCCATCCTGGTCCCGATGCTGCTCTTCGGCAAACTGGACAACGTCTATATCCAACTGCTGCTCGTGTCGACGGTCTGGCTCGGCCTGATCGGCGGTCTGGACGACTACATCAAGGTTTTCCGCCACAGGAAGGAGGGGCTGAAGGGCCGTTTCAAGATCGTGGGGCAGGTGGGCCTCGGCGTCATCGTCGGAACGACCATGTGGCTCTCGCCCGACATCGTCGTGCGCGAGAAGGTCACGCAGCCCGTGCAGACGGTCTATCTGAACGAGAACGGCACGGTGCTCGAAACGGTTCAGCGCCACGTGGTCGTCAGCTCCGAGAGCCTCAAGACCACGCAGACGACCATCCCCTTCGTCAAAAACAACGAGTTCGACTACGGATGGCTGACGGGCGGAAACTCCGTTGCCACATGGATTCTCTACGTGCTGGTCGCGATTTTCGTGGTGACGGCCGTGTCGAACGGCGCCAACCTCACCGACGGCCTGGACGGTCTGGCGACGGGAGTTTCGGTCCCGATCGTCGCCGTGCTGGGGGTGCTGGCCTATCTTTCGGGCCACATCGTCTATGCCGACTACCTCAATATCATGTACATCCCGGGCAGCGGCGAGATGGTGGTCTTCGCCGCGGCGCTGGTGGGGGCGCTGGTGGGTTTCCTGTGGTACAACTCCTTCCCGGCCCAGATCTTCATGGGCGACACGGGTTCGCTGGCCATCGGCGGCGTGATCGCCGTTTTCGCGCTCTGCATCCGCAAGGAGCTGCTGCTGCCGCTGCTGTGCGGCGTCTTCCTCGTGGAGAGCTTCTCGGTGATGATGCAGGTCGGCTGGTTCAAGTACACCAAACGCCGCTACGGCGAAGGGCGTCGCATCCTGCTGATGTCTCCGGTCCACCACCACTACCAGAAAAAGGGCATCTTCGAGACCAAGATCGTTCTCCGTTTCTGGATCATCTCGCTGCTGTTGGCGGCCATTACGCTGGTAACGCTGAAAATAAGATAATATGAAACAGATCGTCGTTCTGGGCGGGGGAATCAGCGGCTACGGTTCCGCGATCCTCGCCAAAAAGAAGGGGTTCGGGGTCTTCCTCTCCGATGCGGGGCGCATTGCCGACCGTTACAAGGCCAAGCTGGACGAATGGGAGGTCCCCTACGAGGAGGGCGGCCACACCGAGGAGCGCATCCTCGCGGCCACGGAGGTCGTCAAGTCGCCCGGCATTCCCGATACGGCCCCGATGGTGCGCAAGATCCGCGAGGCGGGCATTCCGGTGATCTCCGAAATGGAGTTCGCGGGCCGCTATATGGGCAAGGCCAAATGTATCTGCATCACCGGATCGAACGGGAAGACCACCACCACGTCGCTTATCTACAAGATCATGCGCGACGCGGGGATGAACGTCGCCCTCGGCGGCAACATCGGCGAGAGTTTCGCCTGGTCGGTCGCTACGGGCGACTACGATTGGTATGTGCTGGAATTGAGCTCTTTCCAGTTGGACGGAATGTATCGGTTCCGGGCGCATGTCGGGGTGCTGATGAACATTACGCCCGATCACCTCGACCGCTACGACCATTGTTTTCAGAACTATGCCGACTCGAAAATGAGAATCGTGCAGAATATGACCTCGCGCGACTGGTTCGTCTACTCGGGCGATGACGAGGTGATCTGGAACGAGATTCCGAAGTACGATTTGAGGATGCGCCAGCTGCCCTTCGCCGCTAAAAACGCCGTGGCGAGCGGTGCGGGCGACGCGTTTCTCTGCGACGGAAAATTCACCGCAACGGCCGGCAAGGCGTCGGTGGAGATCGACACCGCAAAGTTGCAGATCAAGGGGCTTCACAACGCCTACAACGCCATGGCCGCGGCCCTCGCGACCCTTGCGGCGGGCGTCGCCCCGGCGAAGATCCGCAAATCGCTCTACGCCTTCGCGCCCGTCGAACACCGGCTCGAACCCGTGGCGGAAAAGGACGGCGTGCTGTGGATCAACGACTCGAAGGCCACCAACGTCGATTCGGTTTACTATGCGCTGGAGAGCATGACGCGCCCCGTGGTGTGGATCGCCGGCGGGACCGACAAGGGCAACGATTACGAGCCGCTGAAGGCCTTCGCCCGGGCGAAGGTGCACACGCTGGTGTGCATGGGTCTCGATAACGCCAAACTGGTCCGGGAGTTCACGGGCGTGGTCCCGGAGGTGGTCTCGACCGATTCGCTCGAAGCGGCCATGACGGCCTCGAAGGCCGCGGCGCGTCCCGGCGATGCGGTGCTGCTGTCGCCTGCCTGCGCGAGTTTCGATCTTTTCCGGAATTACGAGAACCGCGGCGAACTGTTCAAGAACTGGGTCGAAGAAAAAGCATAGCCGATGGTGCGGGACGAGAGCAGATACGACGACCGGGCGACGGCGGAGGCGGCGCGCGACGCTGCGCCGCGCGGCGGCAGGCGGACTTCGGGGAGCGGTGACGCGGCCTCCGGCGAGGAGTGCGCCTGCGGGACGGGAACGGCCGGGAAATCGGGGTTCCGCCTCTTTACGGGCGACCGCGTGCTGTGGATCATCGTCGCTGCGCTGGCGGTGATCTCGGTGTTGGTGGTCTACTCCTCGACGGCCAAGATGGCCTACGACGCCCATACGGCCCGTACGACGGCGCATTTCCTGCGTCAGCAGTTGTTGCTGCTGGTCGGCAGCCTGCTGATCATGGTCGCCGTGCAGAAGATCAACTGCCGCATTTACAATCTTCTGGCCCGGCCGGCCTATTTTCTTTCGGTGGCGCTGACCGTCGCCGTCTATTTCATCGGAGCAACGACCAACGGCGCAGCCCGCTGGATTCCGCTCGGCCCCTTCCAGTTCCAGCCCTCCGAGGCGCTGAAGGTCGCCACGGTGCTGTTCCTCGCCCGGCAGCTCGCCGGACGGCAGTCGAAGATCGACAAGATACGCATCGTGCCGACGTGGAAGTTCTGGACGTGGCGTTCGTCGCCCGTGCAGCGAAAAATCTGGCGCGAGGGTACGCGCCCCATTCTGCTGCCGGTCGTCGTTTCGGCAATGGTGATCTTTCCGGCGCACACTTCGTCGGCCGTGCTGGTGTGCCTGGTGTCGTGGGTGATGATGCTCATCGGACGCGTCCGTTTCGGGGAGCTGATGAAACTCGTGGGATGGGGCGTTGCGGCCATCGTCGTTATTATGACGCTGAACCTCGGGCGCAGCGAGACCGCCGAAGGGCGCGTTTCGACGTGGATTCACCTCTGGACCAAGTCGCAGACCGAGAAACCCATCGAACACCTCTCCGACACGGAGCGTTCGATGATCGCCATTTACAACGGCGGCATCCTGGGCGAAGGCGCCGGGCAGAGCGCCATGCGCGTGGAGATGATCCACCCCGAGAGCGACTATGCCTATGCCTTTTTCGTCGAGGAGTACGGCTTTATCCTGGCCGTGCTGCTGCTGATGCTCTACCTGTGGGTCTTCTTCCGGGGAATCGAGATATTCCGGCGGTGCGGAACCGCCTTTCCGGGATTGCTGGTGCTGGGGCTTGCGTTGCTGATCACGTGTCAGGCGCTGCTGCATATCATGGTGACCGTCAACCTGATCCCCGAAACGGGACAGACGCTGCCGCTGATCTCGCGCGGCGGCTCGTCGACCATCTTCACCACCATCGCGCTGGGCATGATCCTCAGCGTCAGCCGCCAGAACGACGAACAGTCGCACGACCGGCCGAAAAGCGAAACGTTGTACGAAAAATAGGAGAAAACCGATGAAACAACCGCTCTCCCTGCTTTTTGCCGCGGTGGCCGCAACGGCTTGCGCTCCAGCCGTTCCCGCCGGCGAATTCCGGATTGTCGGAAAAATCGGAAACGTGCCCGACGGCGCGGTAGTGCGTTTGTATGAACCGCAGGGGCAAATGTTGCGGGGAATAGGCGTGGATACGCTGGCAGGCGGTCGGTTTTTCTTCCGGGATACGGTCGCTTTCCCGAAAGTTGTTCAGATCAGTGTGACGGTTGGGGATTACCGGGGCGGTACGCTCGATGTTTGGGTTGCCCCCGGCAAACGTATCGAGGTCCGTGGTGAGGATAAGCAGGCTTGGCTTTGGGAGGCCGCTTCGGACATTGCGGAGCAGGCGGACGAAGACATGTACCGTGCTC
>OGMK01001355.1_pt1 | contig 12205 bp, 10 predicted proteins | sample 1573151 | NCBI WGS metagenome assembly OGMK01 (sample SAMEA2581887, study PRJEB24529) | metagenome | biome: Human gut stool | place: China | collected 2011
GTATGAGAGCGAGACGGATTGCTGGGGCATTTATCTTGTGCCGCGTTCGGATTTTGAGCGAGTAGATTCGGTTTTTGCGTCGATGCTGTTTGAACCGATAAATATTCCGTCGGCATCCGGCGAAGCCGAAAAGGTTGAGGAGCAGATAGATAAAAACATCGAAATTCTCAACCGACAGATACTTGAAGCCGAGGCTCTTGAGGAATATTATTTTAAGTTGCATTTCGAGTTTTGCAATTCGCTTTATCACACGCTTGTGAACGAGTCCGAAAAATTTGAAATATTAAAGAGCGGGCTTTTAAACAATAATTCGTATATCCTGTGCGGTCTGCTTCCGCTTTCGACAAAGGACGAGACGGAGCAAAGGCTCAAAGAGATAGACGGTGCATTTTATACAGAATCGGAAACAGTCAAGATTAAGGTATCCTGACTGACCTTATAAAAACCGAAAGGAGACGGTAGGGGCTATGGCTATCGAAAAGATGAAGCTTGTCAAAATAAGCGGCAGCCTTACAAAGCTTTATGACTTGAGTGCAAGGCTTTGCGAGAGCGAGTGTTTTCATCCGGATTCCGCGGCGAAATACATATCTTCGTCAATGGGATTCGTACCGTTTGTTGATGACAATCCGTATGCCGGTGAGCTGTCGGAGCTTCGTGATATAGCGAAAGCTGCAAAATTTGATCTCGAATTTAAAAGCATAGAAGAAAGCGATTCGGACGTTGACGAAAAGGACGCGTCTTATCTTAAGGACGTTGAAAAAAAGGTTATAGGACTTTATGAGCAGCGAAGCTCGTTGCTCGACCAAAAGGCGGTATGCGAGGGCGGTATTGAAAAATATTCGCACTTTAAGGGCCTTGGTATTGACCTTGATCAGGTATCGCAATGCGAATTCGTCAAAATACGCTTCGGTCATATGCCGAAGGAGAGCTACGAAAAGCTGAAGACGGTGTTCAAAGATAATCCGTACGTTATGTTTTATCCTTGCTCCGAGGATAAAACGGATTATTGGGGCGCATATTTTGCACCGAGTGACAAGGTGAACGAGATTGACGGTATATTTGCTTTCCTCTTGTTTGAACCGTTTGAGGTTCCCGGAGCGGCAGGCACCGTTGAGGAAGTAATCGAGCAGATTAAAAAGAGCATTGAGATAATCAAGTCTCAGATAAAAGAGACGGACGATAAAATCCGAGAGCTTTGGCAGACCGAGCACGACCATTGCAATAAGATTTATTCAAATCTTGTATATCAGAATTCGCTTTATGAGCTCCGCTCTTACGCGCTGCACAATGACAAGTACTTTATGTTTACCGGATTTATACCGGAGGGCAGCGAAAAGAAGTTCAAAAAGGAGCTTAAAAATGTCGGTGAGATTTCTGTCGAGATAAGCGATCCGCCGCATGACGGCAAGACCGTGGTTCCGGTTAAACTCAAAAAGACGCCGAAGCTGTTTAAGGCTTTTATTGACCCATACAGATTTTATGTCGATATGTACGGCACCCCGTCGTACGACGATATAGATATTACCGGATTCGTGGCTATAACATATACCATACTTTTCGGTATGATGTTCGGCGATCTCGGCCAGGGCTTCGTTTTAATGCTCATAGGAATATTTATGTGGGCGAAGAAAAAAATAAAGCTCGGCAAAATACTTATTCCGTGCGGAATTTCATCTATGTTCTTCGGCTTTATGTTCGGCAGCGTGTTCGGATATGAGGATATGCTCGATCCCGTTTACCACGCTCTCGGCTGGAAGGGCAAGCCGATGACCGTAATGGAAAGCGTAAATACGGTTCTTTTAATAGCTATCGGTATAGGCATAGGGCTTATGGTAGTTGCAATGCTGCTTAATATTTACGCATGCATAAAGCGTAAACAGTTCGGTGAAGCATTGTTCAGTCAAAACGGACTTACGGGACTTTTGATGTATCTGTCCGGTGTAAATCTCGCTTCCGGCTTTATGGGCGGTCCGTCTCCCGTGCCGAATAAGGTATGCGCCGTAACGCTTGCGGTAACGGCGGTTCTGCTTATGATAAAGGATATACCGATAGGTCTTATCGAAAGGAAGCCTGATTGGAAGCCGGAGAGCATCGGGGACTTCATACTTCAAAATGTATTTGAACTTCTCGAATATGTGCTTTCGTATTTGAGCAACACGGTATCCTTCCTTCGTGTCGGCGCATTCGTACTTGTCCATGCAGGTATGATGATGGTTGTATTCTCACTCGCCGGTGCACACGAGAACATCTTTGTTATCATCCTCGGCAATATTCTTGTCATTGCGCTTGAAGGTCTTTTGACCGGCATACAGGCACTTCGTCTTGAATATTACGAGATGTTCAGCCGCTTCTATGAGGGCGGAGGAACGGCTTTCAAGCCGATAAAATTAAACGCGCAAAATTAAAAGTTGGAGGAATAAAATTATGTCAACTCTTTTCTATGTACTTCTCATCCTTGCACCCGCAGCAATACTTGCAACAGCGTATGCAATAATCAAAAAAAGAAATCAGGGCAGAAGCATTAAACGCTCCGTTGCGGTAAATCTCGCAACCTTCGCTGTACTTACTGTTCTTATTGCCGCTCTTTCGGTAAGCGTTTTCGCTGCAGACGATAACAACGCTTCGGCTGCCGACGCCTCTGCTGCAACCACAGCTACCGAGACTGTTGATAATTCAAAGGGGATGGGACTTTTGGCTGCAGGCCTTGTAACAGGTCTCGCAGGTATCGGCGGCGGTATTGCCGTTGCCGCAGGCGCACCCGCAGCAATAGCCGCTACCGCAGAGGACCCCAAGTCATTCGGTAAGTCAATTATATTCGTTGCACTCGGCGAGTCCATAGCACTTTACGGTGTTGTTATTTCAATTCTTATTCTCCAGAAGGTCTAAAACGATTTGCGGCGGCACCGTGCTTTCAAAGGCCGCCTTATGACCGAAAAAAGACAGACTGTGAGCTGTTTTGGTTGCCGAAGGGCACATTGGGGGCTCCCCAAAAAGATTACGGATACAAAGGGTAATTGTTATGAAATTCTTCTTGATAAGCGATAATACCGACGCTATGATCGGTATGCGTCTTGCCGGGATTGAAGCAAAGAGGGTGGCTTCGCGCGATGAAGCCGAAAAGGCTTTCAAAAAGGCTTTGTCCGCGGAAGACATCGGCATACTGCTTATAACCGCAGGAGTTGCCGAGCTTTGCCCCGAAACGGTAAAAAAATTAAAGCAGGGCAACAGGCCGCTGCTTGTCACAATTCCCGACGGCGACGGAAACGGCAGAAATCGTGATTCCATTACCGAATATATCCGCGACGCCATCGGTATAAAGATTTAAAGAACAGTGAGGTGAGATCATGGAAGAAATCAACAGCAAAAAGACAGAGGCGTTCTTAACTGCCATAAAGACTCTTGCAGACGAAGAGTGCAAAAGTATAGACGAAGAAACGGACCGCTTGCGTGTTGAGCGTTTGCGCGCTCTTCAAAAAGAGGCCGAGGATCGTTATAAGTCATATACCGAATACGAAACCGCTCGTATAAAGGCGGACTGTAACAGCGCCGTCTCCGAATGTGAAGAAAGGTCAAGAAAAGAGCTTACCGATCTTCGCGCAGAGCTTTGCAAAAAGGTGTTTGACGCGGCAGGTGAAAAAATTAACGAGTATACAAAAACCGCTTCTTACCGCGAGAAGCTTGTTTCATCGGCAAAAGAGATTGCAGAGGCTTTTGACGGCGGTGATGTTGAGCTGTTTTTACGCAAAGAGGATCTCGTGTTTTCCGACGATCTCAAGGCGATATTTAAAAACGGTTGTGTCGTAACCGAAAGCGACGACATAGTTTACGGCGGTTTGAGAGCTGCGGACAGAAAAACGCACTGCCTTGCCGACGATACTCTTGATACAAAACTCAAAGAGCAAAAAGAATGGTTCCTTGAACATTCGGGACTTTCCATCGAGGAGTGATATATTTGTCAGAGAATGTAATATTCGGTATCAACGGCCCTGTCGTTACCATAAAAGGCGAGACTGATTTGAGCATGATGGAAATGGTCTACGTCGGCAAAGAAAAGCTGATAGGCGAGGTAATAGGCCTTGATAAAAAGATGACCACCATTCAGGTATATGAGGAGACTGCGGGCCTCAAGCCCGGTGAGCCGGTATACTCAACGGGTCTTCCCATGAGCGTTACCTTAGGCCCCGGAATTATCGGCAACATATTCGACGGTATTGAAAGGCCGCTCCCCGCAATCGAAAAGAAGTTCGGCGCTTTTATAGGCAAGGGCGCTCAATTCTCTCCGCTTGACACCGAAAAGAAATATAAAGTAACCTTAAAGGTTAAAGTCGGCGACACACTTTCCGGCGGCGATATTTACGCCGAATGCCCGGAAACGCCGGTAATAACACATAAAATAATGTTGAGTCCTCTGCTTTCGGGTACCGTTACCGAGGTAATGCCCGACGGCGAATACACCGTAAACGATACGGTTGCAAAAATCAAGGACAAAAAGGGTAACGAAACAGAGCTTACGCTTTTACAGAAGTGGCCCATACGAAATCCGAGACCGATTAAAAAGAGACTCCCTGCCACTAAACCGCTTGTTACGGGTCAGCGTGTAATCGACACGGTTTTCCCGGTAGCCAAGGGCGGTGCGGCGGCAATCCCCGGAGGCTTCGGTACAGGTAAAACAATGACTCAGCATCAGCTTGCTAAATGGTGCGATGCCGATATCATAATTTATGTCGGCTGCGGCGAGCGCGGTAACGAGATGACTCAGGTTCTTACCGAGTTTTCGGATATTACCGACCCCAAGACGGGCAGACCGCTTCTTGACAGAACAATGCTTATAGCGAATACCTCTAATATGCCCGTTGCGGCACGTGAGGCTTCAATTTACACAGGCATTACAATAGCTGAGTATTACCGCGATATGGGCTATGATACGGCTCTTATGGCAGACTCGACATCGCGTTGGGCTGAGGCGCTCAGAGAAATTTCCGGACGACTTGAGGAAATGCCCGCCGACGAAGGCTTCCCGGCATATCTTCCGTCGAGACTTTCCGAATTCTATGAGCGTTCGGGTTATACCGAAAATCTTAACGGCACTGAGGGCTCAATAACGCTTATCGGCGCGGTATCGCCTCAGGGCTCCGACTTCTCCGAGCCTGTAACTCAGAATACAAAGCGTTTTACAAGATGCTTCTGGGCTCTTGATAAATCGCTTGCTTATGCGAGACACTATCCGGCAATAAACTGGACCCTCTCTTACAGCGAGTACACGGGTGACCTTGCTAACTGGTACAGAGACAACGTCTCACCCGACTTTATGAAGTACCGCGAAGAGCTTTGCTCGCTTTTACTTGAGGAAAACTCACTTATGGAGATAGTAAAGCTGATAGGTGCGGACGTGCTTCCCGACGATCAAAAGCTTGTAATTGAAATCGCAAGAGTAATAAGAGTCGGTTTCCTTCAACAAAACGCATTCCATGCCGACGACACCTTCGTTCCGCTTGAGAAGCAGTTTAAGATGATGCACGTTATACTCCATTTGTACCACAGAGCAAAGGAAGTAGTCGCAAGGCAGATTCCTCTTTCAAAGATAACGGCTACGGGACTGTTTGATAAGTTTACAAAGATGAAATACGATGTGCCGAACAGCAACATAGAAATGCTCGACGATTACATCAAAGAAACCGACGCCGTTATGGACGGAATACTGAAGTAAGGTAGGTGAGCACAATGATAATTCAACATTTAAGACTTGATGCTATCAACGGCTCACTTGTTGAGCTTGACGGTGTAAAGGACGCTTCGTTTGACGAGATAGTTAATTTTAAGCTTGATGACGGCACACAGCGCACCGGAAGAATAGTTAAGATAGACGGTGAGCATATCACGGTACAGGTGTTTGAGGGTACAAGAGGTATTTCTCTTCAGAATGCCTCCACAAGCCTTACCGGAAAGCCCATGGAAATATCGCTTTCGCCTGAAATTCTCGGCAGAGTGTTCGACGGACTCGGCAGACCCATAGACGGTCTCGGCGAGGTTTATCCCGAAGAGAAACGCGATGTTAACGGTGCTCCGATAAACCCCGTATCACGTGAATATCCGCGTAACTTTATTCAGACCGGTATTTCGTCGATAGACGCTCTCGCAACGCTTATACGCGGTCAGAAATTGCCTATATTCTCAGGCTCCGGTATGAAGCATAACGAGCTCGCTGTTCAGATAGTGCGTCAGTCCACAATTTCCGATACCGAGGACTTCGCAATAGTTTTTGCGGCAATGGGCGTTAAAAACGACGTAGCAAATTACTTCCGCACTTCATTTGAAGAGGCGAATGTAATGAACAGGGTTGTTATGTTCTTAAATCTTTCAAACGACCCTATAATCGAGAGAATTATGACTCCGCGCTGCGCTCTTACCGCGGCGGAATATCTCGCATTTACTCTTCATAAGCACATACTTGTAATTTTGACCGATATGACGTCATATGCCGAGGCTCTTCGTGAATTCAGCTCGTCAAAGGGCGAGATTCCGAGCCGTAAAGGCTTCCCCGGCTACCTTTATTCGGACCTTGCTTCGCTTTATGAGCGTGCCGGTATGATAGAGGGCGTTGAGGGCTCCGTTACGCAGATACCGATTCTTACAATGCCCAACGACGATATTACGCACCCCATTCCCGACCTTACGGGTTATATTACCGAGGGTCAGATAGTTCTTGACCGTGACCTTGATTATAAAGGCATTTATCCGCCGGTCAACGTACTTTCGTCTCTGTCGCGTCTTATGAAGGACGGTATCGGCGAGGGCTTTACAAGAGAGGACCATTCGGCACTTTCAAACCAGCTCCTTGCGACATATGCCAAGGTTCAGGATGCTAAATCGCTCGCGTCTGTAATAGGTGAAGATGAGCTGTCGCCCGACGACAAGCTTCTTATGAAGTTCGGCAAGGAATTTGACAACAGGTTCTTGAATCAGAGCTTTACCGAAAACCGTACCATTGACGAGACTCTCGACCTCGGCTGGGAGCTCCTTTCAATGCTTCCGCGCCGTATGCTCGATCGTGTTGACGATAAGACTCTTGATAAGTACTATAAAGGCAAAAACTGAGCCTTTTAAAATTCGGAAAAGGAGGAAAAGCCGATGGCACAGGTGTTCCCGACAAAAGCCAATTTGATGGCGACGCAGAAATCTCTCGATTTAGCCAAGCTCGGCTATGAGCTGATGGACAGAAAACGTAACATTCTTGTTCGTGAGATGATGCAGCTTATAAGCGAAGCAAAGGAAGTCGAGGCAAATATAAACGCGGTATACGACAAGGCTTATTCGTCCTTGAAGCTTGCCAATATTACGCTTGGCGTTTGCGGTAATTTTGCAAGAACCATACCCGTTGATAACGGGCTTTCCCTTGATTTTCGCAGCGTAATGGGTGTTGAGATACCGAAAATATCGCTTGAAAGCAGCAAGCTGATGCCGTATTTCGGCTTTAATTCGACAAACTCCCACCTTGACGAGGCTTACATAAACTTCAACGAGGCAAAGAAAATGACCGTAAAGCTTGCCGAAACCGAGGCTTCGATTTACCGCCTTGCGGATGCGGTTAAGAAAACGCAAAAGCGCGCCAACGCGTTAAACAACATAATGATACCTCAGTTTACGGGTACGATTAAGTACATCTCCGAAGCACTCGAGGAAAAAGAGCGTGAAGATTTTACAAGGCTTAAAGCCGTTAAAAATCAAAAAGAGGAGAAAAAACGCGAGGCAAAATAAAATTTGAGGACTGTAAAAGCTTGTCTTTTACAGTCCTTTTTATGTACTTTTTTTTGCGGATTATGCTTTTGCAGTTGTTTTTTCTTATCCTTATTGTGGATTATATTCAGTGACCGAATCGTGAGCAAACATAAAAAAATGCTGCGGAACGTATGTTCCACAGCATTTTTGCATCTGTATAAGCTTATTTTATTTCAACTATCCAGCCTTCGGGAGCTTCGATTCTGCCCATCTGAATTCCGGTGAGAGTATCGTAGAGCTTCTTGATGGTCGGACCCATCTCGTCCATACCTGACGGGAAGCAAATTTCCTTGCCGTGGTCATATACCTTGCCCACGGGAGATATAACGGCAGCGGTTCCGCAAAGACCCATCTCTGCAAAATCGGAAAGCTCGCTGAGGTAAACTTCTCTTTCCTCAACATTGAGGCCGAGGTAATCTTTTGCAACTGTTACAAGCGAACGCCTGGTTATAGACGGAAGAATTGACGGGCTCTTCGGAACGACTACGGTGCCGTTCTTATCAACAAAGAGACAGTTGGCGCCGCCGGTTTCCTCAACCTTTGTTCTTGTAGCGGGATCAACATAGAGATTTTCATCAAAGCCGTTTTCGTGTGCGTCAACTATGTTGTAGAGCGACATTGCGTAGTTAAGACCTGCTTTGATATGGCCGGTTCCTCTGGGAGCTGCGCGGTCAAGGTCGGTTACACGAATGGTAATGGGCTTTGCACCGCCTTTAAAATAAGGACCTACCGGAGTTACAAATATACGGAACTGATATTCGTCGGCAGGCTTAACGCCGATAACCGGATTTGAGCCGAACATATACGGCCTTATGTAAAGGGTTGCGCCCGAACCATATGGGGGAACATAGTCGATATTTGCTTTGACTACTTCTTTGACAGCCTCTACGAATTTATCTTCGGGAAATACGGGCATTTTAAGGCGCTCGCATGATGATTTCATTCTTGCGGCGTTAAGGTCGGGGCGGAAGCATACCGTTCTGCCGTCTTCCGTTGTGTACGCCTTAAGACCCTCAAAGCAAGACTGCGAGTACTGAAGAACACCTGCACACTCATTGATAACGACGTTGGGGTCGGAGCTAAGTCCGCCATCCCATTTGCCGCCCTTAAAGTTGGCAACATATCTCTTGTCCGTGGGGATATAGCTGAAGCCTATCGAACCCCAGTCAATATTTTTCTTCGCCATAGTATTACTTCTTTCGTAATTTGAATTTTTATTCATTATATCACAGATTTTCTGTTGTTTGCAATAGAATATGTGAGCTTTAACGCGGCGTTTTGACGAAATATCGGCCGATTTTTGCCATCGGTTTATAAAAAATGTTGTATATAAATGTCGCTTATGTTAAAATAATATAAAATGTGTATAAAATGTATAAGTGCCAATTCGATAGGGTTCGGCGCTGCGTTTAAAACAACAAAACTCAAAACGGGGTGATAATTTATGTCGGAACTTTTCGGCAAAGGCTTTAACTGCTCTCAGGCTGTTTTTGCGGCGTTTTGCGATAAATTCGGAATGGACGAAAAAACCGCTCTCAAGGCCGCGTCCGGACTCGGCGGCGGAGTAGGCAGAATGAGAGAGGTCTGCGGAGCTATGTGCGGAGCCGCTATGGTTGCAGGTATGGTATACGGTGACGATACAGGCGAAAACAGAGAGGCAAAATCCTATACGTATAAAAAGGTTCAGGAAATTGCCGCTGAATTTAAAAAGACCAATCCGTCTATAATCTGCCGCGAACTTTTGGGATTGTCAAAAAACTGTGCCGTTACTCCGAATGCCGAAAAACGCACGGCGGAGTATTATAAAAAGCGGCCTTGCGCTCAAATCGTGGAAGATGCGGTGAAAGCTACGGAAAAAGTGCTTTTCTCGGAATAGTGCTCCCTAAAAGCTCAACTGCAAAATGAAAAAGGAAATGTTTTATGAATAAAAATACCGCATTTGTCTCTTCCGATGAAGAGATAATATATATAGGAAACGAAAATACGGTGCGCGAAATATCGACCTCCGGTAAGATATTGCGAACCGTCCGCATAATTAACAGGCGAATGGACGAGACCTCGTTTTCTCCATCGGACGGCTCTGAGGAGTTTATAATATCCTATAAAAACGGTGTGTTCGGCAAGGGCAAAATACACTCCTCCGATTGCAAACTGAAAAGCACGGAGCTGAAAGAGGATGGGGCGGTTAAAAAAGCCGTATTTTGCTTTGAGCCGTACCGTATACACTCTTCCGACGTATTTGTGAAGGTGATATTTGAGGCGAGGGACTCTGACCCCGTTATCAGAAAATATGTTACCATATCGTCAAGTGCCCCGAAAAAACTGTTCATTGATTATATCGACCTTGAATATTTTGTGCTCGGAGCCGATATTAAAATGCGTTTTTCAAGACCGGATATGGAAAAAGCCTATCTTTCGCAGTTTCAGTCGGCACTCGGTCAGCCGATATATATAAACGGTATGTATTTCGGCTGTGAATTTCCGACGACTGATAATAACATAGTAGATAATACGGCACATATAAGATATTTCGCCGGAAAAGCCCTTAAGGAGCTGTCAAACGGCAATGAAATCTATATTTCACATCCGACAATCGGCGGTGAGGTCGTGAGAGCCGATTTCCTTGAGTATATAAAAGGCATTGCAAAACCGATTTATCTCCGCACACAGTACAATTCTTGGTACGACCATATGCTTGATATAACAAGCGAAAACATACGCGACTCTTTTTTTGAAATAGAAAAGGGCCTTTCGAGTGCAGGCGTTCCGCCGCTCAATTCTTATGTCGTAGACGACGGTTGGGTCGATTACGATAAGGATTTTTGGTGCTTCAATGATAAATTCCCCAATGAACTCTATGAGAGCTCTGCGCTCAGCAAGAAATTTTCGTCCGAATTCGGACTTTGGCTCGGACCTCGCGGCGGCTATAATTTGAAAACCGACAAGTTCGGCAGAAGAATAGAGCGCTCCGGCAAGGGCGGCTATAACAGGCAGAGCCGCGATGTGTGCGTTGCCGATCACCGATACACAAAAAATGTGCTTGAGTTTTTCCTTGATTGTATGGAAAAATTTGATATCAACTATTGGAAGCTTGACGGTTTTCTGCTGAAATCGTGTAAAAACAGACATCACGGGCATCCCGTAGGCGGAAAACACGGTATGTACTGCTTTACGGACTGTTGAAAAATCTGGACAGGCTCGGATCCAACTAAGCACATTCTTCGCGAGAAAGAGGGCAAGGATCTCTGGATTAACCAGACAAGCTATTGTAACGCGAGCCCGTGGCACCTTATGTACAGCGAGAGCTTTTGGATGCAAAACAGCGGCGACATAGGCTTTATTGATAAAACGACAAGCGGAGAAAAGCTCTGCGGAAGCGATATTGACAGAATGCTTACATACCGCGATTCAAAGTATTTTGACTTCCACAGAAAAAGGCAGTATCAGTTCCCTCTGTCAAATATGTATAATCACGAACCGATTTACGGCAACACCGCAAAGATTCATATGACCGACGAGGAATTCCGCAAATATATGTATATGATATCCACGCGCGGAACCGCATTTTGGGAGCTTTATTACAGCTTTAACCTCTTTACGCCCGATATGTGGCTTATCAATGCCGATGTTTTGTCGTTTATCAGGGAGAATTTCAGCATATTGCGAAATTCAAAGCTGATAGGCGAGTCTCCCGACACGGGCAGCGTTTACGGCTATTCCGCATGGGAAAACGCAAACGGTATAGTTTCGGTGCGAAATCCGGCTAATAAAAAACAGAGCTTCTCGTTTATTCTTGACAGAATTATAGGAGTTGTCGAGGGTGCCGAAAATATGACGTGCGTCACGGTTTTGCCGTATACGGAAAAACCCGATGAAAGGAAATACTCATACGGTGACACCGTTTCGGTGGATTTGGAGCCGCATGAAATACGAATTTTCAAGTTTACAAACGAAAATGCAGTTCCGTTAAAGCTTACAGAGGCAAAATTCATCAACGAAAAGACCGTTGAATTCAGATTTAACAGTCATATCGCTGTAAAGATAAGTGCCCTTACACTTGACGGCGTGGCTCTTAAAAAAGAGCTTCGGGCTAATTACAGCGATGTCAGAGTGTATTTGCCTGCCGAGGGAGAAAATTTACAAAAGCTTGATATAGATATAGATGTAAAAGATATTTACGGAAACGTTCTTTCCGAGAAAGTACCCGTAACATATTTCAAAAACGGGTGTATACCTATATCCTACGGCGTTTCGGGGCGCGGTGACTTTGCTCTCAGGCTGACGCTTTCCGCTGTGCCCACAGACGGTATGATACTTCTCGGCGGCAAAGATATGAGCATTTTTGCCGCAAACGGGAAGCTTGTTTTCGACGTTAAGGGAATTAAGGCAAAATCCGATACGATAATTGCCGGCAAAGATAATGTAAAGG
>OGMK01001366.1_pt1 | contig 12084 bp, 9 predicted proteins | sample 1573151 | NCBI WGS metagenome assembly OGMK01 (sample SAMEA2581887, study PRJEB24529) | metagenome | biome: Human gut stool | place: China | collected 2011
AAAAGAGGAATGGGCGTAATTTAAGGACAGAACTGCTATTTGTCCTTTTGTTGATTTTCTTTTATTCTTTTGGTGCACTGGAATGTAGTGCCCAAGCGTTAGCAGTACGTAAAACGGCAGTGGAAAAGAAAGATTCCATTATGCCATTTAAATCTCGACTGGCAGTTAGAACAAATGCCATCGATTGGTTGTGTCTTCTCCCCAATGTTGCTGTGGAGTTTGACTTGACTCCTTCCTGTTATAATAAAATCACGGTAGGGATGGGGGTGAAGTGGAACTGGGAAACCAGTCAAAAATATCTACCTTCTACTGTCTACAATCTATTTGATGCCCGTCTTGAGGTGCGCCGTTATTGGCGTACGGAACTATCGCAAGTACATCGTTCGGATAAGGAAAAAGTCAGTTTTTTGAAATGGCTTCGCGAAGATGTGTTTACCAGACAACGTCAACACCCTCGTTACTGGCGGGCCTATTATTGGGGCATTTACACTAATCTGGGCAACTATTCGTTTAAATTCGGAAAAGAAGGTGTTCAGGGATATACTTACGGAGCGGGCTTGTCCGCAGGTTTCGGTATTCCACTCTATGGATATAAAAATCATTTTGTCGATTTAGAATTAGGTGGAAGTGTAGGCTGTGTGTTTACTCGTTATGATAAGTACGGATTTGATGCCGAGAGTAACTGCTACCCTGCACTTGTCGGAAAAAGTAAAGGATGGCATGTTCTTCCTTATCCTGTGATAACCGATTTGCGTGTTGCTTTTGTTTATCGGTTTGCTTCTATTAAAGATAAGTATAAACTGGTTGACCACGTGAAACAGGCGGCAAGGCATGAGCGTGAAATGAAACGCAAAAATCTGAATGATTCTATTAATGAGGCGCGTCGTCTTCGGAAAGAAGAAAAAGCACTGCTGAAAAAGAATGAAGCGGAGCAGAAGAAAGCAAAAACGGAACAAAAGAAAACTGAACAGAAAAAAGAATTAGGAAAAGAAGAATCGGAAGCTAGTTTGAAGCAATCTGTAAAACCAAAAAAAGAGAAGAAAAACAAGAAAAAGAATAAAAAGGGTGCGACGAAAGATTCGAAATCGGAAGGGAGGAAAGATGAAAACATTGATTAAAATATTGTTGCCGTGTTTTCTTCTCACTGCATGTACACAGGTGGAATTATGTCCGGAGGAAGAACATCCGCACTCGTCACTTGTTCATGTCGACCTCGGTTTTGACGGGCTTGACCTTGTCACGAATGAGGAATACAAACCGAAATCGGTGCAAGTGATTGCAAGTCGAGTTGTCAACACTTGGCGGTCTGAATTTACGTTACCTCTTTCTACGGATGATAATTCGGATACCCGTTTCGAAGAAGGTGTGAGTGGAGAGGAAACCGGTCATCGACTGAAGAGTGGTGAATATACTTTCTTTTTTGTTGGTCTGAATGAAACATATTACGATGTTGAAGGACTGGATGATTACATTAACGATTATCACAACGGCATGCGCAATCTTTCTCTGAAAGTGAAGAAAGAAGATGCAAAAGATCTACCTGAACTTGAGCAGAAAGATTGGGTGGACTTCAATCCCGGAGTGCCTTTTATCAACTATAAAGGTCCCATTTTTAAAGATCAGCAACATAACGTATCTCTTTACACAGGGCAAACAGCTACAGTGTATGCTAAATTGCAACCTGTTACGCAGAAAATATCCGTCGATTTCAAGATCAGGAAAGATGCCAATGTGAGAATCAATTCGGTGATTTGCGAATTATCCGGGATAGTGACGCGAATGAGATTACTGAATAATGTACTTGATACAGAAGATCTGGGCCGAATCGTTTTTCGCACAGATTACGATAAGAATATGGCACAGGGCGACTTGTTGTCCTATCGCGAGACTTTTGAAGTGTTGGGAATCATTGGTAGTCAAAGTCCGAAACGTATTACCGGTCCGGGCATTTTGCAAATAGCGATTTACGTCACCGTTGGGGAAAATACAGAGCGGGTGCTTAGTGGAGGCATCAATCTGTATCAAAGTATTATGGATGCGGGACTGACGAAGACGGTGAAAGACGGCAACAACGAATATACCGTGATTGCAAAGCCTGAAGGTATGCTGGAGATAACACAAGAATTACGGATTGACGGTGATAAGATTATTCAATGGGGCGAGGAAGACGGTTTTGATACTTGGTTCCCGGCACCGGAAGAGGACGATCCTAAAGTGGAAGTATAAGAATAGGTGGGCAGGAATATGATAAATGGAATTAACATACGAATCATTGGAGCATTTTTTGCTGTCATCGTTCTTTCCTCATGCGGGAAGACATATACGGGAGAAGTAGAGTCGTCCGGTAACGGAATCGGTACGTCGGATGAAGACATTCCGGTGATGCTGGCTGTCAGTGATCCTTCGATGCTCACCCGTGGAAGCGGAGCTTTTGACAAGGAACTGGGCAATGTGCAGGATATGTGGGAAAAATCCCGGTTCTATATATATGCTTTCTGTGCGGAAGAAAATTCGGATTTTCGTACGCTAAGCCGCAACGATAAGACACAATGCCTGGTGGATGGTAGTGTGGATAATGACGGTTCGAAGATGGGAAAGAAGGCGAGATTGAACAGCGACCGGGCCAGCTATCTGTTGTGGGATGGCGGTTCGAACGTGTTTTATGAGCGTGAGGAACAGACGAGACCTTTTCTCTTTTTCGGCTTTTACATTGACGATATAGTAGTGCCGGAATCTAATATCATTCGTACGGAGAGTGCTGTCAAGCTGCGGAATATCCGGATAGATGGCAGACAGGATATTATGTCGTCAGTGGCTCAACTAACGGAAGAACAGAAGAAACTGGTTGAAGATATGAATGAGAAGGAGTTGGTAATGAACAGTTTGTATAGTGCTTATTCCACACGTTTGGGCATATATCCTGTTCTTTCATTCCATCATGAACTGGCACGTGTGAAGTTCAAAATTTTCCCGGCAAAATCGGATGCAGACCATATCTATGTGCAAAACATTACCATGGAATCTAAGGTGAATGCTGATTTTACTGTAGCCGCCAAGGACAAGGAAGCTATGGGACTGGATTTCTCGGAATATACCGAAACGATACCTATGAGATTGTGCGAAACGGATGGCGGAGCATTGAAACAAGATTATTATGTAGCTCCTTTACTGCCGGGGGAGGAATCAATCACAGACCCTTACAGCCGTACCGGTGTATTTGTGGGTGAAAGCCTTTTGGTAGCTCCGAACTTGGGCAAGTATAAGATGACAGTTGATCTGAAACAAAATATAAATGGCGTAACAAAGACATATACCACCGAGTATGAGTTGGAAACAGCTTTTAAAGCGGGATATGCCTACACGGTTCGTGTGGCGATTAACGGGTTGGATGACTTGGATTTCAATGTGCAGGTAGACGGATGGCGGGATGGCGGAAATATTGAGATAAATCCGGGAGACGAGTGGACGAATGAATGATAGAACAATTTAATACAAATGATAAAACAGATGCTTATGAAAAAAGTTGTATTACTGAACGGACTGATTGCTTTGATGCTGGTAGGATGTTCAAAAAGTTCTGATGAAGCCGGAGGAGGTGCGGCAGACGATCGTACGCCTATCATGCTGTCATTGGGAACACAACAACCGGGTATCACGGTTGACGGACCGCGAACAAGAGGGGCGGGAGCCATAGGAGTCCCCGGTGCAGATGGAACACTGGGCACATGGAATGGACAGAAACTAAAAATCCTGGCTTTTCGCAAAAATAAAATATCCGTAGAGGCTGCCGATGTGGAGGATATTGGTGCAGTGGGAGCTTGGGCTACGACAACTACACAGGCAGCCGTCAGTGGATTAGCGTGGGAGAATGGGGCAACTTTGTATTATCCTATTCAGAATGCTTACGATTTCTATGGATATTATATAGATGATGCAATGAATGGCGATCCGGTTATCACACCGGATACGGAAGGTGCAGACGCTATCCCGGGATATGTCTCCATTCCGGTAGCAATTGACGGTTCGCAGGACCTGATGGTGGCAAAAGCCGAACTGACAGATGCACAAAAGGCGATACTGGACACTTATCTGGATGCTGGAGCTACCGATGAAGAAAAGGAGGCTATGTATGCAAGAGCTTATAGCTCTTATACTGCACGTCGGGGCGTTCAACCACAAATGATGTTCAAGCACTTGCTGTCTCGTTTAACTGTTGGCGTGAAAGCAGGTACATCAGAAATCGTCAGTGCTGGACAGGATGGAGTCTATATTACTTCTTTGGAACTTACGGATGTTTATAATAAAGGAAATATGATTGTATCTGTTGCCAGTCAGAAGTTGGAACCTGTTGAATCCAGTAAGACGGACGGGACTCTTTCGTTAGGAATCATCGGTGATAATGTAGCCGATCTGACAATTGATGGAATTTCTTTCAAGGGGGTGAAGCCTACAAGTACTACCGATTTAGTTCCAATAGGCGAAAGTGTAATGGCTATGCCTGGTGAAACATCATTCAATGTTGCTATTAAAATGCGGCAGGTTAAAGATGGAAAACTGCTTAAAACCGATGAGATACCTTTCGAATCAATCGTCAAAGCTCCCGCTGCAAAAGAAATGGGTGAGGACGGTAATCCTATCAATATAGCTAAAGATGAGAACGGAAATATCCTAAAAGACAATAAAGGCAATATTCTTTATCGCTTCCTTGAAGGTTACACCTATTACGTCAAACTCACCATGAACGGATTGGAAGATATTGAGATTACAGCTTCATTGACTCCTTGGAAGGATGGAGGAGATATTCCGGTTACCCCAGGTGAAGACGAATAGATAAGAATGAATTAACATATTTATAAACTACAAATTTAATGTATTATGAAAAAAAATTATTTATTAGCGATGTTGGCAGCAGGGTTGTTGGCAAGCTGTTCTTCCGGTTTTGAAGAGAATTTGGAGGGCACTTCACCTGTTACACCGGGGAATACGGACGCGAATGATAACGAGTTAATGGAAATCCGGCTGGGAAATGGAGGATTAATGAAAGCAGCAGTTTCAAGAGCTGCTCTTACTCCGGATACTTGGGTAGGTACGACAATCGGTATTTTTGCATTAAATAAATTGGATGATCCTGTGACACATGCCAAACCTGTTTGGGATGATGGTGATGTAACAACGACTGACCTTCGCGACTGTTTGTTGAAAAATGTATCGGGTGAGATTGTTACTCAATCCTCTACGAACGAACCTGATAAGCAAGGAATATCTTTTGGAGCGAACAAATACTATTATCCTCGTGCAAGTTCTAAAGCTTATTCTTTCTATGGCTATTATCCTCGGAAAGAAACATTGGCACCGGATATTTGGGAATTTGGAACGGATCATATCTCGTGTCAATATACCATGAGTGGCGTTGATGATATTATTTGGGGAAAAGCTTTTGTTGCGGACGCTGCGACCGTAGACGGAAAAACGTATGATGGCTATAATGCTGCCTATTTCCGTAAAGTCCTTCCGACCCCTGCCAATCCTACAATAGAATTCAAACATCTTTTGACTCAGTTGAAGTTTTATTTGAAAAAGGGGGATGAATATACTGCTGAAAAGTGTGGTGTGACAGCAATTAAAGTTGTTTCAGTACCCAAAAACGGTAGCCTTATGATTGCCAGTCAAATAGCAGAAAATCCAGAAGGAAAAATGATATGGAAAGAGACTGTTGAAGCTGCTGACGGGTCATTGTCTTTGAATGAAAATCCAGTAGCTGCTAATATAACAGATGTTTCTGCTTATAGCGGAGCTTCGATTACATTGGGAGCCGATGAAACTAATGCGAAGGAAGTGGAGAATAGCACGATAATGTTGCCGGCAGGATTTAAAACATTAAAATTGGCCATTACACTACAAGATGGAGATAAGACTACAACAACAAATGCGACTATAAGTCCGGACATAGCAGACGGTACGTTCTTCAAAGAAGGTTTTGCCTACAAAGTTATTTTGACTATTAATGGTCCGAAAGAAATTCAGGTTGATGCTACTCTGAAAGCATGGGAGACAGGTAAAGATATAGGTGTTGAAATTTAATGTTTGACTAATTTTTGTATATGAAAAAGCTGACACTTTGTGTATGGTTAATATTGCTGGCTGCCTGCCATGGTTCTGACGACAATGAATCGGAATATATTCCTCCGACACTAGGAGGAGATGTCGAAGTTTCATTTGGTGGAAGTGTATCTGTTATTACATCTTCCGTATCGGTGTCCAGGGCTCCTATCAACAGAGCAACCTTTGATGAAGGATCGGAAATCGGAATTTATGGTATGGTGGCTAATGAAAATAATATGGGAACTATTGATTGGGCATATAACACTGTTTTGTTGGACGCTATGAAGAATGCCAAATATACGGCTACTAATCATTATGTGACTGACAACGGAGTTGTTAAGCAATCTCTTGTGCAGGAGGAAATAGCGAAGTTCCCTCCTAAAGCATCCCCTACATCGCCAGAACCGGCGTTGGTGTTCTACGCATATTATCCATACACAACAGCTGTCGCTTATGACCCTTACGGTTCTCCTAATGCTCCTGTGATTCCTGTTAATTTGGATCATCAGGATATGTCAAACACTCCCGATTATATGTATGCCAAAGCGTCTTCAGTAGTTACGACACAACCGATATTGTTGACTTTTGAACATATTTTGACACGCTTAGACTTCGATTTATATACCAATATTCGTGACTTCGGTTTAGTGGAGGGCGAAATAGGTTCTCCCAGGTTGAAAAAGATAGTGGTCTATCAGGATAAACAATATGCGGCTTCCATGTCTCTTGCCGGACTTGAAAGTTTGGATCCGGAACAGGCTATGTCACCTCTTGCTTTAGTATATCCTAATTTGGATTATGTTTTTTGATTGGATTAAGCAGGAACACATCGATTTCCAGGAGCTAGCTTTCTATTGTTTCCTACTTGCTTTGTCACTAAAGTTGTATTTACTATTGTTACGGAGAAAGGAGTGGAAAGAGACTTTATTGTTTATCAATATGTTGCCGGTTCTACAGATCCACTGAAACAAGAGCTTCCTTTAGAACGTGGAAAGATCACAAAGTTGACGGTTAAATACACTCGCGAGATTAATCCGAATGCAACGATTAATGGTTGGGCGGAAAATATTAATTTAGAAGGGTTTACTATTGGTGATAATAATAGTAATGTGACTCCATAAACAGAACAGTGCAATGAAGAGAATATTACTATTAATCGTTATAGCCGGCTTTTTCATTCTCCGGGCACAAGCGCAACAAGTAGCCGTTAAGACCAACGCCTTGATGTGGGGACTGATGAGTCCGAATCTAGGTTGCGAATTGGTGACGGGCGAACGTACCAGCGTAGAACTTTCTGTATTCGGTAATTATAAACCTTTCGGAAAGGATATGAAAATGATAGGTGTACAGCCCGAATATCGGTATTGGTTCAACGGACGTCCCATGACTCGTGAGTATATCGGTATTGCAGCATTGGGCGTTTCTTATGACATCACTTGGAAAGGGCATGTTTACAATGGCGATGCGGCCGGTATAGGACTGACGATGGGGTATTCTCTCAATATTAAGAAACGATTCAATATTGAATTCTATGGTGGATTCGGTGCTATCTATTTCCGTCAGAAACAATATTATGCGGGCGACAATTTCGAAGACTTCGAAAGTAACAGCGGGAAGCGTGCAAATGCATATGGCTATAAGTTGTTACCTATTAAATTAGGAGTTTCACTTTCGTATATTATTAAATAAACAGATAGGTGTTATGACTATTTCCTTTAAGATTGTTGGCATATGGATCGGTATTTTGTTCTGCTTCTCTGTTTGTCCGGCGGTAGCGCAACAGATTAAGGTTGTTTCCGGGCGTGTATTGAATCAGGAAACCAAGAAACCGTTCGATAAGGAAGCCGTTTTTGTGTATGCCTTCAATACGGTGGCGGCAGCGGAAGATGTGAAGAAAAAGATTGATGACAATGAAGCGTTCGGGTTATCGACGGACGCAATGGAAGTAGTAGGGAACGACGGCTATTACGAAATCCGTGTAGCAGAGAACGGTGCATTGATCTTTAAGATCGGTCTGGCACCTTGTGTACTCGAAAAAGTGAATTACCGGATGGAGATAAATGCCGTGCTTGATGCCGGAATCGTGCTGGAGGACGTTTCCATTGTAGGAACGCTGCAAGATATAAAACCTGCTCCCAAAGCACCTACGATTATTGGAAATAAACTGTTATTATATGGCACATTTCCCATCCCGGCACAATTTGGTAAACCGAATGCCCGACTAATTATCCAGCCTTATGTGGTGGATTGCGAAACGAATGATACGGTCACTTATACCCGTCCCCTGATTTATGACGGTCCCGAATTCGGACTTACACAAGAGAGAAGAATGAACTTCTGCCCTGCTAACGACCCTCTTTATGCATTTGTTGCCCCTAAACCATTGACGGAGGACAGGATGAGCCTTGAATGGACAGATACCGTGCCGATTCCCGACCCTACCCGGAATTATCATGGTACGGCCGCCATCCTGTTGGAAGACTATACACATGTTTACTATGACAAACAGGTTTTGGTGAATACCTGTGAAACGAAACGCCCCTTGAAGTTCCTGGAGTTCTCTTTCAATCATCAGAGTTTGAATCCGGATGATTACCGCGAACGTCCCAAGCGGGAAAAGAGGAACACAGCCGGGAATATCTCGCTGTCTTTTCTGGTGGGAAAGGCAATGCTCGATCCGGATGATCCCACTAATGCCGAACAACTGGATAAGTTGAAAAGTGACCTGTTGGAGATTGTCAATGGTGAAGGTACTACATTGAAAGAATTTCATATCACCGGTATCTCTTCACCGGAAGGCTCTTACGCATCCAACCTTGCATTGGCAAGGCAACGTGTTAATTTCGCACACTCACAAGTGACATCCGTGCTGCCGGCAAGGGTACTGTCGAGAGTTTATCAGAATCCACAAGCGAAAGTAGCCACATGGGAAGCGGTGGCAGACCTACTTGAAAAAGATACTTTCCCCGAAGCGGCCGCCGCTGTACGGGAGATCATCAATCGGTTTCCCAAAAGTCAGGACGCACAATACTCGCAGATCCTTCGTTTGCCCTACTATACGACCACCATCAAGGATATTTTTCCAAAATTGCGTACTGTGCATTATGAATATAAACATGAACTCTATCGCGAATTGACACCGGAGGAAATCTTGGATAAGTATCAGCATGACGAAGCCTATCGGAGCGGAAAGAAGAGTTTTGCACTCTATGAATATTGGAATTTATTCAAAATGATAAAAGACCCTCATGAACTGGAAGCACTCTACAAGAGAGCCTATCATGAATCGGAAACAATGAATGGGCAGCCTTGGATATTGGCAGCAAACAACCTTGCTGTGTCCTATCTGGCACGCGATACATTCGATACCTCGATACTGGAACCGTTTATCGACCGCAAAACGAGAGGAGTGAATGTGGTCAGAACTCGTATTGACGGGGTAACCAAAGAGATTATCAATCCCGAGGCGATTGTTGCCAATCAGTTGGCAATGTATATCCGTGCCAATAACTACGAGCAAGCGAGCGTGATGGCGCAGATTCTGCCTGATACTCCTCAAAATGAGATGATGAAGGCATTTGCCATGTGTCTCGGAGGATATTACCGGGGTGGGACAACTGCGGAAGAAAGGATGAAATCCAGAAAGGTTTTCGATTTGGTGAAGAAATCTTCTCCGATTAACGGTGTTGTGATGGACCTGGCAATGGAGTCCAAAGGATATGATGTGCTCGCTGAGCAGGAAGCGGCGAAATTGCCTGCGGACAATCCCGTTTGTTGGTATCTGAAAGCGATTATCAACAACCGAAAGGGAGAAATGGGGTTTGAAGAAGCGAAAAACTGTCTGATAAACTGCTTCAAGCTGGATGAAAAATATATAGCGATCTCTGCCTCGGACGGGGACATAGGAAAAGATTTGTATGAATACACAATGGATATGTATTCCATGTCTAAAGAAATGTGATAAAGGAAGTAACTCATGAAAGGATTAAGAATCTATCTGTTTGCATTCTTGGCTTGTGTCGCTTTGGATGAGGCCACAGCGCAACAGGATACGGCTACCGTGCAGCCTTCGTTCAACGCACTAAACTATTCGTTACAGAAAAGGTATCATCCGGGGGATAAGGTACAGTTCGAACGCAAGAAAGGTACGCTGAATTTATTTGTCTCTGCTTTTGCGGGATTCGATAAGCTTCTTTCCAGAGAAGAAACTGATTTTGCGGTAGGATCTTTCTTTGGAGCGTCTGTCGGAAAGAATGTTTCGCGGGTCAGTACTTTTCGGGGGTCACTTTTTGGAGGAAGCTATACCCGTAATTTTAATCATGCCCGATTGACCCGTTGGGGGGCTGAACTGGATTATATGTTCAATGTATCTACGTTCATTGCCGGCTATAATCCGGGGAGAATGTTCGAAGTGTCTACAGTTTCCGGACTCGGTTATCAGTTAGCGTTTCTTGAAAAGCAAAGCGCTCATGTGGGCGAGTTTCATTTGGGATTACAGTTCAGGCTTCATACCAGTCCTTCCTTTGACTTTTATCTGGAACCGAGGGCAATGATACAGACAGACGGCATGAGTCGGATGATTCAGCATAACTGGCACAAGTACGATTTGTCTTTTGGTGCTACAGCTGGTTTGACGTATCGTTTTCAGGCGGCACCGTTGACATCCCGTATGAAAATGCTGGACGGGGACGGTTTGGCGGACAATACGTTTGTCAGTTTTGCGTCGGGTATGCAGATGCAACTCTCGAAGATGACTAGTGATATCGGTACGTTGAAGTCGGCAGGTCCTGCTTTCTCCCTCTCTTTGGGAAAATGGTTGACGCCTGCTTTTGGTATCCGACTTTCCGGTTTCTCTTCTGCTGACACGTGGCATGAACAAAAGAAAGGAAGCTATTTATTGAAGAACGATGGGGCCAAAGGTGCTTGTTATGAGATGGCTACTTATACCGGCGGGCGATTGGAAGGAATGTTCAAACTGCTTTATTTCTTTAACGGCCGGCAGACAGATGCTCCTTTCGACATCAATTTGCTGGCGGGTGGTGAGTTCGGCCACATGCGGAAAGAAAATGATGATACTCCTGTGAAATGTGGTTACACTGGTTTTACGGGTGGCGCACAGTTTAAGTTCCAGCTGACGGACTATCTGGCATTCTTTGTGGAACCGCACACCAGCCTGATCTCTTATTCGCTCAATCAGACATCGGAATCCGGTAAAAACTATCGGGAGAAATATAGCGACTATTTATTCAATCTGAATATCGGATTGGAAATACGCCGTTCTTCCGCTGTTCATATCGCAGAGCGTTCGTTGAACCGGGAACTTTTTCAACCGTCTTATTTTGTTTCAGTGGGGGCGGGAGGATGCCTTCCTTTGCAGCTCCGGCGTTATACGATGCAGAGAAAAATCGATTATATAGCAAGTGCTTCTGTCGGACGTCATCTGACACCGCTTTCCAGTTTTCGTGTGGCGGGAGATTATAGCCGTTTCTCTGTCAGTACATTGTCGGGAGATGTGGATTATGGGCTGGTAAGTGTAGGAGCAGATTATTTATTCAATCTTTCCAATTGCATGGCAGGGTATGTTCCTGAACGTAAGTTCGACTGTTATCTGTTAGCCGGTCTTGTAGGGGCGGTTCGGACGAAGCCGGAAGTCGTTTCGGAAGATTTATCCGGTGAATGGGGTAAAAGTCGCTTTGTTGTAGGGGGAGATTTGGGACTTCTTTGTTCTTATCGGCTAAATCAGTCGTTTGGGGTTTATCTGGAACCGAAGGTGCGTTTTTATGGAAGTAAATTACTGCCTCATGAAAATCTAAGCGGCTCGGATGCGATGATGTCCGTGCAGGTGGGAGCCTTTTATCATTTTTAAAATGTTTGCCCGGATGGATGATAATTAGGTTTGTAAATAGTAACTTTGCGGCATGGCACAAGAAATAGAACGTAAATTTTTAGTTATCGGTGAATTCAAGTCTTCGGCTTTTGCGC
>OGMK01001373.1_pt1 | contig 12047 bp, 7 predicted proteins | sample 1573151 | NCBI WGS metagenome assembly OGMK01 (sample SAMEA2581887, study PRJEB24529) | metagenome | biome: Human gut stool | place: China | collected 2011
AGTAAATAAAATGAGTTCTTTGAAAAGTTTGTCAATAACTTGCGGGTCTGGGTTAATCCCGAACACGCAAATAAATCGTTCAAGCATATAAGCATTGTGTATGAAAGACTTGCAGGAGGATATGGAATAGGTTATTCCGAGCCTCTTACATGCCGCTTTGGCCAAGTTGACAGCCGCGAGCGACGCATTGAAGTGAAAATCCAACTTTCTGAAGTCAATTGACTGGCAGTTGGTGATTCCCGCATGCTGCTTTCCATCTCTAAAGCAAAATTCCAGCTGAAACCTGGTCCTGTAATAATCCAGGACTTCACGTCCATTCATGGAATCGTCTGTAGAGAAGTAAAGCTGCCACTTGTCTGTCCTCCGGTCCATCGGACACCAGACGACTAAGGAAACATACCTTTTGAGAGCCTTAGCATACACCCTCAATCCGTATAGCTTTCCCTTGTTCACCTCGTATTCCTTGCACCGGGTCAGATCCAGATTGGCAAAGTCAATCCTGCCGTCAAACCACTTGGGATGACCACGTTTCCCTGTTTTCCTTTCCAATGTCGGATAGTACAGGACTACGCCATTCCTAAAGCGGCTGATGACATGGAAATCGTTCTCGCACATAGGCGTTATGAACGTTTCCTTGGAAAAGAATGCGTCTGCAACCACCGTTTTGGATAGGCTCTGTATCTTGTCTTTTTTACTGATAAGATAACCGCTATACCAGTCAACCGGATTCTTGCCCATGTTATCCAGGGTCTTACAATCCGGTGTCTGAATGGAACCTAAAGTCATGCATTCACGGTTGTCGATGTCAATAACACCGATGCCCATGATTTCCAATCCTAGCTTGTACTCTCCTGCACAACCTGACCAGAAGTAACCTATCCAAGGTGTCTTCTTGCCTGATTTGGGGATATAGGAAGGATCGATGGCGATGGCTTTTCTTTTACCCGTGAGATGCTTGCTGATGATAGAATTGTTAAACGCAAACCAGTCGAAAGTTTCATTCTCAAAAAGGTTACGGTATGTCTGTTCCGAAAAACAGCCATATCTGCCCAATTGGAGGAAGTTTATACGATCAGGTATGGCCATGAATAATTTCATGGTGTCCATGAACGCTTTTTCAAAAGGTTTGTGTATATTCGCAACTGATTGGAGAGCCGACAGGCACTCGGATTGGTATTGCATAAGGAGTGTTTCTTTAGTCATAATTAGAGGAGTTTAATACTTTTAATTTACTGAAAAACAATAAATTATGCAATATCTTTTACCTTATATTATCAGCAGGTTGGCTCTCTTTTTTCAGCACATTTCTTCATGCTTAACCATTCGTTTTTGACAACATTTCAATGACCTCTTTAGTGTTTTCGAACCTGCATTTGCTGGTTCTATTGTTTAACTTTTAATTTTTCGGTAAAAATTTACCGAAGTATTGTTATAACATACAACTGTATGAAAATGAGGAACTTTTTGAATTTTTGCATTCTGTTATGTGTGTTAATGGCTTCTTGTTCTGATGACCATGAATCCGTAATCATTGAAGACCTTCCATTAGTGGAGAATGGAATGGCTTTGGACGTAACTAACGGGTATAACTCGATCATCATTGATATGGCAGATGAGTATAAGGGAGTCCCTTTACATACCAAGCTACCTGTGAGTTTTTCCAATAGCAACAGCGCTCTTGTTGACTTCGAGCAGCGCAATATTGAAGGACGTGAATACCTATATCCCGTGTTGAAACAGTCCATTCATGATTTGAAACCATTTTCTACGCGATTGCGGATTCGAATTTCGAGTGAAGGAAAAATTGGTGATGACGTGATTGAGAAAGATGTTATGGTAAGTTTCCGTAACTCATCCAGCAAACCTACCGATGAAGACATGAGTTACGCCCGTATCATTGGTCATGGATATGACATAACCCAGGACCCGACAATAACCAAAAATTATCCGCTTTTTGACTTTAACGCAATCTACGAAAACCTGCAAAACAATTTTCTCTCACAGCAAAAAGGCGTGTTTTTTGAGATCTATGGGCACGATTATGAGAAATGCATCGAAGAGTGGGGGGTAAGTGTAGGTTTGAGTGCAGTTATGCCTGTACCTAAAACCAAGGGCAAATATAAAATGTCGGGAAGCGTCAGCTACTCACGAAACGAATCTCACCAGTCGGAAAAATATCACGAATATTATCTAAGCTATTACCGCAAAGAAATGGCACAGGCATCCCTCAACTGGGATTGGGTACAGAAGACCGTAGGTGATTCAACCGGTATAGGTTGGGCTGCCCTCTTGTCAGAAGAAGTGAACGATATTTTGAACAATCCGGGCTCTGAACTTTATCAGAAATATGCCAACGACACCATCTCCGAAAACAATATCTTTACCCTTTTGGAGCGATATGGCACGCATGTCATTATGCAAGGCACTTTTGGAGGCGCTTATTTCACACTCTACAGCCGTGAGGACAACGCTTATTCTACAACAATCTCCAATGACTTGAGCGCATCATTCTCAGTAAAGCAGAAACAAGGACAATTGCCGAGCAACTTTGCCGAATACTATGCCGCTAAAACCGGAAGCAATCAGGTAAATATGTCGTTCGACGGTAGTTATTATACTTCCGATTACGAAGAAGCATCGAATGCCTGGCTGTTCACGATGTCGAAGGGTGGAGATGGAGAAATCGACATGGAGGCATGGGACGGGAAGGTCTCTACTGAAAATAAAGACAAGTGGGTGGCGGTTAGCTTCACCACAACTGGCACGTCGGCATCCGACCCGGGTCTGATTCCTATTTATTACCTGATAGGCGATTCCGCTCGCTATAAGGCCGTAATGGAATACATTGGTCCGTTTGTTGACCGCCAGTCTCAACTGCCCACCGATGACTCACCTGTGCTTCTTGCCGACTTTATGATGAAAACGGCAGAAAACGGACAGCACGCAGGAGAACCTAAATCATTTGTGGCTGAGGACCAGTTTGGCATCAAACGCATCTACTATCCAATGATGGCCAACAAGCATTTTCCCAATTCAAAGTACCATGAACATGGCGCAGAGACCTCGGGAGACGACTTTATCGTGTGCGATGACCATTGTGAGCAGTATTGGTATTACGCTTTGGGACACCGTAAAGATCGTTTTTATGGCATAACTGATATCATCTTTGCAGAGAAAAAAGATGGCTATACGGCGCGTGGAGATGCTAGCGACAAGGATATGGGCGAATTCTGGCCTTGGAAAATTCCGAGTAATAAGGTTCTGGTTAAATTTGCCACTGAAGGTACTTCCGACGATAAACTGATAAAAGCCGTAGGACTAAAATCCGGGAAAGTCTTTGCAAGTTCCGGTGGTTCGGAAATGCGCACACCTTTTGAAACCGACACTTTTTTTGATGATTATTGGAGCAAAAATGTTCAGGGTTCCAGCGAGAATTGGTATCATGGCAGCAATGGTTTCAAGACCTCCAATGAATTCCATCCGGTATATTCGTGCGAACCGATTCGAAAGAATTTACGGGAAATACAACATCCTAAAACGTGGGACTAAGGATAATGAATAAATAGCTATATAGCCATAAAAACAATTTGAGAATGAAGAAGGAATATACATACTTGCACCGTTTTTTCATGTGTGTAGTATTATGCTCTGTCATGTTGGTTTCAGCATGTTCCGATGATGACAATATGAGCGGTAACAACAAAGGGAATAATCTGATTGCCGTCGCTAACGTGCCCAAGCCCAATCCATTCCTTGCCAAGGAACACTATAGCATCACTCACTTCAACTCAGCCCAAACCGATGCTATCCCGTATTTCGTGCCTGACGGTACATGGCACGCTGATCCTTACGCTTGCGAAGGCGGCTGGAGCGGTCCGGTCAACCTCATGACCTTGTCTGCTGCCGTTGACGGCTATATGTGGGGAATGAGCAGCGACCGGGTTTCTTACTATCGCTGTACTGACGGGCGCTTTACCAAGCTGGGTGAAGCTGGATTGCCGGATGGTACGATGAAAACAGAGGAACAGCTGCGCACGCTTTCGGCTAATTACAATTCTCCGAAAGAACTTTATGATGCCATCACACCTTTTACCGGTGAACATCCTATGCATGCCATATCCAGCGGCAACTATGTATTGTGTGACAAAGATAATTATGCCTACACCAATATCGGCACTACTATAGCTCGCTATCGGTTGAAGGAAGCTTCAAAACCAGAAGCAGGTATAGAGTTGGACTCCTATCTTAATATAAAGGATCAGGTGGGTAGCGCATGGGCACTGGTGGGAGTTGTGATGACATACGATGGTTATCTGGTGGCTGCCTACAATTCTGGTATCGTGGTGGTTGATCGAAACCTTTCTGGTGTGGTTGATACTTATTCGCTACCCAACGGACAGGTTCTGACAAACTCCATTGCTGTTGAAGAAGACGGAGGTATTTATGTGGCCAGTAACAGCAAAGAACCTAGTGGAGATGGCCTGATGCAGAAAATTGTATGGCGGGGTGGACATTTGAGCACGGCCGAAGCCGACGGTGCTTGGCAGTGTGCCTATGACGGTGGTCCCACGGCTCCTTCTATCAAGATGGGCAATGGCACGGGATCAACACCGACGCTTATGGGCTTTGGCGACGACGAAGACCACCTTGTAGTTATCACCGATGGAGCCAAGCGCATGAAGATTGTGGCCTTCTGGCGCGATAACATTCCTGCTGATGCCAAAGAAGTGGCCGGCGGACGACAGCGTATTGCCGGATACAAGGAAGTGACCTGCGGACTGCCTTCGTCTACCGAATGGATTCAGAGCGAGCAGTCGGTGGCTTGTGCCGGATATGGAGCCTTTGTGGTGAACAACATCCTCAGCGGTGGAACATCAACCGGTGACAAAGTTGTGGATGTACTTTCTATCGGTCCGCTTATTCCCTCACCATATGGCGTGGAACGTCTGGAATGGAATACCAAAGATAACAAGTGGGAGACAGTTTGGATGAGAGGCGATGTCAGCTCTCCAAGTATGATTCCTGCCATCAGCACTTCTGCCGGAATGGTGTTCGTAAACGGATACAGCCAGAGTGACGGTTGGGAGGTGACAGGTTTGGACTGGAACACAGGTGCTACACGTCACCGTGTCATCTTCGGTAACACCAGTCGTGGCAACGGCACCTATGCCATTATCCAGTATTTCAACAATGGCGATTTGCTCTTCAATTCATGCAGTGGCCCATATCGTGTAAAATTGTAGAAATCGATAATACAATAATTACTAAATCTTTTTTAGAACATGAACATCAAGAATTTGTTATTTGTAGCTATTGCCATGCTACTGTTTGTAGGGTGCTCAGACGATGATGATAGCCCTAATGTAAATGATAAGGAGCTGACAGAAAGTACTTGGAGCGAAACCATGGCAGGTCGCGACGAAGTGCTGGGTCAGTATCCCGACCGATACAGCAATTATTGGGAATATACGTGGAATATAGACGAGGCACAGGATGTGGCACTGAAGATGGAGGGAGAGTTCCCCTATACCCGCTATTGTAGTTTCTCGCTCTACAACGACAATACAGGCGAGGCCATCGGTGGCATCAACGACTATGAAATGGTGCCCGACAACGGCGCGCAGAATCCGTTTGTGGTTACAACCGCCGAAAGGGGCCGCTTTACGGTGTATATCGTACCCGAGACGGCCTCCGAGGTACAAACGGCTGCGCTGGGATGTGAGAACCTCATCAGAGTGCCTGCCGATGTGAAGAAGGCATGCGTAGTGTTCCGCCACTATCTGGGCGAAGATGCCGGTGGCAACGAGCATGAGTTCGGCGGAGTGGATCTTCCGGCGATAAGTGCTGTCAGCCTCACGACAGGCGAGAAAGTCGATTGTCCGGAACATGTCCGCAGCAATGTATACAACCTGAAGTCGCAAGTGTTTACACAGGTGTCCGACGATTTCGCCGACATGCCTTTCTATCTGTCGCCCGTCGGTCGCTACTATCCCAACAACTCCACCAAGTATCTCTATGGCCGCACACGCATACAGGATGACCAGGTGCTCTATTTTTCGTTCATACCGGCTCCTGTGCCGCAGCGTGTGGAGGAAAATGCGGATGCCCCGGCTCGCTATTGGTCGGTGTGCTTAGGCTCGGCGGCCAACACACGCTCGTATCTCTCGCTGTGCGACAAGAACGCCAATGTGGCGTCCGGTGGGGAACTGACCCACTTCGTGGTGGCGCTCAAGCAAAATCCGCGGCTGGCCGAAGTGCAGCAGTATGTGGATGAAAAGAATGCTACCGGCGAGCACTATAATCTCTTCGTGTGGGACCGTGAGAAACTGGATGTGGACGGCAATCCCATCGGCAACGTGATTGCTGTGATGTATCGCAACATTTTGGCCAATAAGAACTGGCGACATTCTATTGCAAAGCTGTGGCCAACCAATTACAAGGACGAGACTGGAGAACCCTACCAGCACATCACAGCGCCACAATGGCAGGTGGCTCACCTGGCTCTCATGGACTATGGCCCGCATGGAATAAAGGTGACGACGGATGAGTTCCTGTCGCGCGTGCCATTCAATAATGCGGAATCCTATTATCCCATAGTGAAGGGTGATGAGACGCTCGAAGTTGTCTTTACAGATGAGGCGAGCTTTTATGAAAACTTCCAGATATATGATGTCAAAGACGGAAGAACCATTGACTTTAACAAGCAGATAGCACTCACGGTAAGGCATTCGAAAACGAACAGACTGGTATACATCGAGCCACTGTATCTCGTTAAAAATGGGAACACTCTTGAATACACCTACTGTATAAAAGATTATGGAGATTTAGGCAGTTCCACCAGTGTTCCCTTCTCGGTGATAGGAATAGACAAGAAATGGGCCGACTGCAAAGTCGTGTTCAAAGCTGTCAGCAGTCCTCCGGCGGAATAACTGTTCTTTCACATTAGAGACTCATACATAATTGACAAGCTAACTGTGGAGTAATATAAAAAACAAGCATGTATGTCCGAAGATTGCTATACCAGTAAGTAATCTTCGGACGTATTTCTTATCGAAGGTTTCAGTGAATTGTTTTACATGATTCCCGGGTGCGAATATACATATATTATTCCACCATCCACCGCTCAATGTTCCGTGTCTCAGATGAGAAGTTTACGCCAATCTTGAATAGCTTGCGTTCATCGTTGGCGAAGGGCGTATTGTTTCTCGTCGATCTGCCGTAAGGCTTCCTCGGCTGTGCCGTTTAATTTGAACTCCATGATGTAAATGTAACGATCGGTCTGCAAAACGAGGTCGATACGGCCATTCGAGGTGTGATATTCCACCTTAGTGTACAGCCCGACCAGTCGGAAGACGATGAAAAGTACATTTTGGTAATGCAGTTCCGTGTCCCGTTCCGGCTTTTGCCCGGCGATCACCTCGTAAGGGGTATCGGCGAAGAAGCTTTGTAGGCGGCGGAAGAATGCGCCGTAATCGCCGCTTTCCACTTCTTGGACAAAACGTCCTATCTCGAAGGGGGGCTTTGCGGCGCTTATGTTCGTGTAGAAAGGGAAGAGATATTTGACAAAGCCTTCTTCCACCTCTAGGTTCGGGAAACCTTATTTATAGATGCCGAAACGGGGGGCATAATCCTTGATCGTAAGATATCCACTTTGGTAGATGACGGGTATGGGATTGTTCGAGGCGGAGTCGATGCTGTTGAGCACATTGGTGTCAGTCTCCGTGTTGGCCATCTCGTAGAGGTCGTAATGGGTGTGCTTGAGCAGCTCCACGAGGTAGGAGGGTGTTCCGGTCTCGAACCAGTAGTCTCCGAATTCCATCTTAGCGAAGGTATTCAATAGGCTGAATGGATTGTATATACCCTCGGACTTGGCAGTGAAGTGATATCCGTCATACCATTCCTTGAGTTTTTTGAGGGTTTCCTCATTGCTCATACCTTGTATGTCAGCCAAAGTCTGTAGTTCATCCCTCAGATATATAAGAATCTCTTCCCCCGTGATACCACATATCTTTACATAGCGATTGTCCATGGAAATGTCCATGAGGTTGTTCAAGTCGCTGAACACGCTCACCTTCCCGAACTTGGTCACTCCGGTCAGCAGGGCGAAACGGATGGCCCGGTCCATGGTCTTCAAAACGCCATAGAAGGGTTTGAGCATGTTCCTCAATTGGTTTTGCAACTCCTCATCGTGCAGGGCCTGTAGCAAGGGCTTGTCATACTCGTCTATCAAGATCACGGCTCGTTGTCCGGTCTTGTGATAGGCCCGGTCGATGATCCCGGCGAAGCGGAGCGGTAGGCTTCTTTCCGCCGGGTCCGCTCCATAGAGTTTTTCCCATGCGACGAGGTTACGGTTTAAGATATCCTCCAGATCGCTCGTGGAGGCATATCGCGCAATGTTCAAGTCGAGGTGAAGGATGGGGTGCTCCGTCCATTCTTTCTCTAATTTCCCGATAGCCAATCCCTCGAATAGTTCCTTTTTCCCTTGGAAGTAAGCCTCTAACGTGGAGAGCAACAGGCTTTTCCCGAAGCGTCGGGGGCGGCTGAGGAAATAGTAGCGTCCGGTTGTCGCTAATTGGTAGATCAAGGCTGTCTTATCGATGTAAAGATAACCGTCCTTGCGAAGGCTCTCGAAGTTCTGTATGCCGATGGGATAAATAGTCTTGTTCATAGCACCTGTGTTTAATGAGACTTATAGGCAAAGATACAAAAAAATGCAGAGCGTAGCGTAGGGATTAAAAGCAAAAGTGGGTTTCTCTTAGAGGTAACAAAAGTTTCATACTGAGGAAACTTTAGTTTTTCTTTGTGTGGTGATAAAAGTACTAACAAACCTTAAATGAGATCTTCATCATCGATTTGCTCGTAATTTCTCCATTTAATGTCAGATATGTATAGTGCGGCAATTTTGACTAACCTGTCAAATAAGTCATATTTGGGATCTGAAGAATCCCGAAAAAAACGTCTGTTGAATTTCCAGCAATACTCATTCAAGTACAACTGCAGGAATTGTGCATCAACATCTCCGTGAATAGCTGCTACGCCATCCCTGCAACGCCCAATCACGATGTGTACCCATGGGAGAACACTCTTTACAACCTCGTCAACATTGCCTTTCTCTGTAAATGACTCATGCCTGAAGAAATACTCAGAGAGATTAACGTGGGAAGAGGAATTATCAGTGATGACAACAGCGTTCTTGGCAACATGTTCCCTTACGATTGTATCTATTGTACTGGCATTTAGATTGTCCAATACAAACATTTTAATGTAATGCACAACCTTTTTTGTGGATTTGCCTTTCATCTTGCTTGCGAACTTTCCTGCTTTGTCACCTTTATCTTGGCTTTTCAAGTAGCTGAGAAGTACTTCGTCAGCAGATTTGCTTTCTACTACAACCAAGACCTTGGCTTGCCGCTGGCTGCCTGCACCTCTTCTGATAGTCTCACCTTGAGCTTCTTCCGGAACCCGTATCGGGAAGAATGCCTCGTTCGGCTCAACTCCACCGGACAATTCATAGATAGCGTCACGCTTGCCCATAATGTTGCGAAGTTTCATCATCATTAGCCATATCGGTGGATACTGGGAGTCCCTAATTGGTGTTGTACCTCTTTGGCCGAAAGTACTTACTTGACAGAAGTCATAAGGTGCATGGTATAGAACCAAGAACTAAGTGATAATTTGCTATGTTTCATTACAGTCCCTTTTGTTAGAGGTATCAAGCAACCGCATTGGGGACATTGAAAGACTTTACGACCACTCAACCACTTATGAGTGATTGCTTTACACTCTGGGCATGACGAGGATGTAAGTTTCTTATTTCCTGCAAATAAAAGAAGCTGCAATGCCTAGATTGTTGCCATAGTGCAGTCATTTAGAATTAGGATTGTCCAGTTGCTTCCTGATTTCCTGTGCCTCCCTGAACAGCCGGTGCGCCAGACTGTCCTTGTAGGCCGCCATTTCATGGTTACGGATGCGGTTCCTGACCGAGTCCTCAAAAGCGGTCACCAGCCTTTCCACACGCCGGATCTTTTCCTCGTCTCGCTCGATGGTGAAATGCTTCTCCAGGAAGGCGATGTCGGGATCATCCCCCGGCAGGCAGATCCTGATGGCGCGGTATTTCAAATCGGCATCCTTCAAGAGCCGGTTCGTGCGGTACTGGTTACAGTTGGCACAGACGGAAACGACCAGTGCCAGGATCAGTGCTGAAGCTGTCGTTACCACCGCCTTGGATGCGCTTTCCAGACGGTAGGTCACCAGTTTGTGTACCGGTTCCTTTTTCAACAGGACCATTCTCTCATCCAGCCGTCTTACCGTTTCCTTTACCGCCTGGCTGTCCTGCCGCAGGCAGTCCCTTGTCTTTTCCATTTCCCCGGCAAACGTTTCGGCAGACAACGGCCTGCCTTCCGACAAACGGGCGGTACGTTCCCACACTGCGGCCATCTCCGAGCCGTTTTTCTCCACCGCGGATTGCAGACGTTCCAGACGGGCCTTCAGTTCCGCAATCCATTCCGCAGATGAGGTACAGCTCCCAACCGTGGGGTTTGCACCTTCCATGGACAATGCCCCCACTTTCTTCTCAACCCTTTCAAGGCATCCGTAGATACCTTCCAGATAGTTTTCCTTGTTCTCTTTCATTGACATAAAAATTAACGTTATACATATGGTTCATAGATTCCTTCCTCTTTTGCGTTTCTTCTTCCTTCTCAGGCGTTCCGCCTCCCGCTCGTCCTCACTTGGCGCAGCCGGCGGCATAAACAGGCTTCCGGTACCGGTGACCTCAATCAGGTTACCAATAGCAAAACCATGGTTTTGTTCATGCCACGGTTGCATTCGGGAAACATCATTCTCCTGAGCCACGGCATGGTTACGTTCCAATGCCGCATCCAGCCTTGACCAGCTGAAACTGCGGTCAATCTCACTCCCCTTGAATGACAGACGGCCCTTGATAAAGCGGATGCCCTGCACTTCATTAGTGTTTCCCTTGTACTTGAATTCCATTTCCACGCCCATTTTTAAGAGCCTATTTTGAAATTCCTTCCATGTATCTGCACTCCTCAAAGTTTCCTTGACCGCACGGTATATCTCGTATTTCACCTTGTCGGAAGCGTGCAGCTTTTCCGTTTTAACGGCCTGTTTGCCTTCGGAATAAGTGAGCGAATACTTCTCCTTGAGCATTTTCGTCACCCTCTCGTTGCGCCTGAAATCGTTGCTGTCGGAAATCACTTTCCCGTCGAAGTCCACCCGGTTGAAGACGATGTGGCAGTGCGGGTTGTCCGTCCCGTGATGCCTCACCACGATGAACTGCGTGTTTCGTATCCCCATCAGTTCCAGGTATTCTCCCGCCAGTCTTGCCATAAAGGCATCGGTCAGTCTCGGTGCATCCTCCGGCTTGAAGCTGAGCGCGATGTGCCCCACCGGTTTCGTCACGTCCGGATTCAGCAGGCATTGCCACCGGAAGCTGCGTGCCATCTCCTCCGCCGTTCCCAGCAGCACGCCTTCCGAGGCAATGATTTTCGCATCGTCCTTCTGTGTCACGTAGCGTATGCAGCCGCCGAACGAGCGGCCTTTTTTGATCTTTCCTATCATGAGGCTATCCTCCTCCTTCAGGTCTGTAATCATCCATGATCCGCTTCAGCTTTCCCAGCAACCCCTCTATCAGCAGCCTTGTCCTGTAAAAGCCTGTCTGGTGCGAGAGCTTTGTCAGCTGGTTCAGGTTGTTCGCCATTCCCGCCAGGCTGCGCAGCAGTGCGTTCTCCTCTGGCGTATGCCTTGCCGTCACGGTGGCCGCCAGTGCCGCCTCCCTGATATAGACCGCCAGACTCCGGCCGGACTTCCCTGCCCTGAACCTGAGAGCCTCGTAGCTGACGGGGGAGAACTTCACCGTCACGCCTTTGGTCAGCTTCCGCGTCCTGCCCAGTGCCGGACGGCCGCGTTTTTTCTTCATCTCATTCATATCCTTTGTCATATGTTTTTTCTTTTTCGTCCGTACTTCTTTCATTCCAAAATCTGCGACCGGCGGGAGTGGATTTACCCTCCCTGCAACCGCCGGG
>OGMK01001390.1_pt1 | contig 11859 bp, 5 predicted proteins | sample 1573151 | NCBI WGS metagenome assembly OGMK01 (sample SAMEA2581887, study PRJEB24529) | metagenome | biome: Human gut stool | place: China | collected 2011
GAATAATTTATGGGACCATTATACAATGTGCATCAAACAACAAACAAGACTGTAACCCAGAGGAAGTGGCAAAACTGGAACCATTCTTTTACGAATCAAAATATAGTATTGAATATCCACCAAAAGAAAATATTATTCTCATTATAGTAGAATCCCTTCTTTCGTTCCCTACAGATCTAAAAATAAATGGAATAGAAATTACTCCTACCCTCAACAAATTAGTAGAAAAAGGAGCATACTACAATAATAACATGACTTCTCTGATACAATTAGGCGAATCGAGCGACGGACAATTCACATACCTCAACGGACTTATACCCAAAACAAAAGGTGTTACCATTTACGATTATTTTAATAATACTTTCGTGTCCTTGCCCAAACTTTTAAAGAAACAAAAACCTGGAATCGAATGTAGAATGGTTATTCCTACTTCATCTAAAACATGGAGACAAGATGGAGTATGTATCCAATATGGGTTTGATAAACTCCATTCACGAAAGGAATATACATTGAGTAATTATAAAGAAAATTGGTTAAATGATAAGCTTCTTTTTGAATATGCAGCAAGCATAGACAAAAATAGCAAACAACCTTTTTTCTCACTTATCCTCACATCATCAACGCATTCTCCATATACCAAAGCAGTTGAAGACTACCTCATTCCATTCCCTGACACATATTCAGAAGAATTAAAAAATTATCTATCTAATGTGCATTATATGGATAAATACTTAGGTAAGTATTTGAATTTCTTACCACAATTCTCTAATTATAATAGCCAGTGACCATTCCATTTCAAATGACTGGCTTAAATCCAAAGAAGAAGATAATGTTTCTTTTCAAATCCCATTGTATATTGTAAACTCTCCACAAAAGATCGACAAAACAAGCGATTATGTTATCACGCAAGCTGATTTATTTCCAACCCTTCTTGATTTGGGGGGTATTCATTCTGAATGGAGAGGAGTAGGAAATAGCTTACTTTGCCCTGATTCCATTTTGAACACCGAAAGAGAAAAAAAACGAATAATATATAGAGAAAAAATTTCTGATATTATATTAGATAGTGATTATTTTAAAGGAAAGAAAATATCTAAATAAATACAGCTATGAACGAAATCATCACTCTTTGTCTTGAAATAATTTTCTGGTTTGCCTTGTTCATTGTGTTCTACACATATCTGGGCTACGGAATTGTGCTTTACGTTCTCGTCAAGTTGAAAGAACTTTTCGTGAAACCTGTGAAGCGTTCGTTGCCGGCATCGGACGCTGGTTTGCCGGAAGTGACTCTCTTCATTACAGCATTCAACGAAGAAGATGTTGTAGACGAAAAGATGGAGAACAGTCTTGAACTGGACTACCCTGCGGACAAACTGCATATCGTATGGGTGACAGACGGAAGCGACGACAGTACAAACGAACGACTGCAAACCCGTTGGCAGGGAAAAGCGACCGTACACTTCCAACCCCTACGACAGGGTAAGACAGCCGCAATGACACGTGGAATGACGCTGGTGGACACTCCGCTCGTCGTCTTTACGGATGCTAACACTATGGTAAACCGGGAAGCAATACAGGAAATCGTACTTGCTTTCCAAGACCCGAAAGTGGGCTGCGTGGCCGGCGAAAAACGGATCGCCGTACAGACCAAAGACGGAGCCGCTGCCGGTGGGGAAGGTATTTACTGGAAATACGAATCAACACTGAAAGCACTTGACGCCCGCCTCTACTCTGCTGTAGGAGCAGCAGGCGAACTATTTGCCGTGCGTCGTGAACTATTCGAAGCAATGGAACCGGATACGTTGCTCGATGATTTTATTCTTTCGCTCCGGATCACCATGAAAGGTTATACCATTGCTTATTGCACCAATGCTTACGCCATCGAAAGCGGTTCGGCAGATATGCGCGAAGAAGAAAAGCGGAAAGTGCGCATCGCTGCCGGAGGATTGCAGTCCATCTGGCGACTTCGTCCGTTGCTGAATCCTTTCCGCTACGGGACACTTAGCTTTCAATATACGTCTCACCGGGTATTGCGATGGTCTATTACTCCGTTCCTGTTGTTTGCTCTCTTCCCGCTGAATATTGCGATTCTGCTGTTAGGCGGTTCCGCGATATTCTACGGAGTGCTGCTTGCCATGCAGGTTCTTTTTTACGGATTGGGATATTGGGGATATTATCTATCCACCAAACAGATAAAAAACAAGTTGCTTTTTATCCCCTACTATTTCTTATTTATGAATGTCAATGTGCTGAAAGGCATCCGTTATCTGAAAAAGAAAAAAGGAAGCGGAGCCTGGGAAAAGGCGAAACGCGCTGAAAAGTAAAACAAATGCTATTATCTTTTGTTATCCTTACTATAAGACATTAGTCTCTATCATCTAATAAAAAACAGACATGAACAAAATATTACATGATGCGAATAACGCACAAAGAATATTGAAACTGACGGCAGATACAATGCTATTGGTTGACAGGCACGGAGTCTGCGTAGACATTGAGCCTCATTGTGATCTATGGTTTCTGCAAGAGGATATACTTTTAGGAAAAAATATATTTGAGCTTTTACCAGAATATACGAGAGAGAGGGTGATGCCCATCTTCCAGATTGTACTCGAAGAACAAAGAAGCATCAGCAAGAACTTCAAGTTGGTGCTGAAAGGCGAAACTTTTTACTTCAAATGCCTCATGTTCCCTTATGACGGTATGGTGCTTTGCCAATATCGCGACATCACGCAAAGAAGCAACGTAAAAAGACAGTTGGAACAGGCAAATCTCACCCTGCGGGCTATTCAAAAGGTAGCCCAGATAGGACAATGGACGTACAATACGAAACAGAATATTTTTCATTATCTTGGATATACCGGTGTTTTGTGCGAGGAAAATGTGCAAAACCTTGCCATTGAGAAATATGTGGAACTGATTGTAGAAGAAGACCGTCAGAGTTTTATGGAATGGTGTCGGGTGAACGAAAAAGAACTCAACATGGAAAGCATCAGCTACCGTGTCCGCCTGAACGGAGAAATCTTCTATATGCGTATCCAGACTTATCTGCGTGAACAACGCTCCGACGGTAGTTTCAATATCGAAGGCTATATCCAGAACATCACGGACATACAGCATCGTAGAAATGACATCAATACACTGACTCATGCCATCAACAACGCCAAAGAAAGTATCTTTGCCGCCAAGCCCGATGGCACGATTATCTTTGCCAACCGTCGTTTCCTGTACAATCATGGTATTTCAGAAAACGAAGACATCAGTCAATTAAAGATTTACAATGTCGCCGCAGATATGCCTACACAAGAGGCTTGGAACGAACGTTGCAAAGATGTCATACACGGTGGCAGCAGTAACTTTGTGGCTCATCACCCATCTAAAATCAATAAAGGTATATTGGCTTATGAAGGCACGATGTACAACGTGACCAATGATTCCGGAGAAGAAAGTTACTGGTCGTTTGCCCATGATATTTCCGAGAGGATTCGGTACGAAGCCCAAATCAAACGGCTCAACCAAATCATGGATACAACCATCAACAATCTCCCTGCCGGGATTGTAGTGAAGGAAATCAACAACGACTTCCGATACATTTACCGGAATCGGGAGGCCTACAACCGCGATCTTTATAAGAACGACCCTGTCGGCAAGAATGACTTCGATTTCTACCCGCCTATCGTAGCCGAAAAGAAGAGACAAGAAGATATCCAGGTGGCCACCACCGGAAAAGGTCTGCACTGGACTGCTGAAGGAAAGGACAGAAACGGAAACATGATTATCCTCGACAAACGGAAAATCCGGGTGGACGGTGACGAATTGTCTTCGCCTATCATCGTCAGCATCGAATGGGACATCACGGAGCTGGAAATAATAAAACGGGAACTTCAGTCGTCGAAAGAGAAAGCGGAAATGTCTGATAGCCTGAAGTCGGCCTTCCTCGCCAATATGAGTCATGAAATACGTACGCCGCTGAATGCTATCGTAGGTTTCTCGCATCTCATTGCCGAAAGCGACGATGCGGAAGAACGGAAGACGTATTATAACATCGTAAACGCGAACAACGAACGTCTCCTGCAACTTATCAACGAGATTCTCGACCTCTCGAAGATTGAATCGGGAACCATCGAGTTTTCCTTCGGACCGGCTAGTCTCCATAATCTCTGCCGGGAAGTGCACGATGCTCATATATTCCGTACTCCGCAGGGAGTAAGCCTTGTCTATGAATCCTCGGACGAAAGTCTGATGATTGAAACGGACAAGAACCGGGTATTCCAGGTGATTTCAAATCTGATTGGAAATGCTGTCAAGTTTACGAAGGAAGGAAGCATCAGTTATGGTTACAAACTGGTGGACAATCAGATTGTATTCCACGTAACGGATACCGGAACAGGAATTGAACCGGAGAAAGTGGGGCGTGTGTTCGAGCGTTTTGCAAAGCTGAACAATCATGCACAGGGCACTGGGTTGGGATTATCTATCTGTAAGTCTATCGTTGAACGTCTCGGGGGCAAGATTTCCGTCAGCTCCGAATTTGGTAAGGGAACGACGTTTACATTTACTTTACCATACACGATTGCAAATCCTGCAAATGTGGATTCTTCAAAGAAAGAGAATGGTGAAGGAAACATCGCTGGAATAGCATCTGCCGGAAAAACTGCTGATTCGAGTGTTGACAATTCTGCAAATACACGGCATGCCTGTATTTTGGTTGCCGAAGATACGGACAGCAATTTCGACTTATTGAAGGCTATTCTAGGTAAAGACCATCAGCTTATACGTGCGCATGACGGAATGGAAGCTGTCACGATGTTCGATGAAGTGAAACCGGATCTTATCTTGATGGATATCAAGATGCCGAATCTGGACGGACTGGAAGCTACAAAAATCATCCGTGAACTGTCTGCCACTGTTCCTATTATTGCTCAAAGTGCCTTTGCATACGAACAGGACCGGAAAGCGGCTGAAGAAGCGGGGTGCAATGATTTTATAGCTAAACCAATAGCGGATGATAAGTTGAAAGCAATGATTCATAAATGGTTGCTTCCTTCGTAGAGAGCTTAATCCCTCATGATATAACCAGCAAATAATTTAGATTAAATGAAAGCCTTTTACAGACTGTTTTATTACATATCCATCGTGCTGACCAGTATTTTGGCAGGAGTTACCATTGCGGGTGCTTTCGTAGGCAATGCCGCACCGGATAGTTTCAAATTTATGCCTTTCATCGGTTTGATACTGCCGATACTTTTATTGGCTAATCTTGCTTCTGCTATCTACTGGACGATTCGTTGGCGGTGCTGGGTTTTCATCCCTCTGATTGCTATATTCAGCAATTGGGGATATATGAGCTGTGTATTACAATCGCCTTTTTTCAGTCCGGCTTCGTCACCGATGGTTAAAATGAATGTATATACTCCGGGAGTGTTGACGGTTGCTACTTACAACGTCGATGCCTTTAACCACGAGCATACCGGCTACTCATGCAAGGAGATTGCTTCTTACATGAGAAATCTGCAAGCAGATATTCTCTGTTTTCAAGAATTTGGCATTAACGATGAGTTTGGCATCGATAGTATATCCGCAGCTCTTTCTAATTGGCCGTATCACTATATTCCTTCTTCGCCCGAAGGGAAGAATCTGTTGCAACTGGCTGTTTTCAGCCGTTATCCTATCAAGGAGGAGCATCTTATCATCTATCCTGATTCGAAAAATTGCAGTCTTGCATGTGATATTGAAATCAATGGTCGCACCATCCGCCTGTTCAACAATCATCTCCAAACAACAGAAGTAAGCCAGAATAAACGCAAACTGGAAAAGGGACTTCGTACGGATGATTCCCAAAGAGTGGAACATGCTGCCCTGGGACTTATCGACGGCTTACATGAGAATTTCCGGAAACGGGCCGTACAAGCTGATCTTCTCAAGCAACTGATAGCCGCCTCCCCCTATCCTACTCTAGTCTGCGGTGACTTTAACTCTCTGCCGTCTTCGTATGTTTATCATACTATAAAAGGTGATAAGTTGCAGGATGGTTTTCAGAGGAGCGGGCATGGGTATATGTATACTTTCAAGTACTTCAAGCATCTGTTGAGAATCGACTATATTCTCCATTCACCGGAACTGAATAGCACGGATTACTTCTCGCCGGATCTTAATTATAGCGATCATAATCCGGTGGTGATGAGGGTAAAGTTGTAAACTACATATAAAAAATAATCATATTATAATATAAGTAGTAAATCGCTTATTATGGTCCTTACAATCATTATTTAACCTAAACATGGGATTACTTCTATTTTTATTTATCTCTCTATATTCATAATGACCAATTTGTAAATCCCAATTATATACAATTCCATTTTTATACACAAAAAAGCCGGATAACTCAAAGTCGTCCGGCTTTCTAATATTATAAGATTAATTCTCGATTAGTTAAAAATGTAACGTACACTAAATTGTACCGAATAAGTAGATCTAAAACTTTGATATGTCCGATATGTATCGGTCAACACATTGTTTCCATTCTTATTCATTGTGAACTCTCCATTCTTATAATTAAGCAAAGAAGTATTATTTACTTGTTTATATACCCCCCAATCATTATTAAGCAAGTTAGGAAGATTCTTTATATCCACACCTACTTGTAGAATATTCTTCTTTCCATTAACATTCAAGAAGAAGTCCTGATTCAATTTAAAATCAATCTGATGATGCCACGGCATTTTAGCTCCACCTCTCTCTGTATATTTACCCTTGCGACTTTTCAAATAACTATCTTGGTTAATGTAATTCCAAAAATCATCTTTTTGATCTTTAGCTGCATAAGTAACATTACCTGATTTATCTTTTGAATCTACAAAGTTCCAGCTGTCTAATTCTTCACGTGTTGCAGGAACATACAACAGATTGTTTGCTCCATAATCACCAACCACATTTCCACCAAAAGTATATGAATAACGACTGTATGAATAACTACCAGCAAAACCCATTTGCATACCTTCATACAATAGTGATACACTTGTTGCAAAATGTTTTCCGTATTCTTTGCGATATCCGATTGTCGCTAATACTCTATCTGGTGCTACATAAGTACCATATCCCAATTCATGTTCATTAATACCATTAACAGAATAAGTATTAGTCTTATAAGCAGACGTTACCTGATCACCAATACCATCACTGTAAGACCGTGCCTTTGAGTGAGTATAAGCAAATGATACATCAAGACCAAAATCAAAATTCTTACGTAATTGTGCAGAAATAGAATAATAGTATGCACCCTTTTTCCAATTCTCTAACAAATATACATTTTGATATTTATTTCTCCAAGTTGCATCACTATACATTGTATATGTATTACGTACATCTCCCGGAGCTAGAGTTACTGTCGTTTCAGATGGTTTGTAACCTGTATTGGAAACAACTACAGGATTATAATCGCGACTATAAATACCCTCAACTGTAAAATCAATATCACCAGGCAATTTCATATCAAATGCTAAAGATGTTTTCCAAGTGGATGGCATCTTCAAATTTGTATCAATAATAGTTGGAGATTGTGGAGCAACAACTTCATTCGGAGTAAATTTCCCATCATAAAGATCTTTCAAAATATCATTTACATTTGTATGGAAATCGGGTTGTTTGCCTGTGTTAGCATCCACCTTATTATAAAAATATTGCGTTTGCCCAACATTTGAGTTTCCGACAGCAGATACTAACCATACGAACGGCAAACGTCCCACGAATAATCCTGTACCACCACGAAGCACATATTTACGTTCGCCTGTCAAATCCCAGTTAAAACCAACACGAGGCGATACAGAAAGCTTAGCATCAGGTAACTGATCAGTAGAATAACGAGTTCCTCCAAAATCCAATTTTGCAAAGTCTTCATTATAGTTATTCTTCAATGAGGGATAAATTGGTAATTCAAAGCGAAGTCCACCTGTAACCTTAAGATTTTCAGACAATGCTATTTCATCCTGCAAATATAGAGAGAATTGTTGAAATTTCATTTCTGCATAAAACTGTGATAAATCCGCAGCATTAGAGTGAGTTATACCAAAAGCAGCAGGTTTCTTACCATTTACAAAATCATCCCATGAGCTATAAACATAGTAACCTCCACCAGCTTGCATATAGCCATTTGTAGCCTTAGTATGTTCATACTGGAAACCAGCCATAAACTTATTTATCCCAACATTCCAATTAAACTCATCCGTTACTGTATATACTGAAGTTTTACGTAAATTACCTTGTGTAAATACATCCATACCAAAACCTGCATATGATGCACCATCTTTTAATATATCAACGGTCGGGAATGGATTACCATCATATTCACGCGGCTCATTCTGATAAGAATATGCAAAACGTAACATATTATTCATAGCTCCATTAGCGAAACGAGAGTTCCATTCACCAGCTACAGATGTAAAATCACGCACTTGATAATAGTTTGAGTTCTCAAAACTCATAGAATATTTAGTACTACGTCCAGAGTCCTTTCCTTTTGGAATACCCAATCCTGTATCACCTGGATAAATATCATCAGCACTCAAAGGACTAGTAGAGCTTGATGGGAAATTTGAATCTTTTGTATGAGTCTTTGTAAAACGGAGACTTAACTTATTATTCAGATTTGCATTCCAATCCAAACGAGCCATAATACGATATGCCGGAGTATTTACAGAATAGTTATTATAACGTCCTGGATCATAGTTATATTTCTCTTTCAAATATTGTCTCATATCATTCAAGCCAACCCAAGTCTCATTTCCGTCAACAATTGTATTTTCAACAGGACGACGTACATTTCCCGTATATTCTTGATCTAAAGATGTACGTGGTTGATAACTTGAACCAGCTGTTACATTGTCCTCATATTCTCCATTCACAAAAAAGAACAACTTATCTTTAATTATAGGACCACCAAAACTTGCACCATAAGTATAATACTGTGATTTAGAACGAGTCAGTTTATAATCCTCAACCTTATCACCACGCAGGTTCTCATTATTAAAATAACCATAAACCGTTCCACGGAATTGATTATCTCCCGAACGAGTTACCGCATTAATTGCACCTCCTGTAAAACCACTCTGGCGCACATCAAATGGAGTTACAGCAACTGTAACTTGTTCCAAAGCATCCAAAGAAATTGGAGATCCGTTAGCTGGAAGATTACCTCCCAACCCGAATGTATTATTAAAAGCAGCACCATCAACTGTTACAAATGACTGGCGATAGTTACCACCACCTACTGCAAAACCGTTACCAACATCAGCACCTTGCGGAGAAAGACGCATAATATCGCTAATGCTACGAGAAATAGTTGGAGTGTTACTAATCATATCACGATTAGCATTCATAATAGCACCAGCTCTATCAGACTTCATATTACTCTCTTTAGAAGCAGTCACTACTACTTCGTCCAACAGTTCAGAACTCTCTTTTAAAGAAACATTTAAAACATAATTCTCTCCCAACAACAGATTAATTCCCTTGTAAATTGCTGTTTGATAACCAACATAAGAAATTTCTACTTTGTAAGGGCCGCCGGTACGCATACCTTGCAGATTAAATTGACCGCTAACGTTAGTCACAGTACCATAACGAGTACCTGATGGTTCATGAACCGCAACGATTGTTGCTCCAATGATTGGTTCATCCTGTGCGGTCACTTTACCACTCATCGTGGCTGTAGTAACCTGCGCGCTCATCGTGACGGTAATAAATAACATTACTAGCACTAAAAAAGATCGCATTCTCTTTAACATAAATGTAGTTGATTAGTTAATATAAATTGTTTGCTTTTAAAAACTGTGCACAAATATAATTAATAATATTTAGAACTACATTACGATTATACTACAATTTTTTAAGAGAGATAAACGTTTTCCCCTGTTATAAAATGATAAAGGCTCCACAATATTTGCAGAGCCTTTTATTTTGAAACAGAAAGCATTAGAAATGCTTCAATCTATTACTTTATACTAGTCAGTCATTAACTTTCTATAACGAACGCGTTTTGGTTCTTCATTTCCCAAACGTTTCATTTTGTTTTCTTCATATTCTGAATAAGAACCTTCGAAGTAGAATACATTGGAGTCTCCTTCAAAAGCAAGGATATGTGTACAGATACGGTCGAGGAACCAACGGTCGTGCGAGATAACTACTGCACAGCCGGCGAAATCTTCCAAACCTTCTTCCAAAGCACGTAGTGTGTTTACGTCGATATCATTGGTAGGCTCATCGAGCAACAGTACATTACCTTCTTCTTTCAAAGCCATCGCCAAGTGTAAACGGTTTCTTTCACCACCGGACAGTACGCCGCAGAGTTTTTCCTGATCGCCTCCAGAGAAATTGAAACGGGAAAGGTATGCACGCGCATTCACATCACGTCCCCCCATACGGATCAACTCATTACCACCGGAAATTACCTGATATACACTCTTATTCGGATCAATATCTCTGTGTTGCTGGTCTACATACGCCACCTTTACAGTCTCTCCTACTTCAAATTCTCCTTTATCCACTGTTTCCAATCCCATAATCAGGCGGAACAATGTCGTCTTTCCCGCACCATTAGGGCCAATCACACCGACAATACCATTAGGAGGAAGCATAAAGTTCAAATCGTCAAACAGCAATTTATCACCGTATGCTTTAGCCACATGTTTGGCTTCAATGACCTTATTACCCAGACGGGGACCATTCGGAATAAAGATTTCAAGTTTCTCTTCTTTCTCCTTCACGTCCTCATTCAGCAATTTGTCATAAGAGTTAAGACGTGCCTTACCTTTCGCCTGACGGGCTTTCGGAGCCATGCGTACCCATTCCAACTCACGTTCCAGTGTTTTACGACGTTTACTGGCGGTCTTTTCTTCCATTTCCATACGTTTGGTCTTCTGTTCCAACCAGGAAGAGTAGTTACCTTTCCAGGGGATACCTTCACCACGATCCAGTTCAAGAATCCATCCGGCAACGTGATCGAGGAAGTAACGGTCGTGCGTCACAGCAATAACCGTACCTTCATATTGTTGTAGATGTTGTTCCAACCAGTCAATAGACTCTGCATCCAAGTGGTTGGTAGGTTCGTCCAGCAAAAGCACATCCGGTTTCTGCAGCAACAAACGGCAAAGAGCTACCCGGCGACGTTCACCTCCGGAGAGATTTTCTACCGGCTGATCTTCAGGCGGACAACGGAGAGCATCCATCGCACGCTCCAACTTGCTATCCAGATTCCATGCATCAGTTGCATCAATGATATCTTGCAATTCACCCTGGCGAGCAAAAAGAGCATCCATCTTATCCTGATCCTCATAATACTCCGGCAAACCGAATTTCTGATTGATTTCTTCGTATTCTGTCAGTGCGTCAACAATGGGTTGCACACCTTCCATCACTACTTCTTTTACTGTCTTTGTGTTGTCTAAATAAGGTTCCTGTGCCAAATACCCCACGGAATATCCCGGAGAAAACACGACTTCTCCCTGAAAGGATTTCTCCAAACCGGCGATGATCTTCAATAACGTTGATTTACCAGAACCGTTCAAACCGATAATACCGATTTTCGCTCCATAGAAAAACGACAGGTAAATGTCTTTCAGCACATTCTTATTAGGAGTGAATGCTTTGCTCACTCCTACCATTGAGAAGATAATTTTTTTATCGTCAGCAGCCATAATGTATGATTATATATTGTTGATAATGGCACAAAGATAAGAAAAATGTTTGAATTCTTTTGGAGTTATAAAAAAATGTTCTACCTTTGCACCCGCATTCGAAAGAAAGCACTGAAGGATTGATTCGCTAGCTCAGCAGGTAGAGCACAACACTTTTAATGTTGGGGTC
>OGMK01001393.1_pt1 | contig 11849 bp, 9 predicted proteins | sample 1573151 | NCBI WGS metagenome assembly OGMK01 (sample SAMEA2581887, study PRJEB24529) | metagenome | biome: Human gut stool | place: China | collected 2011
GTTACTTTATTCACCAGCTCGTTATAAACATCTGATATATAACTTTTAATCTTCATTTGTTCTATATTTAATTTGCACGGGAGGAGAGGTTCGAACTCCCGACCCTCGGTTTTGGAGACCGATGCTCTACCAACTGAGCCACTTTAGCACGAATTTTATTAAACACGCATTATATTATATTATATTTTTATTTAAAAAAAATTCAACGGTCAAATGAATTTTGCGTGTATCTTATGCAACATTCTGTCGAATTTTGTGGCATAAAATATATGGGAATTATTATGGAATATTTTCCCATTTAGCTTTTTTACAAATGTTGACGGCTGTTGTTTATGGTGATATAATCATAGAAAAGAATTTTGCCTTTGAATCAAGGTAAACAAAGGAGAAACCTATGAAAAAAGTAATTTTAACAGGTGACCGTCCTACGGGCAGACTTCATGTAGGTCACTATGTAGGTTCGCTCAAGGAGAGAGTAAAGCTCCAGAATTCGGGCGAATATGATGATATATACATTATGATTGCAGACGCTCAGGCTCTTACCGACAATGCCGAGCATCCCGAAAAGGTAAGACAGAATATTTTGCAGGTTGCGCTCGACTACCTTGCCTGCGGAATAGATCCGAACAAGTCAACAATTTTTGTTCAGTCAATGATTCCCGAGCTTACAGAGCTTACTTTCTATTATATGAACCTCGTAACCGTGTCCCGTGTTCAGCGTAACCCCACCGTTAAGGCAGAAATTCAGATGCGTAATTTTGAGGCAAGCATTCCTGTGGGATTTTTCTGTTATCCGATCAGTCAGGCGGCTGATATCACGGCATTCCGTGCAACTGCCGTTCCTGTCGGCGAGGATCAGCTTCCGATGCTTGAACAGTGCAAGGAGATTGTTCACAAGTTCAATTCCGTTTACGGCGAAACTCTTACGGAACCGCAGATTATTCTTCCGAGCAACAAGGCTTGTCTGCGACTGCCCGGTATTGACGGCAAGGCAAAGATGAGCAAATCCCTCGGCAACTGCATTTATCTTGCAGAAGAACCCGAGGATATCAAGAAAAAGGTTATGTCAATGTTTACCGACCCGAATCATCTTCGTGTTGAGGATCCCGGCAAGGTTGAGGGCAATCCCGTGTTTATCTATCTTGACGCATTCTGCCGTGACGAGTATTTTGCTGAATTTTGGAATGATTACAGCTGTCTTGACGAACTCAAGGCTCACTATCAGCGTGGCGGACTCGGTGATGTCAAGGTTAAGAAATTCCTTAACAATGTTATGCAGGAGGAGCTTCGTCCTATTCGTGAACGCAGAAAAGAATGGGAAAATCATCTTCCCGATGTTCTCGATATTCTCAAAGAGGGCAGTAAGGTTGCAAAGGAAACTGCCGCAAAAACACTTGAGGATGTCCGTCATTCTATGAGAATCGATTATTTTACAGACAATAATCTTCTCAAATAATTTAAAATTCAATATGTAAAATACAGGTCGGAAGGACAGAAATCCAAAATTCTGTCTTTCCGATTTTTCTTATGAAAAAATTATTGCGAATTGACTCAAAATTGTTGAAAAAATAAAAATATTATGCTATTATTGCGTTGAAAACACCCCGTTTTAAGGAGGATACATTATGATTGACGCAAGAAAGCATACACTTGATTCTGTTAAAAAGCTGACCGATTACAGCGAATTTAACCTTTATAAAATGGATATATGCTACGATTACAGCATTGATAAAATCATTGACAGAGGAATTTTTAATGATGAGTCGGCTCTCGGTGCAATTGTGCAGGAGGTTCTGCCCGATTATCCCGTCAATCTTAAAATGCCGAATTTCGGGTGCAGTGCCTTTACAATGAAAAATCCCGACAGCGTAATGATGGGGCGAAACTATGATTTTAAGAACGACACCTCGTCAATGCTTGTGTATTGTTCGCCAAAGGACGGCTACAGGTCGGTTGCGTTTGCGGCACTTGATAATGTAGGTGCAAACAACCCCGAGTTGAGTGATGAAACAAGGCTTGCAACCTTGCTCTCACCGTTTATCAGCCTTGACGGAATCAATGAAAAGGGCGTGTCAATCGCAGTTCTCACACTTGACAGTAAGCCGGTTCGTCAGCAAAGCGGAAAGCCTGTTATCGCCACAACGCTTGCAATCCGTCTTATACTTGACAGAGCTTCGTCAACCGAAGAGGCGGTTACACTTTTTGAAAAATACGATATGTTCGCCTCAAGCGGAAGAGATTATCACTTTTATGTTACCGATTCAAACGGTGACGGTCGTGTTATTGAGTACGATTGCAACAGCGATGACCGAAAGCTTGTTGTTACAAAATCGCCTGCCGTTACAAACTTTTTTGTGATGTACAAAAATTTTGTAAAGCCTTATCAGAAAAACGGTGTTTACGGTCACGGCAGAGAGCGGTATGATAAGATAATCAATATTCTTGAAAAGAATAATAGTTACACAAAAGAAACAGCATGGGAGGCTCTTGTTTCGGCATCACAAGCACCGAATCCGAACGATATAACGAGCAATACTCAATGGTCGATTGTTTACGACAACACAAACCTTACCGCTGATATTTCAATCCGCCGAGATTGGAACACGGTGATAAAATATTCGCTAAAAGAAAATAAAATTACGGAATAAAAAACAGGGAAGAAACCGAAAAAAGTTTCTTCCCTTTTATAATGTCCGATTCAGTTTTTGCCGTGCAGCATAACATCCGCCGTGAAAATCCCGTTTTCGTGAGAAAATCTGCAATAACCGCCGTCTTTTTCGGCAATTCTGCGTACCGACTGCGTACCGATACCGTTACCGTTTCGCTTTGACGAACCGAAAAAACCGTCCTTTTCGGTAATCTCTCCGTTGAAAGCATTCTCTACGGAAATAAGCAATATCTTTTCGGAATGCGGACGGGCATACATTTTAATCTGCCGTTTATCTCTGTCAAGCTTCATGCTCGCCTCAAATGCATTTTCAAGCAAATTTGCGATTACAAGACAGATATCGGATTCCGAAACTGTCAACTTTTCGGGGATGTCAATTTTTAGTTTAAACGGAATACCATTGCTCTTGTATTTTGAATAATAATGTCCGATAATCGCATTAACAGCGTGGTTTTTACAGAGTACAAGCTCTGTGTCGGGAATATTCTGCGATGCTGACGAAAGGTATTTTTCAAGTTCTTCCCAGTTCTTTTGCTCGGCAAGAGCATTAAGTACGGCAAAGTGATGTCGCATATCATGCCGTGCCTGACGGGTTTCTTCAATAGCGACTTTTAATGCGTCATACTGTGCCCTCTGCATATTCAAAAATTGATTTTTCTGAGCAAGTTTGTTATTGCGGTTCAGACTTTTTGCAATAAAATACAGCAAAGCGTAGAAAATGAGCAACAGCACAAGAAGTGATACGCTGATAACAATGTAACCCTGCATAATTCTTCCTGTATGGAGAATGTTAGGATTCCATGGGATTATAAAAAAGTTGAGCAAGATGAATATTATCGGTAAAATCCAGAATACATACCATGTCTGGGCAATGTTTTCGTCATCGAGCAGTTCACTCACACCGTGTGTTGCAGGATACCATGCAATAATTACAAATATCCAGCATAGAATATTGAACAGCACAGCCGATTTAATTTCAAACCACGGCGTTGTGTTCTGCGGAAATGTTATCGAATCAAACGCCCGTGTAATGCTCGCAATGCAAGCAAACACTCCGCATACCGCAAGTAACACACTCACCGATTTCCACACGGATGTTTTGAGTGAACAACAGTATGCTGCCGAAAGAGCAAGCACTATCGGTATTGCAAGCACAAACGATTTCAGATTGTATCTGTAACAAACAAAACCGCACAATGTACAAAGGCACACAAGTGATAAAATCATCACAGGAAACAGCCTGAGCTTTGATAGTTTGAGATGTTTTTTTATCGGAAGATATGCAAGTACAACACCGGGGATGATTGCACCGAGTTCAATCATCGGACAGAAAACATTTGTCAATGCAAATCCCTCCTGCCGAAAATATATTCGCCAAAGGTGCTTTTTGCACTTTTTACAAGACTTCGACTTATGGAGATTCTTTCACCGTTGTCAAGAACAAATTCATTGCCGTTCATATCCCTGATGTGTTCAAGATTTACTACGATTCCTCGGTTGCACACAAAGAAATTATCTCCGTCATCAAACAGCATTACAAATTCGGCAAATGTACTGCGCACAGACTTTTCGGATTTGTCCGTACAATGAATATGTATACAGTGCTTAAAATGCTCGGCATATAAAATGTCGCAAAGCTTTATACGCAATGAGTCACTTGCAGAGGATATTTCAATGCATTTTTCTTCAACGGAAATTTTCTGCGAAATCTCATCAAGCAACATATCAAGCTCTTCATCGCTGTACGGCTTCACAAGATAGTGCAATGCCCGAACCCTAAAACCTTCAAGTGCGTGGTCGGTTGATGTGGTTGTGAAAACAAGCAGACAATCTTTGTCAAACTTCCTCAGCTTTTGTGCCGCATCAATTCCGTTTTCCTTTTCCATATATATATCCATAAAAACAAGGTCAAATCTGTTCTGCATTGCATCATTCAGAAAATCCGTTCCGTTACCGTATCCGCAAATTTCAATATCATATGACCTTGAAAATGAGCTTTGAGAAAGTCTTTTGCAAAGTTCATTCCGCTCATTTTCGCAATCATCAACTATTGCAATCCTCATACCGTACCTCCTGCATAATTATCACTCTTATTGTATCACATAATATCTCAAATAGTGACTTTAATTTGCATTTCGTGCCAAAAATTTTCACTTTGTGCCAAATATATGGACTAAATGACAATTATTTATTATAATTCAGCTTAAACAAAAAATCATGTACGGATAAAAACACGGAGGAAATATTCTATGATTAACAAAAAGAAAACAGGGCTTTGCCTAGCTTTGGCGGCAACATTGATTGCCTCATCTGCACTTTGCGGATGTCAGCAGAGCGACAGCAGTACATCTGCAAAATTTAACAGCGATGTAAAGAATGCGTCAAAATATACGGCTGACGAAAACGCACAGGTGTATAAGACCCTTGACTTTTCTGATGAACAGGAAAAGGAATTTGCAAAAAAAGGCTTTATAACAGCACCCGACAAACTCGAAATCAAAACCGAGAACTGTACTGTTGCGTGGAGTCAGACAGCATATGACTTTATCAGAAACTCGTCAACTCCCGACAGTGCAAACCCAAGCCTTTGGAGAAACACGGAGCTTAACTCGCTTTATGGACTTTTTGAAGTTGTTGACGGTGTTTATCAGGTAAGAGGCTACGATGTTGCCAATGTAACCTTTGTAAAGAGCGACAACGGCTGGATTGTTTTTGACTGTACAACAAGCTCCGAAACTGCAAAGGCGGCGCTTGAACTTCTTGAATCAAAGTTCGGCAAGGCGCATATTGCCGCTGTTGTTGTAAGCCATGCCCACATTGACCACTACGGCGGTATCGGCGGACTTATTGACGAAAAGGATGTTGCCGATTCATCACTTCCGCTTGACGAGCAGATTAAGTCCGGCAAAACGCTCATTATCGTTCCCGAAGGCTACGAAAAGGCTGTTATGGAAGAAAATGTTTTTGCAGGAAACGCAATGAAACGCAGAACCAACTTTCAGTACGGATCATTGCTTGATAAGGGCGGTAAGGGCAGTTTGTCGGTAGGTATCGGTCTTACCCCTTCAAGCGGCACAACAACATACATTTCACCGTCTTATGAGGTAAAGAAAGCTACCGAAACCATCAAGGTTGACGGTGTTGAAATGGTGTTCCAGCTTACTCCCGACACTGAATCGCCTGCCGAGATGAACACCTACCTTCCAAAATACAAGGCTTTGTGGATGGCTGAAAACTGTTCCGGCACAATGCACAACCTCTACACACTCAGAGGCGCAGAGGTTCGTGACGGCAATGCGTGGGCGCAGTACATTATGGAGGCAAAGGAGCTTTTCGGTGACAAGGCCGAAGTAGTTTTCCAGGCTCACAACTGGCCGCATTGGGGCAACGATGTAATCAATGACTACATGGCAAACACAGCCTCTGTCTATAAGTACATATTTTCACAGACACTTATGTACATCAATCAAGGCTATACATCAACCGAAATTGCAAATATGATTGAACTTCCCGATGAACTCAACAAGGTTTGGTACACTCGTCAGTATTACGGAACTCTCAAGCACAATGTAAAGGCAGTTTATCAGAAGTATATGGGTTGGTATGACGAAAACCCCATTCATCTTGACGAGCTTGAACCGACAGAATATTCAAAGAAGCTTGTAGAGTATCTCGGCGACACAGACAAGGTTCTTGAAATGGCTAAAAAAGACTTTGACAAGGGAGAGTATCAGTGGGTTGCACAGATTACAAACACACTTGTATATGCAGATCCCGAAAATAAAGACGCCCGCTATCTTTGCGCAGACGCACTCGAACAGCTCGGCTATCAGGCAGAAAGCGGTGCATGGAGAAACGCTTATCTTACGGGTGCTTATGAGCTTCGTAACGGTACAAAAAATTATCCGAATTCCGAAGGTTCAGGTGCAACAGCTCTCGGTATGAGTACCGAAACAATGTTGGATTATCTCGGAATCTGTCTTGACGAAAAGAAGCTTGAAGATCAGAACCTTGTAATCAATCTTGAAGTGACCGATAAAAACGCAAAATATCTTCTTCGCATAAATCACGGTGTGCTTATCTATTCACAGGAAAAGTGGAGCGATAAGGCTGACGCAACAATCAAAACCAAGAGCGCAGGTATTCTCGGCATTGCACAGAACAATCAGAAACTTATGGACGCCGGCATTGAAAAGGTTGAGGGCAACAGTGACATCATCAAAACCCTTACATCAAGCGTTGCCGAATTCCCGCTGTATTTCAATATTATTGAACCCTAATTAAAGTATGAGGTGACTATGAAAGTATTTAATTGTATTTTCGGCATATTGTCGATAATAGGCGCAATTTATTGTATGTTCTATCCGGGACTGACATTTCTAAACAGCGGGTGGATAGTGACAATCCTCCTCGGAGTGTGGGGAATATGCTCCGTGATTGACTACTTTGCAAAACGCAAAAAGACAAAAGCGGAACAGAGCGAGGCTGTTATGGGTACGCTCGGACTTATTGCAGGCATTGCGGCGGCTGTGATTTCTGTTCTTGCAATGTTTATGCCGAGCATAAGACTTATGTTTGATGTTATCATTCTCTGCATTTTCTCAGGCTGGCTTGTAGTGGACGGTATCTCGTCCGTTGCAATGTCATTCAAGGTCAAAAAAGCATCTTCCTCAGGTGCATGGCTTATTCCGCTTTTCTGCGGAATACTCGTCATAATCGGCGGTATCTACGGATTTTTCCACCTTATATTTGCCGCACAGACAATCGGATTTATGATTGGTGTCCTTTTGTCAATCTACGGTGTAAAGCTTATTCTTTCGGCATTTGAAAAGCCGAGCGTGTAAGATACTTATCTTGTTTTCTTCTCTTTTTAAGAAAAGTATGATAACCCCAAAATCCCGAACCTTCAGAGTATTGCATCTTTGAGGGTTCGGGGCTTTATGAGGAATCAAAAACAGAGGTGTCATTTTTCTGTTTGATACATAAAATATCAGTGTAGAAATTTTCCGTTAAATTTTGTTATTAAAATGCAAATTCAGTATTGACAAATGAATTTTATTATGATAGAATAATGCCTGTTGAGTGACATTGCTCAGTATTCGGCGACATAGCCAAGTGGTAAGGCACGAGTCTGCAAAACTCTGACGCCCCGGTTCAAATCCGGGTGTCGCCTCCAAAACGGAAAGCACTTCTTAACGGGAGTGCTTTCCAATTATAAAAATGTGGGAGCATAGCTCAGCTGGGAGAGCATCTGCCTTACAAGCAGAGGGTCACAGGTTCGAGCCCTGTTGTTCCCACCACATTTGGCCCGGTAGTTCAGTTGGTTAGAACGCTAGCCTGTCACGCTAGAGGTCGACGGTTCGAACCCGTTCCGGGTCGCCAATTTTTGCCTCTGTAGCTCAGTCGGTAGAGCAGGGGACTGAAAATCCCCGTGTCGGTGGTTCGATTCCGCCCGGAGGCACCAATAAAATGCGGATGTAGCTCATCTGGTAGAGCGCCACCTTGCCAAGGTGGAGGTAGCGGGTTCGAGCCCCGTCATCCGCTCCAAGTCAAAAGTACCTGTAACACAGGTGCTTTTTTTATTTTTGCAATTTTTCTGTTTGAGTTGTAGGGGCAGATATCATCTGCCCGCAAGTAAGCGCACATATTTTGTGATAAATTGAATCATCTAAAATACACAAAGTGATTGTCATACAGTATCGTTTATCGGACAATGACGGAATTCTTTTGACAGAGCCTGTATATTTCACAAAACAAAAGGTCACGATTTTGAACCGTGACCTTGTTTTTTTACGAATTTTTTAAGACAATATCAGTTATTGATTCTTGTCAGCTTTGTGCCGGCAATGTAGAGAGTATCGCCCTCGATTCCCCATGTATCCGAACCGCCGTTTGCGGGATCGTCAGACCATTTGAGTGACTGCGACTGACTTTGATTGATAAAAGACACCTCAAAACTCACCGAAAGGGTCTTTTGGTCATCAATGCTATATGTCAGTTTAATCATATTAAAAATCTCATCATAGTTAATCATGTCGCCGTATTCGGAGCTGCCTGCATAATGTGAAATAAGTTCGCCGAGTTCTTTTGCATTCGGGATACCGATTGTTCCGTCAGGCTTGAACTCAAGTTGGAGGCTTACTCCGTTCTCCTCGGCAATCCATGTACCCTGAATCTGTCCCTGAGGGGTGGCTTTGTTAAGTCCGTTAAATATAAAGAATGCCGCAATTGCAACAACGAGTGCAACCGCAATGCCGCACGCTGTAATTATAAACGGTGTCTTTGACTTTTTCTTTGGAATCGGCTGTGCATACTGTGGCTGAACGCCCTGATTGTTATAATCATAAGAATATCCGCCCTGCTGACCGTTCTGATACTGATTATATCCGCCCTGTGCATTAACTGTCTGATACTGCGGTGCGGAATAATCATTTGCAGGCATCTGATTATATGCGTCAGTCTGATGATTTTCAACAGGCTGATTTTCTGCAATCGGCTGTTCGTTCTGTACAGCTGATTCCTGTACGGGTACAGGCGCTCCGCAATCGGCACAAAACTTTTCATTAGGCAATAACTGCCTTCCGCAATTTTTACAAAACATACTTCTTCTCCTGTTCAACAAAAAATAATTTCGAGGAAAACCCCTTTACAACAGCAAATTCAACCATATTATCTGTTTATTTTTATTGTACTGTTTTTTCTTCTTCAAGTCAACTGATATTTAAAAATCAGTTTTTTTTACATAAAAGATATACTGAATACAGAAGATTTTACTGAGGGTAGATTCGTACTAATCGTTCTCGGTGACTATTTGTCAAGTTTTCATTGACAAATTACGACACAAATTGTATATTATAAGTAAGGGAGCTGACAAGTTAGTCGGCTGAGAGGAGGCTGAATGCCTCGACCTAAGACCTGATTTGGATAATGCCAACGGAGGGAAACAGCGAGCCTTTACGGACACACCTTTTGTTGGTGTGTCCGTTTTATTTTTATAAAGGAGAATCTGCTATGATTGGAAATTGTCTTGAAAATGTAAGAAAAAATGTACCGCTTGTACACAACATCACAAACTATGTAACAGTAAACGATGTTGCAAATGTACTTCTCGCTTGCGGAGGAAGTCCGATTATGTCAGACGAACCCGATGATGTTGCCGACATCACAAGCATTTGCGGCGGTCTTAACATCAACATCGGTACACTTAACAAAAACTCAATTGAGGGTATGTTCATTGCAGGCAAAAGAGCTAATGAACTTTCTCACAAGATTCTACTTGATCCTGTCGGCGCAGGCGCAAGCAAGCTCCGCACAGACACAGCGGTTAAGCTTGCAAAAGAAATCAAATTTGATGTTATCAGAGGTAACATCTCGGAAATCAAAACTCTTGCACTCGGAAGCGGCACAACAAAGGGTGTTGATGCCGATGTATCGGATGCGGTAACAGAAGAAAATCTCGATAACGCAGTTGCATTTGTAAAGGATTATGCCAAAAAGTCAGGATGCGTAATTGCAATCACAGGCGCTATTGACCTTGTAAGTGACGGCGAAAAGTGCTATGTAATCCGCAACGGTCGTCCCGAGATGAGCAAAATCACAGGAACAGGCTGTCAACTTTCGGGTATGACAACTGCATTTATCGTTGCAAACCCTGACAATGTTCTTGAGGCAACTGCCGCAGCAGTTTGTACAATGGGACTTGCAGGTGAAATCGCTTTTGCAAATATGGCAGAAACAGACGGCAACTCAACATACCGCAACCGAATTATTGACGCAGTTTATAATATGGATGCCGAAACACTTGAAAAAGGAGCAAAGTATGAATTGCGATAAAAAAGATTTGTTGCTCTATGCCGTAACCGACAGGGCATGGCTTAACGGTGAAACACTTTGCAGTCAGGTTGAAAAGGCTATTAAAGGCGGTGCAACATTCATTCAGTTAAGAGAAAAAAATCTTGACCAAAAGCATTTTCTTGAAGAAGCTCTTGAAATTCAGAAACTCTGCAAAAAGTACAATGTTCCCTTTGTAATCAATGACAATGTAGAAATTGCAAAAGAAATTGACGCTGACGGTGTTCATGTCGGTCAGAGTGATATGGAGGCAGGCAATGTCCGCAAGATTCTCGGTGACGACAAAATCATCGGTGTTTCGGCTCAGACTGTTGAACAGGCTCTTCTTGCTCAGAAGCACGGAGCAGATTATCTCGGAGTCGGAGCAGTTTTCAAAACAGGCTCAAAGGACGATGCAGACGATGTTTCACACGATGAACTTCAGAAAATCTGTGAGGCTGTTGACATTCCTGTAATCGCAATCGGCGGAATCAGCTCCAAAAATGTTACGGAACTCAAGGGCAGAGGTATCGTAGGCATTGCCGTTATCAGTGCTATTTTCGCTCAGCCCGATATTACAAAGGCAACAGCAGAGCTTAAAGCACTTACGGAAAAGACGGTTGCGAATGATTAAATCTGCAATATTTGATGTTGACGGCACACTTCTCGATTCAATGAAGATATGGGATAACGCAGGAGAGCGGTACCTCTCGTCTGTCGGCAAAACAGCCGAAAACGGACTTTCCGAAAAGCTCTGTGATATGAGTTTGACGGAGGGTGCGGAGTATATGAAAAAGCAGTATGATCTTCCGTTTTCAATTGATGAAATAGTTTCGGGTGTGCTGAAAATCATTGAAGATTTTTACTTTTATGAGGTCGGTTTAAAAAACGATGCAAAAGAAATTTTGCAGTTTTTGGAATCGAACAATATCAAAATGATTATTGCAACATCAAGCGATAAAACGCATATTAAAAAGGCATTTGAAAGGCTCGGTATTCTAAAATATTTTACGGACATTGTGACCTGTTCACAAATCGGAAAAGGCAAAACAAGTCCCGACATTTACCTTGCCTGTGCAGATGAACTCGGAACAGCTCCGAGTGAAACGCTTGTATTCGAGGACGCTGTTTTTGCCGTTGAAACTGCTCACAAGGCAGGTTTCAAAACGGTGGGAGTGTATGACGAATCGAGCAGGAATGATAAAAACAGAATAAAAGCCGTTTGCGATTACTACGCAGACAGCTTTAATAAAGCGGCAGATTGGGGGCACCACCTTTTGTCGCTGTAAAAAATTAATGCAAAGAGGAGATTAAAATGAAAACAGCATTAACAATCGCTGGCAGTGACTGC
>OGMK01001402.1_pt1 | contig 11786 bp, 10 predicted proteins | sample 1573151 | NCBI WGS metagenome assembly OGMK01 (sample SAMEA2581887, study PRJEB24529) | metagenome | biome: Human gut stool | place: China | collected 2011
GAAGAGAGCGCGGAAGATCTGAGCCTGCCGGATACCTGCTGGATCATCGATCCCGTGGACGGCACAACCAATTTTGCCCACGGCCTGCCCCTGACCGTCACGTCCGTGGCCTACCGCCTGAACGGGGAAATTGTGCTCGGCATCGTCAACGCGCCGCTGCTCCGCGAATGCTTTATTGCGGAAAAGGGGAAAGGGGCATGGCGCAACGGGGAACGCATCAGCGTCTCATCCGTGACGGCCTGCGAGAATGCCCTTGTAGCCACCGGTTTTCCTTATGAAATCGCCAGCCGCGTGGATGAAATTCTGGAGCGAATGCGTCCTGTGCTGTCTTCTTGCCAAGGGGTACGGCGTTGCGGGGCCGCAGCACTGGATCTCGCATGGACGGCCTGCGGGCGCTTCGACGCTTTTTATGAAGACGAACTCAAACCGTGGGACATGGCCGCAGGCGCGCTGCTCGTCACCGAGGCCGGGGGCAGCATTTCCAATCTGGACGGCTCGCCCTTTGATCTGCGCTGGTCGATCCTCGCCGGAAACAAGGCCATGCATGAACTCATCGGAAAAATGATCCGGTAATCCAAGTACGGAACAAGGAGAGGCGGCCCGAGCCAGATAATGGAGCCCCTCTCCCGTCCCTAGCCACTCCGTGGCTACGGCCAACCTCATAGGCGCAACGGGGCCGCTCGCTCAAACAACAGGACGCGGAGAGGAAACGCGGGACAACTCCAGACACGTTCCCCACGCCAATCCCGTGCCCGTTCTCCGTAAAGCGGAACGCATCAGCCTCTGGGGAGCTTTACCGCCAAGGCTTCCTCCATGCCCGCAATCGACCAGAGATACAGCGAAACGACCGACCCGTACGGGGAATAGCGCTTGCGGCGGCGCTCAAAGCGCTCCCGCGTCAACTCCCTGTCCCCGTAGAGCAACGCCATGCCCCGCCGGATGCCCAGATCGCCCCAACTGAGCACGTCCGGACGGCACAACGAAAAAATCATGAGCATTTCCGCCGTCCACACGCCGATGCCGTTGAGGGCCGAAAGCTTCCGGATCAATTCTTCATCGGGGGCATGGCGCAGGGCCTCCAGATCCAGAGCACCGGAGGCGACTTCTCGGGCGATCCCCTGTATATATCCAACTTTACGCTGACTGAGGCCACACTGCTGGATCTGTGAGGGGTCAGCCTCCGCAAGGCCTTGCGGCGTAAAGTTCCCCACCAAAATGTGCAGCCGGTCGGAAATCGTCTGCGCGGCCCTTCCGGAAATCTGCTGTGCAATCACGCTGTCGACGAGAGCCGTAAACAGATCCGGCTCCACCCCGCGCCGTATCGGTCCAAGCCGCTCGATCCCCCGCCCAAGCCGTTTGTCCCGGCGCTTCAGCGCGTCGAGCGCCTCCCCGCCGCATGGGAACACGGGACGCAGCCGCTCCTCGCTCTCCCAAAGGCACAGCGTCGCCGCCGAGCCGAACGGCGCGTGGCGGGCCCGAAACGCCTCAAAACCTTCCTGCGTGCAGCTTCGCGGCCCATGTACCCGCATCAGGCCACTCCGCACAGCCTCGTCGTCGAACCGCAGGACGTCGGGACGCCGCAACACTCCGATCAATACGCGCACGGCAAGGCGCACATCCACGCACCGCAGCGAACACAAGGCACCCACCGCCTCGTCGTCGGGCAGGGCGGCAAGGCGCTCCATGCCGATCTTTCCCGAGCGAACCGCCTTCGCCGCGCCGAGCAATGCATTCGCCGTTTTCTTCCCGAAGGCCTCCAACGCCGATCCTGCCTCAAGCACGCGCTCGGGGGAAACCTCCCCAATCTGTGCGGCCAACGATGCCCACGCGAACGGGAACGCATCGGATGCCCCCTTTTCCATGATCCCCTTTGCCAGCGCCGCGAACAGATCCGTTTCCAACTCGAAAGCGGCATCACCAGCGGCTTCGGCCAGCACCGGGTCCACTGAACGCAACCGGGCGAACGCCGGCTCAGTCAGCGGGGCCATATCTACGCTCCAGCTCAAGCAAACGTTCCTTCATACCCAATCCGCCGCCGTAGCCGACAAGCGCACCGGTGCTGCCTATGATACGATGGCAAGGGACAATGATCGCAATGGGGTTCCTGTTGTTCGCCATGCCCACGGCCCGGCAGGCCTTCGGATTGCCGACGGCTTCGGCGATATCTTTATAACTTGCCGTATGGGCATAGGGAACCGTGCACAGGGCCTGCCAAACCTGCTTCATGAAAGGCGTTCCCTCATCAAACCGCAACGGCAGGTCAAACGTTTTGCGCCGACCGGCGAAATACGCCTCCAACTGCGCAAACGCCTCGCCCAGCAGCGCCGTTTCTGGACCTTCCGAAACGGCATCACTCCGGCCCGGCAAATAAAGACGCGTGATGGAACCCTCTTTGTCCTCTATGCCCACCCGCCCAAAGGCGGTTTCCCGAAAACACAACATACAAGCTCCCTTATGACTTCCGCATAGCATGGATTGCTTTGTCTTGCTCCTCTCTTCAAAGCCTTTTTATCAAAAATGACGGCTTCATCCAGTACCATACCGCCGGTTCCCCCATCTCCAGCCTTTCCTCAATCCGTCGGCATCCGGCAAAAACCAATGGCTCCGTCCGCACTAAAAGCGGATTGGCGAAACACAAACAAAAGCGGCAGACCCGTCTCCACCGGTGTCTTCCCTTCTATCACAGCAGGGAGAACTGGCGGCTCTTCAGGCTGGCGCAACGTTGATCCGTCACTTCATCGTCAGCGGAAAGCCTCCCTACAAGCAGCGGCGAAGCGGGATCGTGCAGCGCCGAGCCCCGCCCCACGGGGATGCCGTCCTGGTTGGCGTAACAATAAAGGCATCCGTTCCCGCAGGTGCCGTACACGCCGACATCCACACTCGCCACACACTTGCACCCGGCCCTCTGTTGCGAGGGACGGACATCAAGGCGGCATCCGGCCACCCGCTCGACAAGCTCACGGCTGAGGCAACCCGCGTGGACGACACCGGGGACATCCACGTCCTCCGCACACAGGGAAAGCCGTATCCCCCTGCGCTCCGCCATCGCCGCAAACGCGGCAAGCAACTCCTTCCGAGCCTGCCCGCTGTCCCCGCAGAGCCCAAGAGCCGGTATCCGGCGGCGGAGCTTCGGGTACATATCCAGAAAACTGACGACACACGTACGCGTAACGCCTTCAAGCCGTTCCGTCAGCGCATCAAAACAGCGCACATGCCATGAAAGGGAATAGGCCCCGCTGAAAAAGATGGGATCATACCGCCAGATCACCCGTTCGCTCCCAAAAGCTTCCGACAGCCGCTTCATAGCTTCGACCAATTGCAGCTTGTCCGGAAGCCCCGGCTCAACATCACGCCCATACCCCGTCAGCGTGAATTGGAACACACAAGGCCAGCCACGCAGCAGCGCCAACCGATCCAGCAAAGGCAGCGGGTTCTTCGTCCACAAAACAAGGCAGTCCACGGCTTCGCGGGAGAACACATACCGGGTGACGCGGCGCGCATCATGGCGCACGCATACGTTGCCCGCCTCCAGCCGATTGCAAAGCCACTCAGAGTAATAGGTTGGAATATCCGTACGACGGCTCGCGCTGAAAATCATATCTTTTTCCTTGCCGTATTTCCCGGTTCTCCGCAACGGGCACCGCTCCCCCCCCATCCCGTGTATGCAAGGAAGACCTGCCCCCTGCCGGGCCGCGACGCTTCACCTTTCCCCGCCCACGCACCGAAAACGCTTTCATGCGGCCATGCCCGAAAGCCAACGCCCCGCCCTCCATCCCCAAAAACAACTCCCGCCTTCCGCACGGCAGGAACTCCCGCCGCACGGCCTCCCCCGCTCTTCCGCTCCCCTCACCCACGGGCCCGCAAGCCCGCCCTTTAGTTACCTGGTTTCCCGGCGCTACTTCATGAGGAACTTCATGGGTTCGATGGACAGCGAGGGGAAGAACAGAAGCAGGAACAGCACCAGCATTTCCACGATAAGGAAGGGAGCCATGTTCCGCACCAAATTGCCGATCTTGATGTTCCCGATGCCGCAGACCACATAGAGCACCGTGCCCACGGGCGGCGTGATGACGCCGATGCCGAGGTTCAGGATGAACAGCAGCCCGAAGAAGTACGGATCGATGCCCGCCTGCTGGATCAGGGGATAGAACACCGGCGCGAAAATCAGCACGTTCGGCGTCAGGTCCATCACCATGCCCGCAAGGAACAGGAAGACGTTGATCGAAAGCAGCAGAAGGATCGGGGAATCCACCAGCGGCTGGAAGAGTTCCGCCACCTGCATGGGGATTTGCGCCGAGGTGATGAACCAGCCCACCGCCGTGGCCGTGGCCACGATCAGCATGACGACGGAGGTGGTACGTGCCGCGCGGGCGCTCACGGCGAGCAGGCCCTTGAAGGTCAGCTCACGGTAATACAGGGTACACACGGCAATGGCATACACGCAGGCGAACGCGCCGCCTTCCGTGGGCGTGAAGACGCCGAACCGGATGCCGCCAAGCAGCAGCACGGGCATCATGAATGCGGGCATGGCGTCCCGGACGATCTTCGAGGCTTCGCCTTTTTTGAACTCGATCTTTTCCTTATAGCCGTCAATGCGGACGATAAAGAACCATGTGACCATCAGGCAGAGGCCGATGATCAGGCCAGGGACCAGACCGATCATGAACAGCTTGGTGATGGAGAGGCCCACGGTCGCGCCGAGCAGGATAAAGTTGGTGCTCGGGGGGATGATGGGGCCGAGGATGGCGCCGGAGGCGATGACGCCGCCCGCGCGGCCGGGCTTATACCCAGCCTGCGCCATCATGGGCAGGAGCAGGCTGCCGAGGGCAGCGGCTTCGCCCACGGAACTGCCCATCAGACCCGCGAAAATCACGCTGGACACGATGGCGGCATAGCCGAGGCCGCCGCGGACGCGGCCGATGATGAGCTGCGCAAGCTTGACCACCCGCTTCGACAGGCCGCCTTCGGTCATGATTTCACCGGCGAACACGAAGAAGGGGATGGCCATCAAGGGATAGTTGTTCGCGCCGTCCAGCATGGACTGCGGGATGATCATGACGAACATGCTGTCCCACATGCCGCCGTAATACATCAGGACCATAGAACACAGGACAAGCACGATGGCGATCGGAATGCCCAACGCGAGGAAGCCGAACAGGCTGACCAAAAAGACGACAAGTTCCATGTTCTCTCCCCTATTCCGTTTTGGGCGCGGTGTTGAACTCGCCGGCGGGCGTGCGGATCAGCCGCACGATGTCCCGCAGGTGGATGATGATCGCGGCAAAGGCCATGACGGGCAGCGTCCCGTTGATGAAGGCCATATTCACGTCGGTAGCGACGGAATAGGTGTCCAGCGTCTGGAGCACCACGGAAATACCGCCGAAAAGCAGCAGCACCAGAGCCGCAAGCATGAACAGGGAGGCGACGATGTCCACGGCCTTGCGCGACGCGCCGCTGATCATGTTGACGAACATGTCCACCGCGATGTGCTTGTGCCGGTAAAAAGCTTCAATGCCGCCGATGAACGTGATGTAGATGAAAAGGAACCGGGCCCATTCCTCACTCGGCGCAAAGCTCGAGCGGAACACGTACCGCAGGAAGGCATTGAAAAACACGAGGCCGATCATCCCCAAGAAAATAGCGGCGCAAAAGACTTCAAAGGCCCGTTCGCCTTTGCCTTTCGCGGCTTCTTCCCGGCTGATCTCCTCCTTGATGTCGTTTTCCTCTATACCTTCCGGCGGCATGACCGGTTTGTTTTCACTGCTCATGATGTACCCCTGGGCGTGATGGTCGGGCCCATGCGACAGACATGGGCTTGAGGGAAAAAAAGGGCCTCCGGCCTGCGCCGGAAGCCCTGTTGAGAACGCAAACGTTACTTCGCCTGACGATAAGAGTCCGCGCTGTCAAGGATTTCCTTGGCATTCGGGACGGTGTCATAGAAAAGCTTCCAGCTGCGCTTGCCGGCGTCCTGCATGAACTTGTGCAGTTCGGGGGAAGGTTCGCTGACATGGCCGCCGGCTTCGGTGATGGTCTTCACGGCGTCCGCATCGACCTTTTCCACGAGATCCCACACGTAGTCGGCGGAACGCTTGGCGGCTTCGTCGATCCACTTCTTGTCCTGTTCGGGCAGGGACTGGTAGAACTTTTCGTTGATGTACAGGGAGTGGATGACGAGCAGGTGGCCGGTGAGGGTGATCTCAGGCGTGGTCTCGTACATCTTGATGCTCACGATATCGGACAGGGGGCTGTCGCCGCCGTCGATAACGCCCTGATCAAGCGCGCCGGTCACTTCGGCGAAAGGCATGGGCTGGCCGCTGATGCCGCATTCCTTGGCAAAGTTGATGTACAAGGGGATGTTCGGCACGCGCATACGCAGGTGCTTCATGTCGTCGATGGTCGCCACCGGCTTTTTGGTGTAGAAATGGCGGAAGCCCAGAGGGAAGGCGTTCAGCACGCGCATACCGGACTTTTCGGTGAAGCCGTTGGTGATCAGTTCGAACGTCTTGCCGCCGTTCATGGCACGGCGGGCGTGGGCGTAGTCGTCGAACAGCATGGGCGTTTCGAGCATGGCCATGGAAGGCTGGATGGCGGACGTCTGGGTTCCGGTGGCGCACATCTGGATGATGCCCTTGCGGGTGCTGGCGATGTAGGCGTCTTCCTTGCCGAGCTGGCTGTTCGGGAACACCTGCACGTCGTATTTGCCGCCGGACAGTTCCTTCAGGATTTCACCGAATTTACGCATACCGAGGGTTTCAGGTTCCCCGTCGGGCTTCATACCGGCCATTTTGATGACAACTTTGTCGGCCGCGAAGCTGGAAGTCGCGGTAACGCCGAGCAACAGACCGCAAGCGATGAGCAAGGCCAATGCACGTTTCATGTTTCTCCACCTTTTTACGGTTCGAATGTGAACATTTCTCCCCGGCTGCGTTTTCGTGAGGAAAAACATTCCTGACGTGCCGCATGGGGAGATCTCCTGCCTTTCGCGCCTGTGCGCCCTCCTCCGCAACATCACTCTGAGAACCGGAAACGCACAACAATGCTGGGAACCGGTTCATTTCCATTCCGTTTCACCCCTGTGAAAACGGCGTACGGCATAAACGGAGTTCGGCCGGGATTGACGGACACCCCCATGTCTCTCTTACGTCATTCCTCAGCCGAAAGAGGATAAAAACTATCAGGAAGCGAAAGGCAAGCCCCGTTCGATAGCGAGAATTATACTAATCTGAAATCTTTTTGTTGGGAATAGAGGAACGGGCCTCTTCTTTGTCATTCTTTTGTAACATTCGCGCTCTTTCCAAGATTTTTCTTAATAATTCAGTGGATAATAAAAAAGAAAAAATCTTTGGGGATGTTGCCCCGCGAGACCTCGAATTCCCCCCTCCAGCCGGATGTTTCGACTGTTGACAAAGCGGCCCGCAAGATCGACAGGAATTCCGGCATCCTTTCGGACCGTTCCCTTTTTTGGAGTATTTTCATGCATCCTTTATCGTCGGCGCGCCTGCACCGCCTTATCCAGCTTGGTTTCTTCCTCTTTCTCTCCTGGGTCGCGTGGCGGCTCTATGAGTATGCCCAAGGGGTATCCGGAAACGGCGCATTCGTCCCCCGCCCCGCCGCCGCGGAAGCCTTCCTCCCCCTGAGCGCCCTGCTCGGCCTCAAGCGTTTCCTGCTCACCGGGCAATACGATCCCATCCATCCCGCGGGATTGACCATCCTGCTTGTCGCCTTGTGTACGGCCATCCTGTGCCGCCGGGGGTTCTGCGGCTACCTTTGCCCCGTCGGCTGGCTCCCGGCCTCCTCGCCCGTCTGGGGACACGGCTTGGCGTGAGCTGCCGCCCCGGAAGGCGGCTCGAATGGCTCCTCTCCGCGCCCAAATACGTGCTTCTTGCCGCCATCCTGTACAGCTTCGTGGTCAGCATGGACCTCCCCAGCATCGAATGGTTCCTCAAATCGCCCTACAACCTCGTCGCCGACATCAAGATGCTCCAGTATTTCCTTGCCCCCGGGACGCTGACCCTCGGAGTGATCGTCGTCATGGTTCTGGGCTCGATCTTCCTGCCGGGTTTCTGGTGCCGGGGCTTCTGCCCCTACGGCGCCCTGCTCGGCCTCCTATCGCTGCTCTCACCGATGGCGGTCAACCGTAACCCCGCCTCCTGCTCCGGCTGCGGGCGCTGCGCCGCGGCCTGCCCGTCGCGGATTCCCGTCGACGAGCGCAAACGACTCTCCGGCCCCGAGTGCATGGGCTGTACGGAATGCGTAAGCGCCTGCCCCTCCCGCTGCCTCGACATACGGTTCGGCTACGGGACCGGAGCCCTCCGCCTTCCGGCATGGGGCATCGCCGCCGGGACGCTGCTCATCCTCCTGATCGGCTATGCAGCCGCCGTTTTCACCGGCCACTGGGAAGCGGATCTGCCCCCGCAGATGATCCGTATGTTCCTCAACTGACCGGTACGGACAACATGAAGAGGCACACAAACGCCTTCATCCGGCCTTCCCTTCCGTAATCCCAAACCGGAAACGGCGTTCCGCTGGATTCTATCGGCGGATTGTGCGACACTGCCACACAAAACGGCCCTTTCCTTCAGATCGCAACAAGGATGCTTTCAATGTCGCAAGCACAGCTCCCCAACGAATTGGCAACCTTCCTCGAAAATTGGACGACCGACCCCAACAACGCGAAGGACGCCTTCGTCCGCTTCAAGGATTTCCTGCTCACCACCCAGGACGTGCGCTTTGATTTCAAGGCCCGCCCCGGCGTGAGCTACTCCCTGCGTGCCGCCAATGCCAAGAACGACGAACGCCCGCTGTTCGTGCTCGTGGACGTGGTGGACGACGAACCCGAAGCCCGCTGGCTTTCCGTCTGCTTTTACGCGGATATGGTCAACGATCCCGATGAACTGGGCGACTTCGTCCCGTCCGGGCTCATGGGGAAGGATGCCTGCTGCCTCAACCTTGAGGAAGATGATCCCGCCATGCGTGACTATATCCTCGCCCGCCTTGGCGAGGCTGCCGCGTCCGCCGCGAAATAACGCCCGGAACGCAGTGTGGAACAGCCCCTCCCCAATCGGGGCGGGACCTCAGTGCGCACAAAGGAGGCAAGCCGCAACGCCAAGCCTGTTCTCTCTTTGCGGGGAAGCCATTCCCTGCCGGGATGGTGTGCCGGAATGGAGAAACGCCGCCCTCCTTCTATAAGGAAGGATGACGCCAAGCAATGCTGCCTACTCCCGATAGCGCTGCCTACCCTAATCGAAAAAAGCCCCGGAGCCGTCACTCCGGGGCTTTTTCAGCATAGCCGGACATCAAAAAAGGACTTTACCGACAGGGGCACCGCCTACCCGCTAAAACACTCGGCCATATCCGCTATCGGTGAACGTTGACGGGCGATAGCGCCACAGCCGATCCCGCCCTTCACCCTTAGCGCGATACATGGCGACATCGGCGTTCTTGAGCAGGCGAGCGGGGGTAGCGGCCTCCAGCGAATGAAACGCGACCCCCACGGACGAGCTGATGCGGGCCTCTCCCTCTTGCAGCGGAAATGGGGCACGGATCGCCTCAAGAATGCATTCGGCCGTCCGGAGTACATCCCCTTCCGCCTGTTCAATGAGCAGCACGGCAAATTCATCCCCGCCCATGCGCCCGATGAGCCCCCGATCGCCGACGCATCCCTGCAACCGGGCCGCACCCTGTACGAGCAGTTCGTCGCCCGCGGCATGTCCAAGCGAGTCGTTGACTTCCTTGAACCGATCAAAGTCGACCAGCAGCAAGGCCAGCCCCGAGCCGCATTCCAGTGCGCTCCCACAGGCTTTGTGGAGCATCTCCTCAAACATGGCCCGGTTCGGCAGCCCGGTCAGGGGATCATGGCGTGCCTGCGCCAGAGCGGTTCTGGTTGAAAACAGGTCTTCAATCAGGTTTTCCAACTGGAATTCCCGGACCTCTTTCTGCACAATGAGCGTGCCGATCTGCTCAGCCAGCCGCCCCACGGACGCAGGGACGGACGGGTCGTTCGTATACCGGAACAAGGCGCGCACCTGTTCGGCATCCCCCCAGACGATGTCTTTGACGATCCGGGTTATGTCATTGAGGCAAGCTTCGTAATCGTGCTTCACATCGGCCCCGCAGCTACAGCGTTGTCGCCGGTCCGGCACTCTGAACCGGTTCCAGCGGCAGGTCGGACAAATACCGCCGCACCATATCGAGCGCGGTGCCCGCGGCGCGATCCCGAAGCCAGCCGCGGCCATGAACCCGGCCGGGAGGCGTCATCCTGCGGACCCACGTCCGCGTGCCGTCACTGAGCGCAATATAGATGAGCCCCACGGGCTTTTCCGGCGTCCCCCCGGTCGGCCCGGCAACCCCGGTGATGCCGATGCCGAGCTCGCTGCCCGATACTTCGCGCACGCCTTCGGCCATAGCCCGGGCCACAGGTTCGCTTACGGCCCCGTGTTCCTCAAGCATGGCGGCAGGCACGCCGAGCAGCTTCATCTTGGCTTCGTTGGCGTAGGTCACAAGGCCCATGCCGAAGACTTCCGACGCGCCGGAAACGTCCGTGATGAGCTTCGCCACCAGACCGCCCGTGCAGGATTCTGCGGTGGCCAGATGCAGCCCCTTTTCACTGAGCAGCCGGACGACCACGCTTTCCAGATTGTCCACATCCACGCCGTAGACCACATCCCCGTACCGGCGGCAAATCTCTTCGACCACCGGACGGCACAGCGCCTCGGCGGCCTCTTCGCTCTCAGCCCGTGCCGTCACCCGCACGAACATCTCGTTTTCCTTCGCATAGGTCGCCGCCGTCGGGTTCGCCGCATCGGTCAGATCGGCAATCTTCAACGCGCCCGCCCCCTCGCCGAGCCCGAACGTGCGGATCATGCACGAGTGGATGACGGCGTGGCTCCCTTCTTTCAGGAACGGGACGACATAATGCTGCAACATGGGGACCAGTTCGGAAGGCGGCCCCGGCAGCATGACGATCACCTTGCCGGACGCCGTCCGCACGCCGCAGCCCGGCGCGGTCCCGATGTCGTTGGGGAAGACGGTCGCGCCCTCGGGCAGCATGGCCTGCTTGTGCTGGTTCTCGCCCATCGCCGGGCGTCCCTTGAAGTAGCTTTCCAGACGGCGCAGGCTGTCCTCATGGATCTTCAGCGGAGCGCCCGCCACACTGGCGATGGTTTCCTTGGTCAGATCGTCGTCCGTGGGGCCCAAGCCGCCCGTCGTAATGACCACATCGCTGCGGCCCAGCGCTTCTTCCAGCGCGTCCCGCAGCCTCCCCGGATTATCGCCCACGGTGCAGGCAAAAAGCAGGTTGACCCCGATGGCGGAGAGCTCGCGCGCGACAAACGCCGCGTCCGTGTTGATCGTATGCCCAAGCAAGAGCTCGGTCCCTACCGAAATGATTTCAGCATTCATGGCAAACTCGGTTGCGGAGATGAGCGGAAATGACTTTTTTGAGGGGAAAGCCCCTTTGGAAGAAACCCCTTCCAAAACCTGCCAGCGCGGCTCGCGCCACCCCATCCCCCTAAAACTTTTCCCTCACGGTTACAACAAAAGTTTCCGGGGGGATATCGGAAATGAGGGGCCAATCGGCGGGCATTCCCGCCGCTCGAAAGGGTTGTGGAGGAAAACAGGGAGGAATGCTGTTGCCGGACATCCCTCCCCAGCCTCCATCCTTGCTATTCGGACTTCACTTTCTTGTGGACATGAACCGCTCTGGGAAGGAAGAGATTCAACAGCACCCCGGTGACGGCGGCGGAGCCGTCCGCAATCGAGCCGGGGGACTTGGTGACGGCCCGGAC
>OGMK01001404.1_pt1 | contig 11784 bp, 9 predicted proteins | sample 1573151 | NCBI WGS metagenome assembly OGMK01 (sample SAMEA2581887, study PRJEB24529) | metagenome | biome: Human gut stool | place: China | collected 2011
AACCTACGATGGGGGAGTCAAAGTCCCCTGCCTTACCGCTTGGCGATGGCGCATCATGCAAGGTATTATACCATATTCTTTGTTTTTCCACAAGGGGAAGGTTCCACTTTTCCGCTTTTGCGGCGGCTCTGTGATGCCTTTTGCAGCCTGCAATTTGTGAAAAACCAATTTTTTTCATCATAGCAACAAAATGCGCCCATTTTGTTGCACTTTTGTTGCATTATATGTGGTAAATATAGGATTGAATAAACCTCCTCTTCCCGGCTTTTTCGTCTACTGCCTCATGGCGGGGACATCGAGGTCTGTTCTGGTGTTTCCGTTCCCGGCAGGCACCACATCCCAATTCGTCAGGAAAGCGAGGAGTCATATGAAAAAGATCTTGAAAATGCTGGTCCTCGGTCTGCTCAGCGCTGCACTGCTCTGCTGTGCACTGCCCTCTGCCTTTGCCGCAGAAGACAAGGATTCGCAGGTCTACACCATTGGTCTGGATGCCATGGGCGGCAGCAGCTCCGCTGTGGCAGTCACCACCAATCTGAGCGGCAAACTCAGTGCCCTGCCCGCGCAGCCTACGCTGGAAGGCTACACCTTTGACGGCTGGTATACCGAGCCGGTGGGCGGCACAAAAATCAGCACCTCTACGGTGTTTACCGGTGATACCACTGTGTACGCACACTGGACCGTGAAAAATGCCACCACTTCCACCAGCACATCCACACCCGCTCAGCCGGAACAGACCGCGCAGGAATACGATGACGGCCCGGTTCTGAGCGTTCTGGCGGTAGCCGGTGCTCTGATCACCACGCTGGCCGTGGCTGCCTTTATTTAAGTCTTTCCACGCACTGTATCAATTTTATCAATAGAAAGGAAAATCTCCATGTCTACTATGAAACTGCCTGCAAACTATGCCTCCATCAGCGAAGAGGAAATGGTCTATCTGGACGGTGGTGCCAGCGACGCTTACAACAGCTTCCTGAATATCGGTAAGGTGTTCAACGCCATTGCCCGCATCTTCTCCGGTGCAAGCTCCATCATCAACAATGTCAACGTGATCTACCAGTCCTTCCTGACTCTGGGCGATCTGCTGAAGAGCTTCTGATCCGGCTTCTATTTTCATCTGTTTTTCAAGAACTGTTTCCGTTGTGGGGACAGTTCTTTTTGTTTTTAATGCATTTTCAGTCCGGTGTATCCGACGTAATCGTTTACATCAAAGGAAACAATTTTTTTATTCTTTGGCAAAAAAATGCACAGAAAAAGCATTTTTGTTACGCTTCTGTTGCGCATGCTGTGCTAACATACAGGGTAGAAGTTCATTCATCAAACTGGCGCTGTCACGCCAAAAACTAATATATCAAATGTGGTTTTGTGGTGCGAAAATTTTCGGATTTGTCGAAAGTTTTCGTTCGCCTGATCCGACCACTTTTTGCGGGAGAAATCGATCATTATGCCGGACCGTGAACTGCGGCACATGCGCCGCACCGAATTAGTCGAGATCATTCTGGCGCTCAAGCAGAGCGAGGACCAGCTCCAGGCAGAAAACGCTGCCCTGTCTGCCCAGCTGCAGGAACGGCAGATCCATATTGAAAACGCAGGTTCCATTGCGCAGGCTGCACTGGAGCTGAACAAGGTGTTTGAAGCGGCGCAGGCTGCGGCCGATGAATACGTTGCATCGGTGCGCGCAGCAAACAAAAACACCAATGCCGCCGCCAGCGCTCTGCGCACTCAGGCGGAAGCCGAAGCCCAGCAGATCCTTGCACAGGCACAGACTGAGGCCGCGAACCTGAAGGCCCGCACCCAGCAGCAGTGCGACGCGGAAGTGGAAGCCGCCGCACGCAAGCGCGCCCAGACCGAAGCGGACTGCAAGGCAATGCTTGCCCGGACGCAGCAGGAAATCCAACAGCGCTGGGCCGCTTTTGACCATCGGGCCAGCGAACTGCTGGACGGCTATCACAGCACGGAATTCCTGCCGGAGGAGCGTGCCAAATGAAAGAGCAAAAGATCAGGTTCACGCCCATTCCATCCACAGCAGAGGTGGAAGCAGAGCGCGAACGTCTGGCCTACCGCAGCCGTTATATGCGGGTGCTGCGCAGCACGGTCTACACGCTGCTGGTGGTCGCGGCCGTTGCCGTGCTGCTGGCCACCCTGTTTCTGCCGGTGCTGCAGGTCTCCGGCGACAGCATGAACCCCACTCTGCAGGACCGGGACATCATTCTGCTGGTCAAAGGCAGCGACATGAAGACCGGCGACCTTTGCGGATTTTACTGGCAGAACAAACTTCTGCTCAAACGCATCATCGGCCTGCCCGGTGATGTGATCGAACTGGACGAGGACGGTGTGGTCACTGTGAACGGCCAGACGCTGGATGAGCCCTATGTAGATGAACTGGCTCTGGGCGAATGCGACATCAAATTTCCCTATCAGGTGCCGGAAAACCGGTATTTCGTACTGGGTGACCATCGGGCCACCTCCATTGACAGCCGCAGCAGTGTGATCGGCTGTGTGGAAAAAAGTCAGATCGTGGGCAAGGTTTTTTTGCGGGTATGGCCCTTATCCAGCTTCTGGTTGATCCCCTAAGGAGGTTTAGGAATCATGCGGGATATTGTGAAAGAATATCAGGAAAAGTTCCGTCGGAACCACCAGCGCGCCAGACGCTATACTGCGCTGCTGCTGGCACTGGCGCTGACCACCAGCCTGTTCGTGAACTGGCAGCTGCACGGCGTGGGCATTGCCAAAACGGCCGAATATCTGTGCGGCGAGCTGGAGCATGAGCACACCGCTGCCTGCTATGAAAAGCAGCTGGTGTGCGGCTATGAGGAAGGCGAACCGGAGGACTGGAACGCCACCAAGACGGACGACGGCATGTCTTTTGATGATACATTCGACATGGATGATGCTGCGTTCGGCGTGGATGCGGATGATCCCGGCATTGCAGCCTATTCCGCAGAGCCGGAGTACATCTTTGTGCCCCATGAGCACACCGACGACTGCTACCAGGAAGTGCAGGAGCTGACCTGCCTGGAAGAAGAGCACACCCACACCGACGACTGCTTTGACCCTGAGGACGGCAGCCTGATCTGTGATCTGTTCGAGCACACCCACGACGACAACTGCTACACCACCACCTATGAGCTGGTGTGCGGTCTGGAAGAGGGCGAGCTTGTAGAAGAAGTGAACCCCGATTATGACCCGGTGGCCCTGTTTGAGGAGCCGGTGGCCGCAAAGCCCGTGGTGGTCGATCCTGTGATCGAGACCCCGGTGCACCACCACACCGATGCCTGCTACGAGGAAGTGCTGGTCTGCGGCCTGCCGGAGCATCACCACACGGTGAACTGCCTGTCCGACCCGATGGACGACACGCAGGACGAGGACGAATGGCTGGACAAGACCGGCACGGCCCTGACCGGCATGTGGAACGAAGACCTGCTCACCGTGGCACAGGGTCAACTGGGCTATGAGCAGAGCGAGAAAAATTTCAAGCTTGATACCGATGACGGCGAGACCCTGCGCTACTACACCCGCTACGGCCAGTGGTACGGCAACCCCTACGGCGAGTGGGACGTGATGTTCCTGTCCTACTGCCTGAACTATGCAAATATCCCGCAGAGCGCGATCCCGCAGCGCGCCAGTACGCTGGCCCTGCGCAGCGAGCTGCGTTCCACCGGTTATCTGCTGGACCCGGACAGCGACATTGCGGCCTATGAAATGGACGCAGACATGTCTGTTACTGGCCTGCAGCCCGGTGATATCGTGTTCTATAACGCCACCACGACCGAGACGGTCGCTGTGGCAGACGAGCCGCAGATCGAGGACCTTTCCCCGGATGCTGACACCGAGCTGCTGCAGGCTTTGAGCGCCCCGGCAGCGGCCGAGCCGCAGACCGAAGAGCGCACTGTCTCGTGTGAGACCGTGGGCATCGTGTCGGCTGTGGACGAAGCTTCCGGCACGCTGACGGTCATCTCCGGCAACGTGGACGGCAAGGTGTCCGAGGTGTCCCTTGCGCCGTCCCAGCTCACCGGCATGATCCCCGTGGCATCTGTGCAGGCCGCGGAGAGCGGAGCGGATACGATGGATGGCACTGATCTTGATTTTTCAAAGATGCTGAATGGTTCTCAGTATGTGACCGATTTCAAGATTCAGAAGCTGCAGGACTCCGACTACTCTGACGTCACAGAGAGTACCGTAACCGATAAGCTTCATGGCTTTATCGATCTGCATGATATCCCGGCTGACCGCATCAAGGCCAATAATTATAAAGTATATGTCCCGATTCCAGAGGGTCTCGACAAGCTGAATAATGGCGGCGCTGAAAAAGGCAGTCTGAAGGACTCCTCTTATTTCGGTTCCAACGGAACCATCTGTGGCACCTACGAGTTCGTGCAGGATGCCGACGGAGACTGGTATGTTGTCTTTACTTATGATAAAGATTACATCAACCAGCAGGAAACGACGAAAGACAGTAAAGTCAAAACCGACGTTTCTTTCGATTTTCAGTGGGATACCACTAAAATCAGCACAGATGAATCCAATAAGTTCACCATTAACGGCAAAGACATCACGATCACGATCAAGGATCAGAGCGAAGATAAGCCGTCCGATAAAAAGAACTATTCCCTGTCCAAGGACGCTGGCTCTCTGCGTTATGATAGTCATGATGCCTACATTGACTACACGGTCACGCTCAAATTAAAGGATGACATGGCTGCTCCTTTGACCCTGACCGATGCCTTGCGTTGTCCTACCAATGCCGACTTCCAGTATACTGGTACGCCGGATGTTTCTGGTTCGAACGGTGCGTCCAACACAACCGTTTCCTGGACGGATGGGACTGACTCCAGCACAAAAACCATCACACTGGGACAGGAGGGCGAGACCCTCGCTGCAGGAACCTATACGATCACCTATCAGGTAAAGGCTACTAACTTCGGCAATGTTGACTACGTCAACAACGAGAAGGTCAAAAACACTGTCACTTTTAAGGACACCAGTAAAACGAAAGAGACCTCTCTCACCACAAAATTGATCGACAAGTCCGGCAAGCTTGAGAACGGCGAGATCATCTGGACCGTGAAGATCAATATCGATCAGGATGATACCTCTCTGCGCTATCTGCCGAACGATGCCAAGTTTACTGATACGCTTCCTGATGATCCCGTTGACAATAAGATCACCGTCACGAAGGATGGAAAATCCACCGATGTCACACTGGACAACACCATCTATGACAGCAGCAGCAAGCTGCTTACTTACCCTCTGGATGAAGGTTTCCATTCTTACGAGATCACCTATCGTACCAAAGCACCTGAAAACGCATCTGAATCCGAGGCGGTCGTCAAGAACACCGGTAAGATCGATGGTACCGGCATCAATGGTTCCGACTCTTTCAACGTGAAAATTCCTTCTACCCTGCTGAGTAAGCATTTGGAAAACGGCAGTCATGATACCCAAACCGCAACTATGGATTGGGTCACAACTGTCAATGCAACAGACCTTAACACCCTCGTCTATTACGATTGGAGCAGCACCCGCTGGGATGCCGACACTTCCAAGAGCGTCCGCCTGCAGCAAATCGTTGCTGACAGCGTACACGTTTTTGATGCATCCAATTTTGACGTAACCGACAAGGTGACCATCAACTATCAGTATTCGCGCACCGAACACACTGCTGAAGTCGGCTTGTTCTCTGTTGATTTCAAAGACAAGAACATTCAGGGGCCTGCAACCATCAAATATCAGACCACAGCCGATTTGTCTTGGGTGGCATCTGGCACACACTGTCAGATCACGAACTACGGACAGCTGAATCAGGGCGATATTGTTTCGGATGTGTATGATTTCACAAACTCTTCCGAGCAGCGTAAATACTTCCGGAAGTCTGCAGGCGATTCCAGCAACTGGAACAAAACAGAAGACACCATCACCCTGAAACCCGGACAGAAGATTCCGTGGACGATCGCTATAAACGATACCACGGATGAGGGGCTTGTATGGGATGCCAAAAAAGACAAAGAATGGGTCGTTAAGGACCTCATCCCTGCCGGCCTGAATCTGGATGAGAGCAGCGTCCGGGTCGAACTGAACGGTAACACAGTTTCGAGCAGTTACTATACTGTTTCTGCTAAAAAACAGGCAGACGGCAGCACCAAACTGGTGGTCACACTTCAGCCCGAGTGCTATACGCTTACAGTCAATGGGAACAAAACGCTCAGCAAACGTGTTTTTATCACCTACGACACCACACTGGACCCTGATAACACAGAGGTCTGGAACGGTGGCAATGTTGCCTCCTTTGTCAACAACGCTACGTTCGAGCGGAACGGCGAACAGAGCGGCAGTGATTCCTTTAAGGAAACTGTCACCCGAAATGTTGTGGGCAAACACGGCAACTATGATGAAGCAACCGGCCTTCTGACCTATCAGGTACAGGTCAATCCTAACAGCGTCACACTGAACAATGGCGTGTCGTTGACTCTGTATGATTTCATGTCTGTTCCGGATGGTCTGTACAGCAAAGATGGTACCACCTCCGACCGTGTAACATTGGCAGGTGTCTCTGTCTTTGAGGGTGAGCTGCAGGCAGATGGCTCTCTGGAAGCAACGACTTTCCTCAAGGATCTCGCCCCGATTGAAGGAGATTACGACAGCAGCTCTGCTCCGAATAACGTTACTGAGAATACCTACTACACCAAACGGAATAAGGATCGAAACCAGATTCAAGTCTGGACGAAGGTACCAGACGGCAAGGCTTTGGTTCTGGTTTTCCACTATACGGTCAATACCAAGAATCTGCCCGCTAAGAACTATAAGTTCAAGAATACCGTGCAGTTGGAGGGCTATAATTCTTACGTCGATGAAAATGTAGATTTCACGAGCGATTCTTCCGGTAACGCAGGCATCGATTTCAACACCAACAATGTTACGATCGTGAAGTACTCCGGTACCCAGAGCAATCTGCTGTCGGATGCAAAGTTCCAGCTGGAAGCCTATGATAATGGCCAATGGACTGATGTAAAGCAGTATGTCACCTCTCAGAGCGGCAATTCCGTCATGTCCGGTCTTACGCAGGATACGCTTTACCGTCTGCATGAAACCGCTGCGCCGGAAGGTTACCTGCTGCCAGACCCCACTCCGTATCACTATTTTGTCATTTCCAAAAATGCCTATACCTTGCCGACAGATTCGGGCTTTGTCGAAGGCCGTGACTCCTTCGCCCTCTACAAGCTGGGTGAAAATGAGTCGTTCGGAAGCTTTTACTACTACTGCAACAACACCCCCAAACCCCACTACGTCAAGCCCGGAAGCCTGAAGGTGACCAAGGTCTGGCAGGACTCCAACGGTGATGAGATCACCGATAAGTCCATTCTGACTGTGCTGAAGCCGGTCAATGTAAAGCTGGTCAAACACGCTAAAAAAGCGGTTGTGACATTTGTTGGTACAAACGGCTTCTCTTATTCCTGCTCTGTTTACCGCAACGGCAGTATTACTGTTAGCTGGAATGGTTCCCAAGAGTTTACTGCCACCCCAGAAACCGCTGATAACGCCACAATCACTCGCGCAGACTCCACTAACGGAAATGTTTATATTACCAATATCAAGGGTGATGTCACAATTCAGGTCGAATCTCCTTTGGATAGCTGGTTCCCATCTGCTGTGGCCTGCAATGAGGGAACCTATACGTGGGAAGATTTCATTTATGCCTACCCGATTACAGAGCTGCGCTATGATAACAAATGGACCTATACCTGGAGCGACCTACCCACCAGCGAGGACGGCAGCATCTGGTACACGCTGGAAGAGGTTTCCGCTACCGATGGCTACACCACCTCTTATGTGATCGGCAGCGGCGAGGCCTCGGAGAGCTGCCCGCAGATCACGCTTACCCCGTCGGAGGGTGTCAATGCGCAGGTGGTCAACCGCTCTACGCAGTCCGGCGAATACGTACTTCCCTCTACCGGCGGGGCCGGTACCAAACTGTATACAGCAGGCGGCGGCGCGCTGATGCTTGCCGCTCTGGTGTGCGGGGTTTGCAGAAAGCGCAGACGCGAGAGGAGGGAACGTTAAAAAGCCTGCATCCTTCCTGACACGGCGGCAAAATTGATTCTGCGCCGGAAGCAGACCCTGAAAATAGGAATCAGAAAAATCAGAAAAACTTGAAAGGAGACTTTCGCAAATCATGATGAAGAAAGCAATCAAAAAGCTGCTGGCCGCACTGCTGGCAGTTGCCATGCTGTGTGCCATGGCAGTACCCGCGCTTGCGGCATCTAGCAGCAACGATGGCAAAATCACCATCAACAATGCTGTTTCTGGCCAGACTTACACGATTTATCGTATTCTGGAGCTGGAATACGATCAAACCAATAACGCATACCGCTATACGGCAGTTGCAGCTTGGAATGCCTTTATTAACACTCGTTCCAGTGACTTAAAGGTTGACAATGCAACCGGCACTGTTACCTGGGTAAATAGTGATAAGAATAACAATTCTTCCGCTATTCAGAACTTTGCAGATGCTGCCGGCAAGTGGGCAAGTGATAATACCATTGCAAACGATGGTTCCCAAAAAGCTTCCGGCAGCACTGTTACCTTTACCGACCTGCCCCTCGGCTGGTATCTGGTTGTTTCCTCTCTGAGCAATGGTGCTATCTGCTCCATCGGCACTACCGATAAGGAAGTGACCATCAACGAAAAGAACGGCGCTCCCACTGTGGATAAGGAAGTGCTCGAGGACAGCACCAACACCTACGGCAAGGGCAATGACGCTGATGTGGGCGATACCGTTACTTTCCGCGCTACGATCAAAGTTACGGATGGCGACCCCAAGAATTATGTTCTGCACGATAAGATGTCCGATGGTCTGACTTTCAAAGGCATCACCAGCGTGACCCGTACCAACGCAGGCACTTCTACTAGTGATACGCTGAACGAGAATACTCACTATACGCTGAAGCAGGGTGCCGGCGTCACCGTTGATCCTAATTGCACCTTTGAGCTTGCTTTCAAAGAGAACGTTCTGAAGCCGAATGACGTGGTGGTGGTTGAGTACACCGCTGTTATCAACGAAAAGGCTGTGATTGGTTCCACTGGCAACCCGAATGAGGCTACCCTGGAATACAAAGATGGCACCAGAGGCACTTCCAGCTCCACCAAGACCTATACCTGGAAGATCGATATTTACAAATACTTCCAGGATAGCGCCGGTACTAAGAAGCCCCTGAAGGACGCAACCTTCGTACTGTACCGTCAGAATTCTTCCAACACCCCCGAGTATGCAAAAATTTCCGCTGATAAGATCGAGTGGGGCACCGAGAAAGAGCAGGCCACTCCCCTGACTTCGGATAAAGAAGGTAAAATCGCCATCAGCCGTCTGGATGCCGATACTTACTATCTGGAAGAGACCAAGGCTCCCACCGGCTATAATCCTCTGACCAGCCCCATCGAAATCAAGATCGAGCATAGCACGATGAATGAAACCAGCGCGAGTGCAACGATCACCTATAAGCAGCAGGGCACTGAAGACTCCGCTACCAACATTACCAGCACTGAAAATCGCGTTGAAGTTGAGAACAAGACCGGCACTACTCTGCCCTCCACCGGTGGCATGGGCACTACCCTGTTCTATGTGGTCGGCGGCGGCCTGATGGTTGCGGCCATCGTTCTGCTGGTCACCAAGAAGCGCATGGAGAACAAGTAAGCTCCATTTCCCCCAAGAACCCGGAGCAAAGGGGCCGCAAGGCCCCCGCTCCTATCCTTATAACATTAGGGAGTAGCCCATGAAAAAGAACAAAAGCACCATCATCCTGATCCTCGTCTTTTTCGTGGGTCTATCCGTGATGTTATACCCCACCCTCAGCGATTACGTCAACCAGCTGCATCAGTCCCGTGCTGTGGCCACCTATGCCGAGGACGTGGACAAGCTGACCGATGCCGACTACTCCGCCTATTTCGAGGCGGCAGATGTGTTCAATGCGCAGATCGCCGCCGACCCGGACGCTTTGTATTTCCCGCAGCGCTTTCCCACCTACGAAAGCACGCTGGATGTGACCGGCACCGGCATTATGGGCTACATCACCATTGAAAAGATCGGTGTGGAGCTGCCCATCTACCACGGCACCAGCGATAGCATGCTGCAGATCGCTGCAGGCCACTTGGAGGGCACCAGCCTGCCGGTGGGCGGCAAGAGCACCCATGCGGTCATTTCGGCTCACCGCGGCCTGCCCAGCGCCAAGCTGTTCACCAATCTCGACCGGCTGGAAGTGGGCGATACCTTTACCATCACCGTGCTGGACCGCGTGCTCACCTACGAGGTGGACAACATCTCCATCGTTCTGCCCACCGAGACGGACAACCTCAAGGTGGTGGACGGCAAGGATTACGTCACCCTGATGACCTGCACCCCCTACGGCATCAACACGCACCGCCTGCTGGTGCGAGGACGCCGCATCACCACGCCGGACAAGCTCAAGCACATCCGTGTAACAGCCGATGCCGTCAAGATCGAACCTATCATCACAGCCCCCATCATGGCACTGCCCCTGCTGCTGGTGCTGCTGCTCTGGCTGCTGTTCTCCAACCGCAAACGCAAATCTACAAGAGGTGAAAAACATGAAACGCACTGATCTCAAAAAGCACGCTGCGGCCCTGCTTTTGGTGCTGTGCCTTCTGGTAACAAGTGCGCTGCCTGCCCTTGCCACCAGCGCAAACATCAAGCTGGTGGACAGCAGCGGCAATCCCACTACCGGCACCATCCGCGTTACGCTGTACGACAGCGCCAACGATAAGGCGCTGAGCGGCGGCAAGCTCACTTTGTACCGTGTGGCCGAGGTAAAGCGCAAAAACGGCGACCTGAGCTACGAATACTGCGGCGATTTCTACGGCTGCGGTATTGCGCTGGGTGATTTGACTGACAGCACCCTTGCGGCCCAGCTGCAGGAGTATCTGCCCCAAAGCGCCGAAGGCACCACAAAGACCATTGACGAGGACGGCAGCGTGACCTTCCGTGATCTGGAACTGGGACTGTATCTGATCGTGCAGACCGAGGCTTCCAAGGGCTATGAGCCGATCAATCCGTTCCTTGTCTCTCTGCCCATGGCGGAGGATGGCAAGTGGAATTATGCGGTGGATGCCAGCCCCAAGGTGGGTGCTTACACCCCCACCAAGCCGGACACGCCGCCTACGCCCCCTACCCCGCCTACGCCGCCGGATACGCCCGATCATCCTGATACGCCTACCCCGCCGGACAACCCGGATAACCCGGTCTCTCCCGGTAATCCGGACAATCCCGTAGCTCCGGGCCACCCGGATCATCCGGTAGCACCCGGTAATCCAGACAGCCCCGTTCTGCCGGGCCACCCGGATAACCCGGTAATGAGCGGTCTGCCGCAGACCGGTCAGCTGAACTGGCCCGTGCCGGTGCTGGCTGTCAGCGGTGTGGTGCTGTTTGCATTCGGCTGGGCGCTGGATCGCAAATACCGCACAGTATAATTTTCTTTTGATACAACAAAGAGGACCCGATGCATCTGCATCGGGTCCTCTTTTTCGGTTTCTTTTATGCAGTCAGGGTTTACTGCTGCTGTGCCTGCTCGGCGCGCTTGGCTTCCAGCGCCAGAATGGCATCGCGGCGGCTCAGGTTGATGCGGCCCTGCTGGTCGATGTCGGTCACCTTGACAACGATGGCATCGCCCACAGCCACCACATCCTCCACGCGCTCCACACGCTTGGTGTCCAGCTTGGAGATGTGCACCAGACCTTCCTTGCCCGGTGCGATCTCCACAAAGGCACCAAAGTTCATCA
>OGMK01001406.1_pt1 | contig 11766 bp, 11 predicted proteins | sample 1573151 | NCBI WGS metagenome assembly OGMK01 (sample SAMEA2581887, study PRJEB24529) | metagenome | biome: Human gut stool | place: China | collected 2011
GGGATGGTTACGCATCCCGTTGGGAATTATCCTCCCCTTGAAATTCGCCGTCACTTGCAATAAGGTGGCCGGCCGTCCCGTAGAATGGATCAGCAATATGGAGGTGGATATATTGTTCTAGGAAACACCTTGATTCATGCCTATACAGGTAAGAGACCACACGGATATCGGCGTAACCCCTTACCTGTATAGGCACAGGGCCACGCCGATACTCGCGTAGTGTCATACGTATATACGTGTGATCTCATCGATTTCGCCGAACCCGATCAAGGCGTTAAACAGACGGATCCGGGTATACTTAGGCAGATCCTCTACCGGGATATCCCCGGCCTGTACCAAGCCTTTATCCAATAAGTAAGCACGCATCGTACCACATAACAAAGGGCGTGCGGGAGTGATCCAAGAGGTGCCATTCCAAAGGGCGACATTGCAAATGGAAGTATCGGTCAGCAAACCGTCACGGATGATCAGGATATCGTCATGCCCCCCTCGTTGGGCGAATAAATCATTTAAGCATTGACGATCCGTACTCTTATAGGAATAATCGATCTCATCGCATGTAACCAATCGCAAGGAATGAACCGGACGCATACGGTAAGGAACGTATTCTACCTGTAAGACCTCGCAGGTATATTCCACCCGGCATTTGGTACGTTCTTGATGAGGCCCCGGATGAATATAACCCGCGAGATCAATTTCTTCTCTCGCTCCGAATAGCTCCCTGCGGGTACGGTTCATACGGGCATTATGGTACGGAAGGTTATGTATCCGTCCCCTCTCGATACGGATCGTCTCCACAAACGGACTCCCTGATAAGGTCTCAATAGATGGGCACATATACTTTTTGTTTCATCTCGTTATACTCCGATCTCACATCACTTTTAGAGGTGATTCCCCCACCGCTCTTGAAAATAAACGAACGGGGAGAGACTTGTTCCATAAAACGGATCATCACGGCGCTGTCTAAATCTTGGCCGTCAAAATACCCCATCACCCCCGTATAGAAGCCCCGCTCATAGGTCTCCGCCTCGGCGATGATCTCCAAGGTCTTTTTCTTGGGAGCGCCCGTGATGGAGCCGGCAGGCAAGAGGCTAAACAAAATCTCCCCGACATGGGCGTTCCATTCCTCCGGCAACCGGCCTCTTATCTCAGAGCTGACCTGCAACAAACTTCCGTTATGCGTACGCAATTCATCGATATAACGATACCGGGGAACACAAACCTCGGAGGCTACGATACTCAAGTCATTCCGGATCAAGTCCACGATCGTGGCATGCTCCGCTGCTTCCTTGGGATCATCGAGGATACGTCTCCGGGCATCGGGCAGCGTAGCGTCGATCGTACCTTTCATGGGATACGAATAGATGAGACCATCCCGCGTCCGCACGAATATCTCCGGCGAGAATACCACGAAACGATCCCGCATCCAAAGCTTATACATCGCCTTGGATTGGTAGAAGATATCTTTTAAGGAGAGATTCGCATGTACCGGAGTAGCGCATGTCAAGTTCACCAAATAAGAATTACCCGCATGGATATGCCGGGCAACGGTCTCGAACGAATGGGCATACTCCTCGAAAGAAACATACGAGGGCTGCCATTCAACAGGTTCTCCGGATATAAGATGAGAGGAATCCCGCAAGTTACATTCGTGATTTGTATTCGTAAAGCCGTTCAAATCGTACAATAACTCGGAGGGAGCGATCTCTTCCGGACTCTCCACATAGATCCGCTCTCGTTTATAATCAATGATAAAAAGAAAAGGCCGTCCCGCTTTCCCCATTTCGTTCATGCGGAAGACGGCCTCTTCTTGCGTGTATTCGGTCATTATACTAAAAATCGTTCTGTCAAACCACCAAACGCATCGATACGGCGATCCCGGAAGAAAGGCCACCAACGACGCACGTTCTCACTACGGGTCTTGTCGATCTCTATCACACGTACCTCCTCTTCGTCATTCGGGAATACGGTTAATAGCTCACCTTGGGGACCGGCCGCGAAACTGTTTCCCCAAAACCGGATACCGCCCGTTTGTCCCGAAGGGTCCGGCTCATGCCCGGTACGATTTACGGAAATGACCGGGAGTCCGTTCGCCACGGCATGTCCCCGCTGTATGGTCACCCACGCACCCAACTGACGGTCCTTCTCTTCCTGCGTATCGCTACTTTCCCAGCCGATAGCGGTCGGATAGATCAACATCTCGGCGCCACGCATAGCCATCAAACGGGCTGCTTCCGGATACCATTGATCCCAGCAAACCAACACACCAAGACGCCCCACAGAGGTATTGATAGGCTCAAAGCCTAAATCACCGGGGGTAAAATAGAACTTCTCGTAATAAGCGGGGTCATCCGGGATATGCATCTTGCGGTATTTTCCGGCGATCGTACCGTCTTTTTCCAAGACGACGGCCGTGTTATGGTACAGGCCCGGGGCACGCTTCTCGAAAAGGGAAAGCACCAAGACGATACCCAATTCTTTCGCCAAGGCACCGAAGGTTTCCGTCGATGGGCCGGGGATCGTCTCCGCCAAGTCAAACATACTCGTATCTTCCGTCTGGCAGAAATACAGGCCGTTATGCAGTTCTTGCAAGACGACCAATTCCGCTCCCTCCCGGGCAGCTTTACGGATATTTACCTTTAGCTTCTCTATATTCGCCGCTCTATCAGCGGTATTCTTTTGTTGTATTAATCCTACTTTCATATTTAATTGGTTGTAGTTGTTATTCGATAAAGCTTTCCGGATACTGCATCGTTACGCAATGCAGGGAACCGTGTTGCTTGATAAGCGGAAGGCAATTGATACCCACGATCTCACGGTCCGGGAACGCCTCCCGCAAAGCCGCTTTAGCGATCTCATCCTTCGGTGAGTCATAGAACGGAACCAATACGGCCCCATTCATGATCAGGAAATTAGCGTAGGTAGCGGGCAAGCGCTCCCCTTCCCATTCCACCTTATCGGCCATCGGAAGTGGAATCAGACGATAAGGCTTACCATTCGCCCTAGTAAACTCCTTGATCTCCTCCTCCATCGCCTTCAGTTCCTCATAATGCTCGTCTTCCTCATCCTCGCAGCGGACATAAGCGATCGTATCCTCGCTACAAAAACGGGCGAGCGTATCCACGTGGCTATCCGTATCGTCCCCGGCTAAATAACCGCTGGTAATCCAAAGGATACGATCCAAGCCAAATACGTCTTTCAAATAACGTTCCAATTCCTCTTGTTGCAAATACTCATTACGGTTTACGGATGCCAGACACTCAACGGTAGTCATCAACGTACCTTTCCCATCCGATTCGATACTACCGCCTTCCAGCACGAAAGGTTGCATATTAGCGGGCACCACCTCGTCGGAGAAGGTCTTCATATGACAAAGATTACGGGTAATCAAATTATCATGATTGGCGGCAAACTTCATTCCCCAGCCATTGAACACGAAATCATAAAGCATGGGCGTTCCCTCATCGATGACGGAAATTCCCCCGTGATCCCGTGCCCACGTATCGTTTGTATCCATCTCACGAAAAATGACACGGTCGTAATCAACCTCACCCAATTGTTCACGTACGGCGGTCTCGTCCGGACAGACAATCAATAACTTCTCTCGCTTGATCACTTCCTTGGCGATAGCCACGAAGCAAGGAATCACCTCGTCCAATATCGGGGCCCAATCCGTATTCTCATGCGGCCACGTAAGCTGCACGGCACTTTGCGGATACCATTCCGCAGGTAATATCACGTTATGTTCCATATTTGAATTGTTTAAATTGTTTCACAAGCACGATCGCCGTCACGATCGCCGCCACCGTGTCGGCGATAGGCATACTGATCCAGACACCGAGAGTTCCGAATAACGGGGGGAGGATGATTAAACAGGGTATCAAGAAAAGCATCTGCCGGGTCAAGGAGAGAAAGATCGCTTTCTTAGACATGCCGATGGAAAGGAAGAAGTTAGTCGCCACCATTTGGAAGCCCACGATCGGGAATACGGCGAAGACGATGTGCAGGCCATAAGAGGCGGCACTGATCAACTCCCCGTCACTCGTAAACATACGGACGATCCACGACGGCACCAACTGGCAAAGCAAGAACCCCAGCGTAGCCACTCCTACCGCCCAGCGCATCGTCAGCCGGGTCACGTCCGTCACCCGGGAATAGAGCCGGGCACCATAATTATAACCGGCTATCGGTTGCATACCCTGATTAAATCCCATGATAATCATCACGAAAAGAAAAGCGATACGGTTCACGATACCATAAGCGCCAATCGCCATATCTCCCCCATGCTCTTTCAATCCCCGGTTGATAAGGATCACGATCAAGCAGGAACAAAGGTTCATCAAGAACGGAGATAAACCGATCGACAAGATACCTTTCACGATCTCCGAGCGCAGCCTATAAATACCTTTCTTGAAATGAAGGAGTTGTTTCGGTCCCGAGAAATGAATCAACTGCCCGGTAAGCGAGATCACCTGCGAGATCACCGTCGCCCAAGCCGACCCTTTTATACCCCATCCAAACCCAAAGATAAACAACGGATTCAAGGCGCAATTTATAACAACCGACGCTAACGTAGCATACATCGCCATCCTCGGAAAACCCGAGGAGCGCAAGACCGCATTTAATCCCAGATACATATGCGTAACCACATTGCCATACAGAATAATCCGCATATAGTCACGGGCATATGAGATCGTGTTCTCACTAGCGCCGAAAAAGTACAGCACGGGATCGAGCAAGAACAAGAAAGCGATCGTGAAAGCGACACCCAGAACCACATTTAAGATCAACACATTCCCCAACACCTTATTCGCCCCCTCATAATCTTTCTGCCCCAGCTTCACGGCCACCAACGTAGAGGCGCCGACTCCCACCAACGAACCGAAGGCGGCCGCCAAGTTCATCAACGGAAAGGTCAAGGCTAGGCCGGAAATCGCTAACGCCCCCACTCCATGGCCAATAAAAATGCTATCGGCCATATTATATAAAGAAGAAGCTGTCATTGCGATAATCGCAGGAATCGCATATTGCGTAAGTAATTTACCGATAGGCTCGGTCCCTAATACCAATGGAGAATTTTGTTTTGTCATGCCGCAAAGATACGGATATTTCGATTTATTCTTTATATTCGCGACCTTATAATAGTTTAAATATGGCAGAGGAACTACGGATTAAAAACGGTGATAAACAGGAGATGTATGAGACATTGCTCCCGCAAATCGCCTCATTGGTAGGTAACGAGACGGATCAGGTAGCGAACATGGCGAACATCGCTGCAGCACTCAAGCAGACTTTCGGTTTCTTTTGGGTGGGTTTCTACCGGGTCATAGACAATCAGTTGGTATTAGCGCCTTTTCAAGGCCCTATCGCCTGTACACGAATCAAATACGGAAAAGGGGTATGCGGCACGGCTTGGAAGGAGACCCGTACGATCATCGTACCGGATGTAGACGCTTTCCCGGGACATATCGTTTGTAGCTCGGCGTCACGCTCTGAGATCGTAGTTCCCGTGATATGGGAGGATAAGGTAATCGCTGTCCTTGATATAGACAGTGATCAACCGGATAGTTTCGATGAGACTGATCAGATCTTTTTGGAAAAGATAGTGGAATTGCTTCCTCATCAGTAAGCCTCGCCTCAGTACTTCCCAAGAAGTACTGTAGTACTGCCTAAGAGGTACTGCAGTACTTTGTAAGGAGTACTCCGGTACTCTCCCAGAAGTACCGGGACAAATGCTACTTACCGCAAATACCCTTGAACGGACAATAAGAGCAAGCCTTCCCCGTAGGGGTTTGCGTAAAGGGAATTTCTGGATTGAAGATCTCGTCCAAGCAGCCTCGCAACCCCTCCTCGAACGCTTGGGCATAACCGGAGAAATCCTCTACCTTCTCCGACTTCCCCCGTTCGATACGATGGTAGACAGATGGATCGAACGGATCGGCAAAGAGGGAACGGACGTAATAAATGCCCGGTTGTATCGTCTTTCCCTTGTTCTCGGTGAGATGGGCGTACATCCAGCAATACATGAATACCTGCATCACGGCTTTCGCACGATCTTTCTCCTCCTTGTTGAATAGGCTCTCGATACTACTGAAAGTCGTAGTTCCGCTACCGCTCTTGTAATCGATGATACGGATGGCGTCGAGAACCTCGTCCACACGATCGATAAAGCCTTTCAACCGGATCTCGGAATGGTCGGAAAGGCTGATCAAGCCGTTTATCTTACGCTCGGACTCGATGTAAACGAAAGGGGTCAGCTTGCCGTCACGCTCCAAGATTTTCTCCACGTATTTGCGGATCATCTCGCCGATCAGGTAGTTTTGTCCGGTAAGGGAGCGAACCACCTCTGTCTTGAAAAACTCGCTGGCGAAAGCCCGGGCGATAGCTCCGGTAAGCAAGGCCGTATCCTTACGGATCGCTTTCAGCAAATCCACGGTCACCATCTTCCCTTGGAACGGCTTGTAAAGCTCCTCCATCACTTTATGTAAGATGCTTCCGAATACATCGCTCTCGATCGTCTCGCTCACCTCCTCTTCCTCTCGAATGCCTTCCACGACGGAAAAATAGAATTTCAACGGGCAATCCAGATACGTATTGATAGCGCTCGCCGAGATCGCCTTGCTCCCCCCTTTCCGGTAAGCGTCTAAACGGCGCATGATATCCTCCCTTTTCGGCACGGCCAATGGCGGGGTCTTGGAGGAAGATACGTTATAGACCACCAATTTATCTCGCATCGGCACCTCGTAATGATAATGCAGCTGGTGGACAAAGCGACTTACCTCTCCCGTCTGCAATCCGTTGCTGCGGGTATCGTATAAAAGGCTCACGTGGCTGGCACGCTCTATCAAACGATAGAAATGGTAGGCCCATACGCTATCTTGATGCTCGTAGGTAGGCAACCCGAAACCCCTGCGTAGGTTATAAGGGATAAAGGAGTTCGCCGCTTTCCGCTGCGGGAAAATACCCTCGTTCATGGATAAGATAATCAGACGGTCGAAATCCAAGGCACGGGTCTCGAGCACACCCATAATCTGGAGGCCGGAAAGCGGCTCGCCGTGGAAGGGGATCGTGATCGTATCAGTCACCCGCTTCAATAGGCGGAAGAAGGTATCTATTTTCATCTCTATACGAGCGTCTTTCATTACCTCTTTCATGCGGTTTACCGTGGTGAAATAATGGAAGATGAACTCTTGCTCCAAATCGTTCGTCCGCTGGGGTGCGTCCTCCTCTTCCTCATCGGAAAGGGCGGACATAACCTTGTTCAGCTCTTCCAACACCTTGATCAGATAGTCCGAGAAGGCCTCCACCCCGGTCACCGGCGTGAACAGGATTTCTAGCAAAGGCGTTTTCCCTAACTCCGTATGCGAGATATAGATCTTGTTGTTCTCCGTGATCTCTTTCACCAAGGAGGAAATAATCTCCGGTGAGGTGGAGAGGATGTAGCGATGGTTCAATACCGGCAGCACGTCGCGGAAATAGAACAACGGATTCCGGTCTATGTAGCGTACGTTCTTCTGCAACGCCAAGATATACTCGATCAACGAGGCGACCGGGGTTCCCGCCAAGGGATAACCCATCGTGACGTTGATACGCCGGATTTGCTCCGGTATGGCGTTCAGCACCGGGATCAGCAGATGTTCATCGGGCAAGATCACCGCCGTACGCAGGGCTTCTTCCGAACTCATCTCCGCTTCCTTGCACCAATCGCTCAACAGGGTGTAGACGTGCTTGGCCTGCCCGATACCGGAAGGGATGCCGATCACCTCGATCTCGGTCTTTACCTTCTCCTCGGGGGGTAATTTCATCGAGGAAGGGAAGCTCTTCCGGTTACGGGAGACGAAATAAGAGGCCTTATTATCCGGATCGGTTACCTTATCGGATACATAATCCCAATAGAAATCCGCTATCTTCCGCTTCTGCAACTGGGCTAAGAAACGTTCTTCCGATACGGACAAGGCGTTCAAACCGACAAAGACAATTTGCTCGTAAGGTAAATCCGGAGACTCGCCCCGTTCCATGCTTTCCACGACCTCCCGGAAGATCATGCCCTCGTAGCCTTTTCCCTCGGCGGCCAAGGTCGCACGGAATTCCTCATAGAGATCGTATAGCACTTGCCAGACCGCCAAGAACTGTTGCTGGTTCGGCGTATCGCCCCGGGGATAAAAACTGGACCAGAAACTACGGATAGCGGCGATCTGCTCATCACTTAAGAAATCGAAATCATTCTCTATCTCCCGTAGGTCCGTCACGTTACTGAATAGCATGCGGGCATTTGCCATGTACTTATCGATATCGTCGAAGTCGTTGAGCAACATCTCGCCCCAATACAGGAATTCATCGAAAGTCTCGGTGGAACCGCTTTGGCGGATGTAGATGTCGTACAGGGTAAAAAGCATACTGATCCGGTCGGCGGATTGTTTTCCGCTCAACTGGATAAAGAGATCGTTGATCGTAAGGATTGTCGGAGAGAAAAGGGGAATATCGGCTACCTCCGAGAGATATTTCTGGAAGAAAAGTCCCGTACGCCGGTTTGGGAAAACAAAGGCCAAACGACTGACCTCCGCTCCCCATTTCTCGTAAAAAAGAGACGCTACTTGATATAAGAACGGTTTCATTTATTCTAAAATTTGTACAGGCTGCGGAGACGGGGCACGCCCCGTCTCTACAATCGGATACGATTCACGTTATATTAAGATGTTCTCTATCTCCTGCAATTCTTCCCCGGAGAAAGAGATATTATCTAACGCTTTCAGGTTATCCATCAATTGGGCGACAGAGCTAGCGCCAATTAATACGCTAGTTACCCGTTCGTCCTTTAATAACCAAGCGAGCGCCATCTCCGCCAAGGTCTGTCCACGGCGGGCAGCTACCTCATTTAGCTTACGGGCCTTTTCCACGGCCTCCGGGGTAACTTGAGAGGTCTGCAAATGACCGGTCGATTTCGCCGCACGGGAATTCTCCGGGATTCCACGCAAATACTTATCCGTAAGCAAGCCTTGCGCCAACGGCGAAAACGCTATCATACCCACACCCTCTTCCTTCAATACAGGCAATAAATCCGGCTCCGTCCAACGATCGAACATCGAATAGCGGGCTTGGTGAATCAAGCAAGGCACCTTATGCTCTTTCAGTACGGCCAAAGCCTTACGGGTCTGGTTCGCATCATAATTGGAGATACCTACATACAAAGCCTTTCCTTGCCGGACAATATCGGCCAAGGCCCCCATCGTCTCCTCGATCGGAGTCTCCGGGTCCGGACGATGGGAGTAAAAGATATCCACATATTCCAGTCCCATCCGTTTCAAGCTCTGATCCAAGCTTGCCATCAGATACTTGCGACTTCCCCAGTTACCATACGGACCGGGCCACATATCATATCCGGCTTTTGTTGAGATCACAAGCTCATCCCGGTATGTACCAAGACAATCCTTAAGCGCCTGACCGAAATTTTTCTCCGCAAGGCCGTTTGCCGGATGTCCGTAGTTGTTCGCAAGATCAAAGTGTGTGATCCCGCGGTCGAATGCATGGCACAGGATCTCCTCCTGATCTGTAATCGTCTTTTCCAGTCCGAAATTCTGCCATAATCCCAGCGCGACCCGCGGAAGCTTTAAACCGCTTCTTCCACAGCGTTTATACTCCATAGTCTCATAACGATTCTCTGCTGCCTGATACATAGTTTCTGCCTCCTGTTTTCTGCGCTTTTGCCGCGCGCTTTATATGTGCGCCCATTCCAGCCTATGTATGATATTCAAACTTACTGCGGCATTCATCGATCATTCTAAACAATATTTGTTTATACTCCGACTGCGTCCCCGAGAACCTCCCCGATCGGCCCGCTGATCACGAGATCCGCGCGGTTATCCATCGGTGTCACGGATTTATTGATGAGGACCAGCTTATGTCCCCGGTAATAATCGATGAGCCCCGCTGCAGGATATACCGTGAGGGACGTTCCGCCGATGATCAGCACATCCGCATTCGCGATATATTTCACGGATTTTTCGATGGTCTCCTGATCCAGACCTTCCTCATAGAGGACTACATCCGGCTTGATCGTTCCGCCGCAGGTACATTTCGGAACTCCCGTAGAATTTAAGATTGCATCCAGTCCATAGAACTTTCCACAGCGTGTGCAGTAATTCCGCAGTACGGAACCATGGAGTTCCAAAACCTCCCTGCTGCCCGCTTTCTGATGCAGTCCGTCGATATTCTGTGTTACGACTGCCTTTAATTTTCCCATTTTCTCTAACTTTGCAAGTGCCTTATGAGCTCTGTTCGGCTCCGCGTTCGGAAACAGCATCTTGTTCCGGTAGAATCGGTAAAATTCCTCCGGCTTTCTCATATAGAATGAATGGCTTAAGATCGTCTCCGGCGGATAATCATACTGCTGGTTGTACAGTCCGTCCGTACTCCTGAAATCCGGAATATGGCTCTCCGTGGACACGCCAGCCCCGCCAAAAAATACGATATTGCTGCTCTCATCCAGCCACTTTTTTAATGTTTCCCGCTCTGTCATGACAGATCTCTCCTTTCTGTATTCAAGAACGTCTCGGCATTCTTGCTGCTCGTCACCTAAAGAGGTGGGAGTCATCTCACATCTGATATCATGCGCTTTTCTGCTTTGCTGTCAGCGGATCATGCACCGTTTGACCCTGATATCATTTACACAACTTCATCTAAGAACACTCCGCGAAACGGCTCAATATACTCCCCATACGGAATCTTCGCCACCTGCGCCGGTGTCCGGTATCCAAACAGCCACTCGGTAAGCTCCGAGATCGTCAGGACCTCCATTTTCCCCTTTGCGATAAACCGGGATTCCTGGATCATCCTCGAGCCTTCCTTTGTCAGCTGCCACAGCCATGCACCCTGATTCTGCGGTACGAAGAGATCGTTGATCCCGATCTCCACCGTCACTTCATCCTGCGGACAGTTCTCCGCTAACCGGATCGTCTTTACGAACTCCGGCATGCAGACGATACGCGCCATGATCGCCGGCTTCCGTCCCGCCTCGCTCCGGTAATGTTCTCCGGTGTAGAGATAACGCATCTCCCGTTCCTTTAAGCCCCACTCACTCTGCATTCCGATAAACCAGTCATCGTCATAGAGCAGTGTGCAGGTTCCATTTTCGCTGGCAAGCTCCTTCTCCATCCGCTGTCAATATGCCTCATATTTTCTCTTTAACCAGGCAGTCTGCCACTCCGCCAGATCTGCACCCAGCGTCTTCAGGTTACAGGGCTCTCTGTGGATGTGGGGATTATATTTGAGGACCCAGCGCGGCTGATCATAAATATACCGGAAATCGTAGGGACGGTACAGGGACTCTCTTGCGGGCATCAGAAACGTAAACGGCATCCGTTCTTCCTGCATGTCCCGCAGCATCGCCAGCATGAGACTTCTCATGTATCCCTTGTGGCGCCCAGCAACCAGTGTGGAAACGCCGACGATATAGTCGCACACAGCCTCACTTCCCCGCATATAGATCCTGTACGGGTTCCGGTGGAGCATGGATACAATCTCACCGTTCTCCTCCCGGACAAGTACCTTGTTGTCCTTCATTTTTTCCTTAAAATAATAATCACAAAATTCCGTGGAATCTTCCGGGAACGCCTCTCTCCAGAGATCCAGGCATCTTCCCTTTTCTTCTGTCTCCAAATACCGTATCATACTTTACTCCGCGCTCTGTGCCTCAAAATCTAACTGTTTAATCCGATACTTTCTCGCGAAATCCATCGGCGCATAGGACATCTTCGCCTGACGGAGTCC
>OGMK01001429.1_pt1 | contig 11596 bp, 12 predicted proteins | sample 1573151 | NCBI WGS metagenome assembly OGMK01 (sample SAMEA2581887, study PRJEB24529) | metagenome | biome: Human gut stool | place: China | collected 2011
GATGAGCAACATCAATACTGCGAACATAACCGTTTTTGTTCTTTAACATAAGTATGGCCTCCAAATAATTTTCAGCCGACTCTTTGATTATCATAGTTTAACACCTTTCTGTGTGAAAATGTGTACATATTGTAGTAGTAAAGATATTATATCACAATAAATTGCGATTGTCAAAAAATATATTGAATATTTTTAAAAAAATCTAAATATTTTTTTGAACGAAAACAGTAAGATTAGGCTAACAATTTTTGGGGATGAATAAAAAATGAGCAAAAATAAGGAGGAATACAATATTTTGTGCAAAGTGAACAACAATTTTTAAAGTTGACACGTAAAAAAGATATGACATATACACTTGACAAGAGAGGTTAGTTTTGATAAACTAACTAATGGTTAGAAAGTGCTAACCAAAAACTATATTCTTGGGGTTAGTTTTTATTTATACGAATGCTAACCAGAACGGAGGTAAATTTATGATGCCTTTAACACTGGTAGATGTTGATGAAGACAACATAAAAAAACATCTTGAAAATCTTGGTTTTGTTGTTGGAGGACACGTCAAGATAATCAGTAAACTTGGCGGAAACGTAATTGTAAATGTAAAAGAAACCAGAGTTGCAATCAGCAACGAACTGGCACAAAAAATTATGATTTAATTAAAGGGAGGTATAGCGAAAATGAAAACACTTAAACAGGCAGCAATCGGCGATACTGTAAAGGTAGTCAAATTGCACGGTGAAGGTGCGGTAAAACGCAGAATTATGGATATGGGCATCACAAAGGGTGTTGAAATTTACATCAGAAAAGTTGCTCCGCTCGGAGATCCGGTTGAAATTACTGTAAGAAATTATGAACTTTCACTCAGAAAAGCCGATGCTGAAATGATTGAGGTTGAGTAATTCGGACTTGCAAATTCTACGGGAGAAATCCCGTATTTTTATAAAATTACGGTTAGCTTTTGCTAATCTAAGAGAGGATAACTGATATATGGAAATTAAAATTGCTCTTGCAGGTAACCCTAACTGCGGTAAGACAACTTTGTTTAACGCACTCACGGGTTCCAACCAGTTTGTCGGTAACTGGCCCGGCGTAACTGTTGAGAAAAAAGAGGGTAAGCTCAAAAAGCACAAGGATGTTACAATCATGGACTTGCCCGGTATCTATTCACTTTCACCTTATACTCTTGAAGAGGTTGTTGCCCGTAACTATCTTGTCGGCGAACGCCCCGATGCGATTCTTAACATCATTGACGGTACTAACCTTGAAAGAAACCTTTACCTCACAACACAGCTTACGGAACTCGGCATCCCTGTTGTTGTGGCAATCAATATGATTGACCTCGTTAAGAAGAACGGCGATTCAATCAACATTGATGAGCTTTCAAGACAGCTTGGCTGTAAGGTTGTGGAAATTTCGGCTCTTAAAGGCACAGGCATTATGGAAGCTGCCGAGGCCGCAATCAAAGCCGCAGGCTCAACAAAGACAGTTCCAATGCACAGCTTTAACGGTGTTGTTGAACACGCAATCGCTCACATCGAGGAGGCTGCTGTTCACAATATGCCCGAGGAACAGCAGCGTTGGTACGCTATCAAGATTTTTGAGCGTGACGACAAGGTTCTTGCAAAGCTTGATATTCCGCAGAATGTTCTTGACCACATTGAAAAAGACATTCAGGCGGCTGAAAAAGAACTTGACGATGATGCAGAGAGTATCATCACTAATGAGAGATACATCTACATTGCCTCGATCATCAAGAGCTGTTATAAGAAGAAAAACAAGGGTAAGCTTACAACATCGGACAAGATTGATAAGGTTGTAACCAACCGTTGGCTCGGTCTTCCGATTTTTGCGGTTATTATGTTCCTTGTTTACTACATCTCAATGCAGACAGTAGGTACTGCCGCAACGGACTGGGCAAATGACGGTCTTTTCGGTGACGGCTGGCACCTTTTCGGTATCGGTTCATCACAGGCTGCCGAGGCTGAAGAAACCTACGGCGATTCGGATGCAATTATCGAGGCGTTCAATGCTCAGTACGGTAATGACGACATTGCAGAAGCAATTGACCTTGAATCTGAAAATTATTCCGAAGATGCCGCTAAGGCTGCTCTTGCAGAGCTCGTAAATCTCACACCTTCAGACGCAAGTGTTACATATTCTGTTCAGGATGAAGAAACTCTTGAAATTACAGAAACTCCCGATACTAAGAAATCTGCTCTTGAAGAGGCTGTTTCAAACTACCTCAACACAGATTATAAAGAGGGTTACGGCGCTCCCGATGCCGCAACCTACGGAATCTGGGTTCCCGGTATTCCTGTTCTTATCGGCAACGGACTTGATGCAATCAACTGTGCAGACTGGCTCAACGGCCTTATTCTTGACGGTATCGTAGCCGGCGTAGGTGCGGTTCTCGGCTTTGTTCCGCAGATGCTTGTACTCTTTATTCTCCTTGCTTTCCTCGAAAGCTGTGGTTATATGGCTCGTATCGCATTCGTACTCGACCGTATCTTCCGTAAGTTCGGTCTTTCGGGTAAGTCATTTATCCCAATGCTTGTCGGCACAGGCTGCGGTGTTCCGGGTATCATGGCGTCCCGTACAATTGAGAATGAGCGTGACCGCCGTATGACTATTATGACAACAACATTTATACCTTGCGGTGCTAAGACTCCGTTTATTGCAATGATTGCCGGTGCTATCTTCGGCGGTTCGGCTTGGGTTGCTACATCAGCATACTTCATCGGTATGGCTGCAATCGTAGTTTCAGGTATTATGCTTAAAAAGACAAAGATGTTCTCAGGCGATCCTGCTCCGTTTGTAATGGAGCTTCCGGCTTATCATCTTCCGACAGTAGGCAACCTTCTCCGTTCAATGTGGGAGCGTGGCTGGTCATTCATCAAAAAAGCCGGCACAATTATTCTCCTTTCAACAATCCTTGTTTGGTTCACAACATACTTTGGATTTGTTGACGGTACATTCCGTATGCTCGGTGAGGACGAAATCGGAAACTCAATTCTTGCCGCAATCGGTAACGGTCTTGCATGGATTTTTGCACCGCTCGGCTGGGGCAACTGGCAGGCAACCGTTGCATCCATCACAGGTCTTGTTGCTAAGGAAAACATCGTTGGTACAATGGGTATCCTCTATCCGGGCGGATGGACAGAAATCGGTGCCGCATTCACAGGACTCAGCGGTTTCTCGTTCCTTCTCTTCAACCTTCTCTGTGCTCCCTGCTTTGCCGCTATGGGTGCTATCAAGAGAGAGATGAACAACATCAAGTGGTTCTGGTTCGCAGTTGGTTATCAGTGCTTGTTTGCTTATGTAATTGCATTTATGGTATTCCAGTTCGGTTCAATCTTTGCAGGCGGTCTTAATGTAATCGGTCTTATCTTTGCCGTTGCAGTATTTGCATTTATGATTTATATGCTCGTAAGACCTTACAAAGAGGCTACAACTCTTAAAGTTAAGCCGGCTAAGAAGTAATAAATTTGTTGATTAACAAATGGGAGGAATAAATATGTTGGAATGGTTAGCGGCTAATATCGGCACAATCATTGTTGCATTAATTGTTATTGCCGTGATTGCTTTTGTGGTTGCCCGTATGGTAAAAGACAAAAAAGAGGGCAAATCCTCCTGCGGTGCAAACTGTGCGCACTGTGCGTGTCACGGTGACTGCCATAATCATAAGTAAATGTTTTGTAGGGGGTACAGCTAAAAAGCTGTACCCCTTCTTGTTTGTTATTGAAATTATGAAATTGGTGTTGAAGAAATTTTACGGTGTAAAGTGTATTCAGAACTGTTCTGAATCGTAAAAAATAATGAGAGGTGATACGAAATGTATCTTGAAATCAAAAATATTCACAAATTCTTCGGCACAGGTGAGAACAGGACAGAGGTTCTCAAAGGCATAAACTGCAATATTGAAAAGGGCAGTATCTGTGTTTTGCTTGGTCCGTCAGGTTCGGGCAAATCAACACTTCTTAACATTATCGGCGGTATTGAAACTGCCGAGGAGGGCAGTATCTCAATCAACGGCGATACAATTGAAAATATGAACGAAAAACAGCTTTCACTCTACAGAAGAAAGCACCTCGGTTATGTTTTTCAGTCCTACAACCTCATTCCAAACCTTACTGTAAGGGAAAACATTGAAGTGGGTGCATATCTCAGCGACAATCCCCTGAATGTTGACGATTTGATGAAAACGCTCGGACTTTATGAACACAGAAACAAAATCCCGAATCAGCTTTCGGGGGGTCAACAGCAGAGAACATCAATCGGCAGAGCAATCGTGAAAAATCCCGACTTGCTCTTGTGCGATGAACCCACGGGTGCTCTTGACTACAAAACTTCAAAAGAAATTCTCAAGCTGATTGAAGATGTAAATAAAAAGTACGGTAACACCGTTATACTTGTGACTCACAATGATGCTATTAAAAATATGGCAGACAGAGTTATAAAACTCCGTGACGGTCAGATAAGACACGATATTGTCAATACGAAAAAGACTCCGGCACAAGAGCTTGACTGGTAGGAGGTGCGTTATGAGAAATCCTCTTACAAAACGAATACCCAGAGAAATAAAAAACGATTTGGGAAAATACATTGCACTTTTCCTCTTTCTGATTTTAAGCATAGGTTTTATTTCAGGCTTTCTTGTCGCAGGCGACAGCATGAAATCCGCCTTTGATAATTCTTTTGAAAAGTACAATGTTGAGGACGGTCACTTTTGTCTTGCCGCAGAAATTGACGACAAAATAAAAGAAAATGTTGAAAACCTCGGAGTTAAGCTTTACAAGAATTTTTATGTAAACAAAGACCTTGACAACGGCAATACTTTCAGATTATTCAAAAATCGTACAGATTTTAATGAGATTGCTGTTTTTGAGGGCAATCTACCCGAAAATAACGGCGAAATTGCAATTGACAGACTTTATGCGGCTAATAACGATATCAAGATAGGTGACAAGATAAAGGTTGCCGACAAGGATATGACAGTTTCCGCAACGGTCGCATTTTCGGATTATACATCGCTTTTCAAGAACAACACGGATATGATGTTTGATGCAAACAAGTTTTCTGTTGCGGTTGTCACAGATGCCGATTTTGACGAAATTGCCGATGACAGCTACACTTATTGCTACTCGTGGATTGACAATGATAAAAATCTTTCAGACAGCAGGAAAAATGACCTGGGCGATGATGTGAAGGAAGAGCTTGTTAAAACAGGAATGCTCACAGATTTTGTAAAGCGTGCCGACAATCAGGCTATTATGTTCAGCGGTGACGATATCGGCAGTGACAAAACTATGATGCTTACATTGCTTTATGTTCTTATCATTGTATTCGGATTTATATTTGCAATCACAAGCCGTGATACTGTCGAACAGGAAGCCTCGGTAATCGGTACACTCAGAGCGTCGGGCTACACAAGGGGAGAGCTTACAAGACATTACCTTGTTGTTCCCACACTTGTAACTTTTATTGCGGCTGTAATAGGCAATATTCTCGGTTATACGGCTATGAAAAATGTTGTGATGAATATGTATTATCACAGCTACAGTCTGCCGCCTTATCAAACCTTGTGGAACGGTGATGCATTCATACTCACAACGGTGATTCCGTGTATCATAATTACACTTATCAATCTGTTTGTAATTGCAAAGGCATTGAGATTGCCTCCGCTCCAGTTTCTCAGACATGACTTTCATATGAAGAAAAAGAAAAAGGCGGCAAAGCTTCCAAATTTCAGATTTCTTACCCGTTTCCGTCTGAGAATTATTCTCCAGAACATTCCGTCATACATAATTATGGTGTTCGGAATCATGTTCGCAGGTCTGTTGTTATTCTTTGGACTTGCACTCAATCCATTGCTTTCAAACTACAAAACAGAAGTTGTAAACAATATGATTTGCGATTATCAGTATGTTCTGAAAGCTCCTGCTGAAACAAGCAATGGCGCTGCCGAAAAATTCTGTATGACAACGCTTTATGAGTCAAATGACGAAGAAATTTCAGCTTACGGAATTGAGGACGATTCGGAGTATCTTTCAAAGGTTAATGTTCCTAAAAAGAAAAATGAAGTTGTTGCATCACAGGGATATCTTGAGAAATACAGCCTTAAAGTAGGCGACAGGGTTACTTTAAAGGATAAGTATGGCGAGAATAAATACACATTCAAGATTGTCGGCAGTTACTACTATCCTGCATCGCTTTGTGTGTTTATGACAAACGATAACTTTAACGATGTTTTCGATAAGGATGACGGATATTTTACAGGATATTTCAGCAACGAAAAACTTAAAGATATTGACGACAAGTACATTGCAACAACAATCACTCAGAAAGACCTTACAACCGTAACGGATCAGCTTGACGATTCAATGGGTATGTCGTTCACACTTCTTGTAGGCTTCTCGGTTCTGATTTACATTATCCTTATGTATCTGCTTTCAAAGCTTGTTATCGAAAAGAACGAGCAGAATATTTCAATGCTGAAAATTCTCGGCTATTCAAACAGAGAGGCGAGCAAGCTGTATAACCGTGCAACAACGGTTGTGACAATAGGTGCAATCCTTGTGAGTGTTCCGCTGATATACTATGTTTTTGAAGGCTTGTACCACTACTTTATGTTTGAAATGAAGGGTTGGTTACCATATGTTGTACCGTGGTATGTATTTGTTGAAATGGCAGTAATCGGCATTATCTGCTATGCAATTATATACTTTATTCTTCAAAAGAAAATTAATAAAATCAAACTCTCACAGGCTTTAAAGAGTGACGATTAAAATTAAAAAAATAAAAGGAGGGATACATATGGAGTATGTTTTTTACGGATTGCTTGCCGTGGCATTCATTGCGTTTGTGGTTCTCGTAATCAGAAGCTACAAGAAAAAGCTTGCAAGCGGATGCTGCGGTGTAAGTGACGAAAGTGTTAAGAAAAACAAGGTTGCCGATAAGGATAAGTCACATTATCCCTATGAAAAAACTCTTGTTGTTGATGGAATGGTCTGTAAAAACTGTTCCGCAAGAGTAGAAAACGCACTCAATTCAATTGACGGTGTGTGGGCGGAAGCCGATGTTTCTTCCGGCAAAGTTACGGTCAGAATGAAAAGAGAAATTGAGGATAAAGTCCTCAAAAAGACAGTTAACGATATAGGCGCATACACCGTTATGAAGGTGGAATAAGGCCTTTTAGGAGAAGAGAGGCAACCTTATGGCAGTATTGCAGAAAATTGACAATCCATACGGTATGATACAGACTGTTGAACACTGCGAATCGTTCAGCATATACCGTTCACAGGACAGCACGGGCGATTGCGAGGTCACCGTGTATCCTGTGTTTTCAGGCATTGAGCTTGTGTATTACGATGTTCATATGCAAAGTTGTGACATTAATCTTGCAAAGGGAAGAGAAATGCTCATCATCACGCATTGTCAGGAGGGCAGAATTGAGTTTGAATACAAAAACGGCGAATATCTTTACCTTGCGTCGGGTGATTTGTCGATACAGAAGAATACGGAAAACATCCGACACAGATATTGTCCGCTGAGCCACTACCACGGTGTATCGGTTGCAATTGATATGAACCGTGTGCCAAGGTGTTTTTCGTGTATTCTTGACGATGTTTTTGTCAGCCCCGAAGAGCTTGAAATGAAATTCTGTTCCGAAAAGCCGTACGCAATTATGCGTGAAAATATCAGCATTGAGCATATTTTTTCGGAACTTTATTCCGTTCCCGAAAATATCCGAAAGGGTTATCACAAGGTTAAGGTGCTTGAGCTTCTTTTGTTTTTGAGCGGTCTTGATTACAAGGGCGAGAGTGAGGAAAGACGATATTTTTCACGCTCACAGGTTACCGCCGCAAAAGAGGCAAAAAAATATCTGCTTGCTCACCTTGACGAGCATATAACAATTACAGAGCTTGCCGATATGCTCGGCATCTCTTCAACTTCTCTTAAAATTTGCTTTAAGGGTGTCTACGGCGACACGATTAACGGCTACATAACGAACTGTAAAATGCAAAAGGCCGCCTCTCTTTTGAAAAACACCGACAAAAGTGTGCTTGAAATTGCAGGAATTGTCGGCTACAACAACGGCAGTAAGTTTGCGGGTGCTTTCAGAAGGGTGATGAACAAGTCGCCGAATGAGTACAGAAAATCGCTCGTCTGAACAGAGCCTTATATGTCCGTAAAGAGCAGTAAAAAGACTTTGTAAAGTGCTATAATAACATTGTCGAAAAGATACGCCTATATTCTTTTCTGACAGACTGCGGAAATATCCGCAGAATATTTGATGATTACTTTGCCGGGTAATTATTCATAATATCTCTTCTCCTTTCAGGGACAGCGTTTGCTGTCCCTAAAATTTTGCAAAAATTACCTGTCCGTTTGGAGCATAGAAAACCCTTTGAGAGCCGATAATAATATTGACCGATGGTATATTATTAACTGTAAGATAAAGACAACAAACAAGTCTTGCTTATGGAATTAAGTTAGCAAAAGCTAACCATAAAACAATTATCGGATAATCACTGTGGTGTATTTATTCAATTCTATTCAAATCATTCATTCAATTATTTAGAGGAAAAGATGTCAGAAGATTTAATTATCAAGCATTGTTCCCCAACGCTTGCAGGAATAAAAACGGCTAACCTTTTTAATTGCCCGTACTCATCACGGCTTGAGTGCGAATGTGATGTGAGAAAGCTGAATAAAATGTTCTGCAAAAAGGGAATAAAAGTTCTGCCACTGAAGTTCAGCAACGGAAAGGCTTTAATCTATATTTTTCGCCCGTCCAAGCTTGCTGTTGATTTGTCCGATGAATATGCGTGCAAGTTGCTTGAGTCGCAGGGGTATCATTCACACGATGCCGCACGCTGTATAAGGGAGCTTCGCCACCGACTTAAAGACTCAACCGAGTTCCCGCACGAAATCGGACTGTTCCTCGGTTATCCTCCCGAAGATGTCCGTGGCTTTATTCTTCATAAAGGAAATTGCTGTAAATATTCAGGTTGCTGGAAGGTTTACGGTAATGAAGAAAAAGCAGCCAAAGAGTTCGCCAAATTCAAAAAATGTTCTGACATCTATTACTCTAAGTGGTTACAGGGCACACCTATTCAGAAACTGACGGTTGCGTGTAACTGACTTAAAGTGTAATCAAGTACAAAAACTGAAAGGTGAGTATATAATATGAGTAAAGTAGCAGTAGTATTCTGGAGCGGTACAGGTAACACAGAGCAGATGGCGGAAGCCGTTGCCGAGGGTGCAAAGTCCGCAGGTGCAGAAGTTACTCTTGCAAATGTAAACGATTTTGATTCTTCATCGGTTGCCGATTTTGACGGCATTGCATTCGGTTGTCCTGCAATGGGTGCGGAGGTTCTTGAGGACAGCGAGTTTGAGCCTGTTTTCAATGAATGTGAAAGTGCTTTAAACGGAAAAAGCATTGCCCTCTTCGGTTCATACGGCTGGGGTGACGGCGAATGGATGAGAAACTGGGAGGACACCTGTAAGGGTGACGGTGCAAACCTTGTTTGCGAAAGCGTTATCTGTAACGATGCTCCCGATGACGACGCCCTTGAGGCTTGCAAAAAGCTTGGCGCATCACTCGCTTAACTTAGGTTGTAAGTATTCAATTAGTTAATACCAATTTCATAATTTCATAGAAACGCCTGTTTACGCTTGTAAGCAGGTGTTTTTATTTGTTCATCATTAATATTTTATATTCTGTTTGCGAATTATGAATAAGACTTAAAAAAATCCTGCAAAAATTCCCTTTGTTTATTCCAAAAAAACTTGATTTTAAAGCTTTGTTGTATTAAAATAGGCATTGGATACATATAGAAAAGGAAGTAATTGGTATGCTTACATTAGACAAAATCTATCACGCATCATATGTTTTGAAGGATGTTATCAGACAGACTAATATCGTTCAGGCAAGGGGTATTTGTGATGATTGTGATGTTTATCTCAAACCCGAAAATCTTCAGATTACAGGTTCGTTCAAGGTAAGAGGTTCAGGTTACAAGATTTCTCAGCTTACCGAAGAAGAAAAGGCAAGAGGTGTTATTGCCTGTTCTGCAGGCAACCACGCTCAGGGCGTTGCACTTGCCGCTACAAAGTACGGTATCAAGTCGCTTATCTGTCTGCCTGACGGTGCACCTATTTCAAAGGTTGAGGCTACTAAGAACTACGGAGCCGAGGTTTGTATGGTTCCGGGTGTTTATGATGACGCTTATAACGAGGCTTTAAGACTTCGTGATGAAAAGAACTATACATTCATTCACCCGTTTGACGATGAAAATGTAATTGCAGGTCAGGGTACAATCGGTATCGAAATTATGAACGAAATGCCCGATGTTGACGCTGTTGTATGTGCAATCGGCGGCGGCGGACTTATTTCGGGTGTTGCCTGTGCAATCAAGAGCCTTAATCCTAACATTAAGGTTTACGGTGTTCAGGCAGAGGGCGCTCCTTCAATGGTTGAGTCAATCAAGAACGGCGAGCCTGTTCATCTTGACAGCGTTTCTACAATTGCCGACGGTATTCAGGTTAAAGAACCGGGTGAGCATACATTTGAATATGTGAAGAAGTATGTTGACGATATCGTAACGGTAAGCGATGACGAAATTTCATCTGCAATTCTCAAGCTTATTGAGTCACAGAAGATGATTGCAGAGGGCGCAGGTGCAGCTCCTTTGGCTGCTGTAATGTTCAACAAGCTCCCTGTTAAGGGCAAGAAGGTTGTATGCGTTGTATCGGGCGGTAACATTGATGTTACAATTCTTTCAAGAGTTATCAAGCGTGGACTTCTTATGACAGGCAGACAGCAGACTTTCTGTGTTGAACTTCAGGATAAGCCGGGTCAGCTCGTTGCCGTTTCAAATATCATTGCAGAAAAAGGTGCAAATGTAATTTCTATCCACCACGAAAGAGGCGGAGAGGGTACGGATGTAAACGGTTGTTATCTCCGTGTTGTTCTTGAAACAAGAGATTTTGCTCAGATTAAAGAAATTCGTGATGCACTTATTGACGCAGGCTTTAAGCTTGTTTAATCAGTAATTTTTAATATATTGACAGGAGGTCATTATAATGGAAAAGGTTTATACTAAAAATGCTCCCGATGCTATCGGTCCGTATTCACAGGCTGTAAAGGTAAACGGTCTTGTTTTTACATCGGGTCAGATTGCAATTAACCCTGCAACAGGCAATGTTGAGGCTGCAACAATTGAGGCTCAGACAGAACAGGTTTGCACTAACCTTAAAAATGTTCTTGAGGCATCAGGCAGTTCACTTGAAAAAGCTGTTAAGACAGTTTGTTTCTTAAAAAATATGGAAGATTTCGGTGCTTTCAACGAGGTTTACGGTAAGTATTTCACATCAAAGCCGGCAAGAAGCTGTGTTGCAGTAAAACAGCTTCCAAAGGATGTCCTTGTTGAGGTTGAGGTTATTGCAGAAGTTTAATTCTGATTAAGAATTAAAAATAATATCCGTATAAAAATTACAATCCCGATTAACCGTAAAAAGTTAATCGGGATTTTTGTGTTAATGGGTTTACCCAGTGCCACGCTTGCGTGGTACAAACAACCACCCGCTATGC
>OGMK01001430.1_pt1 | contig 11586 bp, 7 predicted proteins | sample 1573151 | NCBI WGS metagenome assembly OGMK01 (sample SAMEA2581887, study PRJEB24529) | metagenome | biome: Human gut stool | place: China | collected 2011
ATAAAGTTTCTGTAGTTCTTCGGTAATCATAGTCGTATATTTTCGAGCAAAGATAGAGAATCTAGCTAAATAATACTATCTTCCCGCTGATAAAAACCGGCTACTTTACCTAATCTGCTGTGTACAGGCCTTTACTTCCAATAAGCCGGTTATTTAAAAAAGTTGTTGGAATGGCTCCCTATGAATATAAGATGAAGAATTAGCAATTCTCATTGTATTCAAGGATTTTCAGTGCAGAGATTAAAGATTTTCAGTACAGAAATTTATAATAGTTTATGCAGTCGAGTAGTCATCCCCTTATAATGGGACAACTTATCTTTAGAAGGACGGAAAGCTTTAAAGATACAAAATTAAATAGAGAAAAGCAACTATATATAACTCTTTTACCTGAAGGAATACAAAATAAGTTTGCTTTTCAACAAACATTCATCCGAATGTATTATCTTTGTTTTAGTTTAACTGACCTAATCTCATGAGAAGAAAGACCTTTTTACTACTATGCATCGCATTTATCACACTGTTTATCGGCATCTCCCCTCTTCAAGCCGGTCATTATTACTATAAGCAAATCTCACTAAAAGACGGACTGCCTTCTACCGTACGATGCATCTTAACGGATGAACAAGGTTTTGTATGGATTGGAACCCGCTCCGGACTGGGACGATATGACGGACATGAACTTAAAAAGTATGTCCATCAGTCAAACAACCCTCATTCCATTCCTCACAATTTAATCTACCAGCTGATAGAAGATGTACAAAACAATATATGGATTCTGACAGATAAGGGAGTGGCACGTTATCAGCGGCAAAGCGATGACTTTCTTATACCGACTGATGAAACAGGAAATAATATCATCGCCTATTCCGTCTGCCTGACTGATGATGGAGTGTTATTCGGTTCGAAAAATAAAATCTTTTTCTATAATTATCAGGATGCCACTTTCCGCCTCCTGCAAACGTTTGACCTAGAGCCCAATTATAATGTGACTCTGCTAAGTCTATGGGATAAACGAACATTACTTTGTTGTAGTCGTTGGCAAGGACTACTCCTGCTCGACCTGAATACCGGAAAATGCCGCCGTCCTCCTTTCGATTGCGGAAAGGAAATAATGAACGTACTCATAGACTCACAAAAAAGAATCTGGGTAGCCCCTTACAACGGAGGGCTGAACTGCCTGACACACGACGGTAAACTACTGGCTACATATACTACCCACAACTCTTCTCTAAGTAACAATGTTGTACTAAGTCTCGCCGAACGGGAAGGAGAAATCTGGATTGGAACAGACGGAGGAGGCATTAATATTCTCGACCCGGAAACCGGACATTTTTCTCTGCTGGAACATGTGCCCGGAAGTGACAACTATTCACTTCCCGCCAACTCTATCTTATGCCTATACAACGACTACAACAACAATATATGGGCAGGCAGCATCCGCAACGGACTAATCAGCATCCGGGAAGTTTCCATGAAAACATATACAGACGTACCACCCGGCAACGACCGGGGACTTAGCAACAATACCGTTCTAAGTCTTTTCCAGGAATCTCAAGATCAAATCTGGGTAGGTACGGACGGAGGAGGTATCAACAACTTTAATCCGCTCACAGAGAAATTTACTCATTACCCTTCCACCTGGGAAGACAAAGTTGCCTCTATCTGTCAGTTTACTCCCGGTAAATTATTAATTTCTATTTTCTCACAAGGAGTATTTATTTTCAATCCGGCAACTGGAGAAAAACAACCTTTCACCATTGTCGACGCTGAAACAACAGCACTCTTATGCAATCGAGGCAAGGCTGTAAATCTACTCCGGAACACTCATCACAGCATTCTGTTCCTTGGAGAACATATCTATATATATGATTTGAATACACGTACTTTCAGTACCGCTATAGAACAGGAAAAACAAGATATTATCGGTGCTCTCCTGCCAATCGGCAATTATAGGAACACCACTTATCTAAATGATACGAAGCACATATATGAACTGGACAACCATACAAACCGGCTGAAAGCCCTATACAGATGCTGGAAAGACACGACCATCAACTCCGTTTCAAGAGACGAAGAGGGAAACTTCTGGATTGGGAACAATTACGGATTGGTACACTACAATCCCGCCACCAAAATACAGACTCCGATCCCGACCTCTCTATTTAGTGAAATCACTTTGATCGTATGCGACCAGCAAGGAAAAGTATGGATAGGAGCTGACAGCATGCTTTTCGCTTGGCTTATCAAAGAAAAAAAGTTCGTTCTATTCGGCGAATCAGACGGCGTAATCCAGAACGAATATCTTTCCAAACCCCGCCTGTTAAGTATGCAGGGAGACGTCTATATGGGTGGAGTAAAAGGTTTACTGCACATTAACTGCAAAATACCATTAACAACTTCTGAACTTCCCCAACTCCAATTATCCGATGTCATCATCAATGGAGAATCCGTGAATAACGAATTAACCAATCGACCAACAGGGATCTCCGCTCCCTGGAACAGTAATATCACTATCCGGATCATGTCGAAAGAGAAGGACATTTTCCGACAGAAAGTGTACAGATACCAGATAGAAGGGCTGAATGACCAGCAAATCGAATCGTACAATCCCGAACTGGCTATACGTTCACTTCCTCCGGGAAGTTATAAGATTATGGCTTCATGTACAGCTAAAGATGGCAGTTGGATTCCCAGTCAGGAAGTACTGGAACTAACCATTCTCCCTCCCTGGTATCGGACATGGTGGTTTATTCTTAGCTGTACCGTTCTTACTGCTGCCGCTATTATTGAAACTTTCCGAAGAACTCTAAAGCGTAAGGAAGAAAAACTGAAATGGGCAATGAAGGAACATGAACAACAGGTATATGAAGAAAAAGTACGTTTCCTTATTAATATCAGTCATGAGCTGCGCACACCTTTAACGCTCATACACGCACCGCTTAGCCGGATACTGAAATCGCTTTCTGCCGAAGATACACAATATTTACCTATAAAAGCAATCTATCGCCAGTCACAGCGAATGAAAAACCTTATTAATATGGTACTCGATGTACGCAAAATGGAGGTTGGGGAAAGTAAATTGCAGATACAGCCGTATGCTCTCAATCAATGGATTGAACATGTATCCCAAGATTTCGTCAGCGAAGGTGAAGCTAAAAACGTCCGTATCCGCTATCAGCTTGACCCACAGGTCAATACTGTAAGTTTCGATAAAGATAAGTGTGAGATTATTCTAAGCAATCTGCTTATCAATGCCTTGAAACACAGTCCACAAGATGCAGAAATAACAATTACATCGGAGTTGCTTTCCGAGAAAAATAGCGTACGTATCTCCATCATTGACCGGGGAAACGGATTGAAACAAGTAAATACACAAAAACTCTTCACCCGTTTCTATCAAGGTACAGGAGAGCAAAGCGGCACAGGTATCGGATTATCTTATTCCAGGATTCTGGTAGAACTACACGGAGGCTCCATCGGTGCACGGGATAATCAGGAAGCTGGTGCAACATTCTTCTTTGAACTACCCTTGAGACAACAATCGGAAGAGATCGTCTGTCAGCCGAAGGCATATCTGAACGAATTGATGAACGATGATAGCAAAGAACAGTTACCGGAGGAAAATACGTTTGATACGAGTCCTTACAGTATTCTAGTGGTGGATGACAATCCGGATTTGACGGATTGTCTGAAAAAGTCACTGGGAGAATATTTCAAACGGGTAGTGATTGCTTCCGATGGTGTGGAAGCCCTTCAACTGACCAGAAATCATGCTCCGGATATTATCGTCAGTGACGTGATGATGCCGAGAATGAATGGATATGAACTTTGCAAAAATATAAAGGAAGATATTACGATCAGTCACATTCCTATCATTCTGCTGACAGCAAGAGATGATAAACAAAGTCAGTTGAGTGGCTACAAGAACGGGGCGGACGCTTATCTGACTAAGCCCTTTGAGATAGAAATGCTAATGGAAATCATTCGCAACCGATTGAAAAACCGCGAATCTATCAAGAAAAGATATTTGAATACAGGATTAGTCCCTGCGCCGGAAGAGAGCACTTTCAGCCAGGCAGATGAAACATTTCTGCTGAAACTGAATAAAATTATTCAGGAACATCTGGATAGCAGCAATCTGGACGTCACTTTTATCTGCAAGGAGATAGGTATGAGCCGGGCTTCCCTTTACAATAAGCTAAAAGCTCTGACCGATATGGGAGCCAATGATTACATTAATAAATTCCGGATGGAGAAAGCGATCACATTAATCACCAGTACGGACATGTCGTTCACGGAAATTGCCGAGAAGGTCGGCTTCACTACTTCACGCTATTTCAGTACGGCTTTCAAACAATATACAGGAGAAACGCCAACTCAATATAAGGAGAAGAGAAAACAGGAACGGAAAAAAGAGTAATGAGCAGCTACCCGAAAAAACAAATATTCTTTAGGCACGGAATTCTAAGACCTGAGCAAATAATCCGTGCCTAAAAATTTTAATATACTGCAAGTTTCATTACTTACTCAACCATTGACTTTTTTATAGTCTTCCAGAAACTTCTTCAATCCCGAATCCGTCAACGGATGATTCAATAAACCCTTGATAGCACTCAACGGACAAGTAGCAACGTCCGCTCCCACTTCCACACATTCGATAATATGTTTCGTATTGCGGATAGAAGCAGCGAGCACTTGTGTCTTGTAATCATAGGTACGATACATACGTACAATATCTCCCACAAGCCCTACTCCATCTTCACAAATATCGTCCAGACGACCGACAAAAGGCGAAACATAGGTAGCTCCGGCTTTAGCTGCCAGTAATGCCTGTCCTACTGAAAAGACTAATGTACAGTTAGTACGGATTCCCTTTTCCGTGAAATGTTTGATCGCTTTAATGCCATCGGCAATACAGGGGACTTTTACTACAATATGCGGATTGAGCGCGGCAAGTTCTTCACCTTCACGAATCATTCCTTCATAATCGGTTGCTATCACTTCGGCACTGACATCTCCGTTGACAATCTTACATATCTTGATATAATGTTCACGCTGATTCTGCGTTCCTTTGATACCTTCTTTCGCCATCAGCGAAGGGTTGGTAGTCACTCCGTCAAGTACTCCGAGGTCATAAGCCTCCTGAATTTGCTCCAAATTAGCTGTGTCAATAAAAAATTTCATACTCTTAATTTTTAATGGTTAACGATCTAATAGTCAAAGATAATAATTTATTTCCATTCATCTCTGATTATGCAATCGTTATTGACGAATCAAGATATACATCCTGAATAGTATTCAATAATTCCACCCCTTCGTTCATTGGTTTCTGGAACGCTTTACGTCCGCTAATCAATCCCATACCTCCTGCACGTTTGTTGACTACAGCTGTAATGACTGCATCACGCAAATCGGAAGAACCGTGAGATTCTCCACCGGAGTTAATCAAACCAACGCGTCCCATATAGCCGTTGGCTACCTGGTAGCGGCAAAGGTCAATCGGATGTTCGGAAGCAAGTTCGGTATACATACGCTCGTCGATCTTTCCGAAACCGATAGCTTTGAAGCCACCATTATTAGTCGGAAGTTTCTGTTTCACAATATCAGCTTTGATAGTCACTCCCAAACGGTCGGCCTGTCCTGTCAGGTCGGCGGCAGCATGATAATCGACAGCACCTTTCTTGAAATCATTATTGCGCAGGTAACACCAAAGAATGGTTGCCATCCCCAGTTCGTGAGCATATTCAAAAGCTTCGGCTATCTCCACGAGCTGACGGCGACTCTGTTCCGAACCGAAATAGATAGTGGCGCCTACCGCTACTGCTCCCATATTCCAGGCTTCTTTAACGGTACCAAACAATACTTGGTCGAAACTGTTAGGATAAGAAAGTAATTCATTGTGATTCAACTTAACGATAAAAGGTATTTTATGGGCATATTTACGTGCTACGGATCCAAGAATCCCAAAGGTAGAAGCTACTCCATTACAGCCTCCTTCAATAGCCAGTTTTACGATATTTTCCGGATCGAAATAGATCGAATTGGGGGCAAACGATGCTCCGGCAGTATGTTCGATGTCCTGATCGACAGGAAGTATAGACACATAACCGGTATTTGCCAGGCGGCCATGTCCCAACAACGTTTGCAGACTGTTCAATACTCTGATGCTCCGGTCCGAATCAATCCATACTTTATCTATTGTATCGGGAGACGGAACGTGAATCAGTGATTTATCAATGGTTTCGCAAGTGTGGTCCAGGTAATAACAGGCCTTATCTCTTAATAATTCTACTACTTTACTCATAACTTCATTTTTTAATGTGTAACTTTTCTATTTTTTCTTTCCCTGATTGGCTACTGCTTCCATCAGTTTTTTGATCTCTTCCGGGTTTCCCAGGAAATAGTCGTTGGCCACGTTCAGGTTTTCATCAAACTCAAAAACGTAAGGTACGGCAGTAGGCAGATTCAGTTTTATGATATCTTCATCGGAGATATTTTTCAAATGTTTTATAATACCCCGCAGGCTATTACCATGAGCCACAACCAATAAAGTATGGGCCGTTTTCAGACTGGGGAATATATCACTTTCCCAGTAAGGCATGATACGTTCAATGGTATCTTTCAATGATTCGGTACGAGGTAACTCGGCGTCGGGCACTTCATGATAACGGTAATCAAAACGCGGGTTTCTCAAATCACTCTCCGAAAGCGGATTGGGAGCTATATCATAGCTACGACGCCACACAAGCACTTGTTCTTCTCCATATTTCTCGGCAGTCTCGGCTTTATTCAATCCCTGCAATTCACCATAATGCTTTTCATTCAGGCGCCAGTTTTTCTCTACAGGTATCCAGTCCAGATTCATCTTATCGAGAACACAGTTCAAGGTTTTCACCGCACGCTTCAAATAGGAAGTATAAGCCTTATCGAAATTGAAACCATATTCTTTCAATGTCTCTCCGGCTTTTTCAGCTTCGGCAACTCCCTTTTCTGTCAGATCGACATCTGTCCAGCCCGTGAAGCGGTTTTCTTTATTCCATGCACTCTCTCCGTGACGAAGTAATACTATCTTTTTCATTTCTAAAATTCTCCTTTCTTCTTTTTATATATACAACAGATTGTTTCTTCACAAAGTTCACTAGAAAACAAATAGTTGTCAATACCCAGAAATAATGATTCTTTCTGCAAAAAGAATCCACTCGATAATCATTGAAAGAATATATGCAAAGAATAACTTGCTCATATAGGTAAACACTTTGTTTCCCAACTTTCTTTAGGATGAAGCAATACTATCTTTTTCCTTTTTAAAGCAAAATTCAACAAAAATGATTATTTTTACGAGCTAATTATTGTCTAACTATCAATAATACAAATTCATTTTGAAAATAAGCGAACAAAACAAAGGTGCATTCCTGCATAAGTTGATGAGCAAGGCGAATATAGGCTGGTGGGAGGCTGACTTAAAAACAGAGACGTATAAATGTTCTGAATTGATCTCCGAGTTGCTCGGATTAGAGGAAGACGGCGTAATCAGTTTTGAAGATTTCAATCAACGTATCCTTAGGGAAGATCAGAACTACACAACTTTTCCTTCTTTTGACGAACTGCAACAGACAACTGAAGAAGTCTATTTATTTGACACCCCTAAAGGTAGCATATGGATTCGCAGTAAAGTGTGTTTTGAAGAAACAGACGAAGACGGCAATACCAAAGTATATGGCATAGCCGAAACACAAGAGGGAATTCGTATAGCATCTGCTCATCAGGCTCTACAAAATAGCGAGCGTATCCTACATAATATTTATAAGAATCTCCCGGTAGGCATTGAATTATATGACAAGGATGGTCGACTGATTGACCTGAATAAGAAAGAACTGGAAATGTTCCACATACGTACCAAAGAAGATATTCTAGGAATCAATCTTTTCGATAATCCTATATTACCGGATGAAATAAAGCAGAAACTTAGAGATTATGAAAATGTAGATTTCACATTCCGGTATGACTTTTCCAAGGTTGACAGCTATTATTCACCGGAGAAATCGACAGGATTCCTCGATTTAGTAACCAAAGCAACGACTCTATACGATCACAATCACGAGCTTATCAATTATCTTTTGATTAATGTAGACAAGACCGAAGATACAATTGCCTATAATAAAATTCAGGAATTCGAGAGTTTCTTCGATTTGGTGGGAGATTATGCCAAAGTAGGTTATGCCCACTTCGATGCTTTGAGCCGGGATGGGTATGCCTTGCGAAGCTGGTATAGAAATGTTGGTGAAGAAGAAGGTACTCCATTACCGGAAATCATCGGCATTCATTCTCATTTCCATCCGGAAGATCAAGCGGTCATGATTGACTTTCTGGATAAAGTAGTGAAAGGGGAAAGTTCCAAATTATGCCGGGATGTCCGCATCCGCAGGGCAAATGGTAACTATACCTGGACACGGGTGAATGTATTAGTCAGAAATTACCAGCCGCAGGACAACATTATCGAAATGTTATGTATTAACTTTGATATTACTCAATTGAAAGAAACTGAACGGATGCTGATTGATGCTAAAGAAAAAGCCGAAGAAGCCGACCGGTTAAAATCTGCTTTTCTTGCAAATATGAGCCACGAAATACGTACTCCGCTTAATGCAATAGTAGGTTTTTCTAGTCTGCTTGAAGAAGCGGAGGATGCAGAAGAGAAACACCAGTATGTTACCATCATTGAAGAAAATAATAAGTTACTGCTACAACTCATATCAGATATCCTCGACTTGTCAAAAATCGAAGCCGGGACTTTCGATGTTATCCCGGAACAGGTGAATGCACAGCAGCTCTGCAACGAACTGTTTCAGGCTATGCAAATGAAAGCGACACCACAAGTAAAAATTCTTCTGGCTCCGGAATTACCGGAACTTATTTTCACAAGTAACAAAAACAGATTATATCAGGTATTGCTAAATTTCGTAACCAATGCTTTGAAGTTTACTTCTGAAGGCAGTATCATTATTGATTACCGGATTAATGGGAATGAAGTACGATTCTCCGTCAAGGACACAGGAATAGGCATTGCTCCGGAAAAACAAGAAGCTATCTTCACCCGGTTTGTGAAACTGAATAGTTTCATTCCCGGTACCGGTCTGGGACTTCCTATCTGTCAAAGTATCATCACACAATTGGGAGGTAAGATCGGAGTAGAATCGGAACCGGGAAAAGGTTCTTGTTTTTGGTTTACACATCCGCTTCATTAGAAGCGAATTTCAACCGGTGCTCACTACATATAACCAGCCAAAAAATAGTTATCGATTTCTCTTTAAGAAAATACGGTCTGTTATAGTGTTCGGAAGTTCCGATTCATAGTGCGTCACCATAATCATCGTCTTATCCCTACGCTGGCAGAAAGCTTCGATAACTTTCTTTACCCGGCGACGATTATAGGTATCCAATCCATGAAGCGGCTCATCCAGAATGAGCAGTTCGGGGTCTTTGACGAAAGCTCTTGCCAGCAAAGCCAAACGCTGCTCTCCGCTGGAAAGTTGCAGGAAAGGTTTATCTTTCAAGTCTGCAATGCCGAATATATCCATCCACCATTCACAGATAGCCATCTGCTCCGGTTGAGGACGTTTGTACAGACCGATACTATCATGCAGACCGCTGGCTACGATTTCAATAGCCGGCAAGTTTTTGAGATAAGCACGGTGCATCTCCGGACTTACATAACCGATGTGTTTCTTGATTTCCCAAATACTTTCTCCTGTTCCGCGTTTACGTCCGAAAAGACTGATGTCGCAAGCGTACGATTGCGGATTATCCGCACAAACCAAACTCAATAATGTAGACTTTCCTGCACCGTTCTCACCACTCAATGCCCATTTTTCGCCACGAGACACCGTCCAGTCCAGTTCTTTCAGAATGGTTCGGTCACCATAACAGATGCTGACTTTATTCAGTTTTACTACTTCATCCGAGTCGTAATTGTTGCCGTCATAAGGCAAATCAATAATCCGCTTCTGCAAGTCATCGAAAGAGGTAGTCACATCTCTGCTACGAAAAGCGTTCAGATAGGCTTCACGTTCCATTTTAGGAAAGACTTCCATCTTATCCACAGGAATAACATGAGTGATAAATGAAGGGATATCATCCAACATGGAAAGTACCAGAATGATCTGCACGGACGACATTTTCGTCAGGCGTTCAAGTAAAGAGAATAACAATTCGCGTGTAGGAGCATCCAGTCCGATGAACGGATTATCCATTATTAAGACACGGGGAGCTGTTAATAAAGTTTTGGTAAGTTGGAATTTACGCAATTCACCACTGGAAAGAAGAATGATTTTCTTATCAAGTAACGGCTCGATACGGAAGAGTTCAAACAGTTCATGTTGCAGTTGTTCGTCTTTGATTTCTCCCAGCATTTCACGAACATCGGGAGCCTCATCCTGATCGTGAGCGTTCCAACGCTGCTGATAGTAGTAATTGGCATCAGCTGCTCCGTAAGTATCGCGAAAGGCAATGTATTTCACATTATCATAAATAGTCTGGGTGGCAGAAGGGGAAAAATCATATTGTACAGTTCCTTCACGCAATGGATATTTTCCGATGAGAGTGTCTACAAAAAGACTTTTACCACCACCGTTGGGACCTACAATGGCTATGTGTTCGTTCGCTCCGATAGTTGCCGTGATAGGTTTGGCTAAACGCACAAGCGGGTTGCGTGCTACGCCCCCCGCCATGCAGAATGTATTTTGGTTCATATTCTTTTATTCTGTTTCGTTATTGCCCGCAAAGGTAACAATTTTATCATAAAAGCCGTCTATATACAAACATATTCTTATCATTTCTATTGATTGGATAGCTTTAGTTCATGGAAAAACAAAGCTTCCTTTATTTAGTAAATCCGTAAGGAGGACATTCAAAATTGGTTATATCGAGTTGATATTCCATCATGTCTTTCAATTCGTGTACCGGACGTTCAAGTTCATAGGGTATCGGTTGCTTGCTGAATTGCCCGAAGTAAAGTAAACAGGCATCCCGCCACCAGACTGCATCACGTGACTGAATCTTCAAACGATGTTGTACTTCCTGAAAACGTTCGGAATCGATATACGGCTTCATACTATCCCACACTTTCTGAAAGTTTCTCACTTCTTTTACGCCACGGTCATACGCATAACACATTTCTGCCCAAAGCGTACGTCCACTCTTCATCTGATGGTTCCAGGAAACATGGTGAAACCAGAGAAGCAGGTTTTCCGGGCAAGTATCCACGTTGTCCAATTCTTCACACAGCGGGGAATGATATTGCCCGGTAGCATTACTTCCCGTACTGCTACGGTCGAAACCGATTCCTAAACTGTCAGCACGGTGATAATAGGAAGGCATCCAGTCGGGACGGGCACCGGGAATATCGCACCAGGGTTCCGGTCCGTAATGATGCCCCCAAGCAAAAATATGATGTAAACCGAGCGGCATCATGTAGTCTACCACTGCTTCTCTCGACTCTTGGAGAAGTTGAGAGTTGAGAAGGAAGAGTTGAGAGTGAAGTTGTTGTCTCTCTTTTGGAGATATTTCATTGACGGAATCGTTGTACGG
>OGMK01001437.1_pt1 | contig 11480 bp, 9 predicted proteins | sample 1573151 | NCBI WGS metagenome assembly OGMK01 (sample SAMEA2581887, study PRJEB24529) | metagenome | biome: Human gut stool | place: China | collected 2011
CCGTTAATGAATTCAATTATTTTTGTCCGACTTTTGTCCGACTGTTTTAAAAGTAAAGAGGATAAAAGATTGTGATTCAATCATTTATCCTCTTTTTAGTTGCGGAGGCCTGACTCGAACAGACGACCTTTGGGTTATGAGCCCAACGAGCTACCAACTGCTCCACTCCGCGATGTTGTGTTTTGATTACGGGTGCAAAGGTACGGCTTTTTTTCTAATCTCCAAATTATTTCTGCATCTTTTTCTCAAATAAAATAATCTTTTTATCTAATGTGTTGATATATAGAGTGTATGTAATATGTTAATTAACATTTACTTTAAGATTATACTTTATTTGTTTGTGTGGTACAAAGAAAAAATGTAATTTTGCTCACATATATATGTAATGTGCAATTGAACTTATATGGCAGTATCAAAGACTAGGGCTAAATTGGTAGACGTCGCCCGTCAGCTTTTTGCGAAGAATGGGGTGGATGATACGACAATGAATGATATAGCGGTGGCTTCCAAGAAAGGAAGACGCACGCTCTATACGTATTTCAAGAGCAAAGAAGACATTTATATGGCAGTGGTGGAGTCGGAGTTAGAGATGCTGTCGGGCGCTATGGAGAAAGTGGCTGAACAGGATATCGCTCCTGATACGAAAATACTGCGGCTGATAGAAACACATCTGGACTCTATCAAGATGGTGGTGTTCAGGAACGGAACTTTGCGTGCCGGCTTTTTCCGTGATATATGGAGAGTGGAGGCAGTGCGGAAGAATTTTGACCGAACGGAAACAAAGCTGTTCAGGCAGGTGTTGACGGAAGGAAAGGAAAAGGGAATCTTTGATATAGACAATGTGAATATCGTGGCGGATATTGTGCACTATTGCGTGAAGGGAATTGAAGCGCCTTATATACGTGGTCAGATAGGTGAGGAGCTGGACGATGAAACAGGATGGGCATACGTGGCAAAAATTGTGTATGGCGCATTGGGACGCAAAGAACAGAATAAGGAATAAAATTAACTTTATAATTATAAAATCAAAAATTATGGGATTATTAACAGGAAAGACTGCGATTGTGACAGGTGCCGCTCGTGGTATTGGTAAGGCGATTGCATTGAAGTTTGCTGCCGAAGGAGCAAATATCGCTTTTACAGACTTGGTAATTGATGAAAACGGTCAGAATACAGAAAAAGAAATTGCTGCGTTGGGTGTAAAGGTGAAAGGTTATGCTTCTAATGCTGCGAATTTTGAGGATACTGAGAAAGTGGTTAATCAGATTAAGGATGATTTTGGTTCTGTTGATATTCTGGTAAACAATGCAGGGATCACGAAAGATGGCTTGATGATGCGTATGAGTGAGGCACAGTGGGATGCGGTAATCGCTGTGAACTTGAAGTCTGCCTTTAACTTTATCCACGCATGTACTCCGATCATGATGCGTCAGAAGAGTGGGAGCATTATTAACATGGCTTCTGTAGTGGGTGTTCACGGAAATGCCGGTCAATGTAACTATTCTGCTTCAAAAGCCGGTATGATCGGTTTGGCTAAATCCATCGCTCAGGAATTGGGTTCTCGCGGTATCCGTGCCAATGCCATCGCTCCGGGATTCATCATTACGGATATGACAGCCAAATTGTCTGACGAAGTAAAAGCTGAGTGGGCTAAGAAGATTCCTTTGCGTCGTGGAGGTACTCCTGAAGATGTGGCGGATGTGGCTACTTTCTTGGCTTCTGATATGTCTTCGTATGTATCAGGACAGGTTATCCAGGTTGACGGCGGTATGAACATGTAATATGATAGTTGTTTACGAGGATAATCATATTATTGTAGTCAATAAGACTTCTTCTGAAATCGTTCAGGGAGACAAGACCGGTGATACTCCTTTGTCGGAGATGGTGAAACAATACCTGAAAGAGAAATATAATAAGCCGGGCAATGTTTTCATTGGGGTGACCCACCGTTTGGATCGTCCCGTCAGCGGATTGGTGGTGTTTGCCAAAACGAGCAAGGCATTGCCCAGACTGAATGAGATGTTCCGTAATGGTGAGGTGAAAAAGACCTATTGGGCGATAGTGAAAGAGTGCCCCAAGGAAACGGAGGGTGAGCTGGTACACTATCTGGTACGTAACGAGAAACAGAATAAGTCTTATGCATACGATAAGGAAGTAAAAAACTCCAAGAAAGCTGTACTGCATTATAAGCTTATCGACCATTCTCAGAATTATTATTTATTGGAGGTGGATCTGAAAACCGGAAGGCATCATCAGATTCGTTGCCAGTTGGCCAAGATGGGATGTCCCATTAAAGGTGATTTGAAATATGGCTTTCCACGTTCCAATCCGGATGGCAGTATTTGCCTGCATGCTCGGACGGTACAGTTCGTTCACCCTGTGTCGAAGGAAATGATCCAGTTGACTGCACCGGTACCCGAAGGTAATTTGTGGAACGGCTTTGAGATGGATTAAAGATAGAAAACAAAAAGGGAATGCTTCCCAGCATTCCCTTTTCTTACTTTTAGGCATCTTTCATTTACTTCAAAACTTCTCCGCTTTCGCTGAAAAGTACAGTGCTTTCAGTTCCCTCTTCATCAGTTAAAACAACCTTGTAAGTTTTAGTTCCATCTTCGTTCGCTTCTACGGCAGCTTCTTTGATAGTAGATTCTGCATAGTTCTTTGTGATAGCTTCCTGCACGGCAGCCGGAAGGTCTTTCACTTCAATAGGGGTAAAATCATTTATCATAGTTACGGTCACAGAGTCCACCATAAAGTTGTCGGCGAATGTTGCTGATGTTCCTAATCCCATTACCAATGCTGCTGCAACAAATAACTTTTTCATAATTGTAGGTTTTTACTGTTAATACTATGTTGTTTAGTTTTCTCTGATAACAGAAAAACAATATCTGTGCCAGAAAACGGGATTATTCTTTAAAGTGTTGATATTTAGTAAATTGCCTTCGATTGGGATGAAAGGAAGATGGGAAAAAGTGTGGAATATGGGGAATATCTTGTGGAATTATTCCACATGGCCGATGGGGGAATGGGGTATATACTGTAAGGTTGTGCCCTACTGGAACAGCAGGGGTAACAGCCTTACGGTACAGTAGATTCTTGTTGGTAAAGTTATTGAATATCGTACAGCTTCAATTTGTTATATAAAGTCTTCCGGTCTATGCCTAATAAGATGGCGGCTTTACTTTTATTATTTCCTGTTTGCTTCAATGCCTCAAGGATACGTTTCTTTTCTGCCGCTTCATCATGCAGGCTGAATGTCTGCGGACCGGCGGACCTTATAGGTTCCTGCAGCTCATAACCTAATTCGGCAAGGGTGATGAAGTTGCTCTGTGCCAATAGGGTGGCACGTTTTACTATATTTTTCAATTGCCGGAGGTTTCCGGGCCATGAATACGTTTGTAAAGCTTGGCTGGCAGCGGTATCAAACCCTATCAGCTGGCGGTCCAGTTCCCTGTTTGCCTGATCCAAAAAGAAATTGGCGAATAGCAGGATATCTTCTTGCCGCTCTTTTAATGCCGGCATACGAAGGGTGAATTCATTGATGCGGTGGTAAAGATCTTCGCGGAAGTTTCCTTTTTCAATGGCCTGTTGCAGGTTCTCATTGGTAGCGCTGACCAGTCGCACGTCTACCTCTATTTCTTTATTGGAGCCGACCGGACGGATACGTCTTTCCTGCAAGGCACGGAGCAACTGTATCTGTACTTCATAACTTAAGTTGCCTATTTCATCCAGAAACAAAGTACCTCCGTTGGCTTCTACGAATGCTCCTGTTTTGTCGTTTAACGCCCCTGTGAAGGAGCCTTTGACATGACCGAAAAATTCGGAAGCTGCCAGCTCTTTGGGGATAGAACCGCAGTCTATGGCAATGAATGGCTTGTCGGCCCGTTTGCTTAGCTGATGAATACGGTGCGCCACATACTCTTTACCTGTTCCGCTAGCACCGTTTATCAGCACGGACATGGGGGTGGGGGCTACCAGACCTACATAATTGTAGAGTTGGCGCGCTGCCTCGCTTTCCCCCTCCAGAAAATTAGAGGGAGGAACGGTTGCACTTTGGGGAACGGCTTTGTTCTTAGATGCTTTGGGCGCGACTGTGTTCTTTTCTATTCCTACCGGTGTGGGTAAAGCTTTGTTTTGCAATGCCTCATTAATTTTCTTCAGCAACTCATCCGGTTGTATCGGCTTTGAAATGTAATCACTGGCTCCATGTTTTATAGCCTGTACAGCGCTTTGGATGTCAGCATAGCCTGTCATGATGATGAGTGGGATGTTATATTTCTGTTCTTTCATCCATGAAAGCAAGAAGATACCATCTTGATCAGGCAGGCGCAGATCAGACAAAACAAGATCGTATGGTTGTGCATCCAGTTGTTTGCGTGCGCGCGCATTACTGCTTGCTGTATCAACCGAAAATCCTTTTTTACCCAGCCAAGTTTTCAACATGGTGGCAAAAGTCAAGTCATCTTCTACTATCAGAATGGAATGTGGCATCTTTATGTGGTTTTTATTCGTGCAAAAATAAGCTTTTTTCACGGTGTACCGAAACACGGACTCTATTTCTAATACCTTTTAACTTAACAGGGCTTAATTCTTCATGCTTCATTCGGTATTTCGATCTGCTTTTTTGCTTCGTCAATTACTTTTTCTATTTCTTCTATTATAAAGTTTGTTTTCTCTATCGCTTCTTCACCGATTTCGGTTGTCCCTCGTCTTTGTTCCATCCATGTCAGTGCAGGAATGCAACGGGTAGCTCCCAGCATGGTGAACAGTGGCAACAGTTTATGAGCTATTGCCGTGATGTCTTCCATATTCTTTTTCGCCAATGCTTCTTCCATACACTCTCGGTTCTTTTTTGTTTCGCTGATGAAGGTACGGAGTATTTCTGAGGCTGCTTCCGGATCATCTTCCGAGAAGGCGGTCAGGGCGGAGAAATCCAACGTTTCTTGTTGGGGATGGTTTTCTTTGGCCGGTGCTATATGGGGAGTCGGATTTCCTGTGGCGGGTACATCCTTTCCTGTGACCTGGAAGATGGTTGTAAACAATTCGTTTATGGTGAAAGGTTTGTGCAGGCAACCGGCAAAGCCATGTGAACAGAAATAATTTTCGTCCATATCGCTACGGGCGGTCAGGGCGATCACCGGCAGGGTTTGCACCCATGATGTGTCCAGCGTGCGGATGGCTTTCAATAAGTCGAATCCGTTCATGGCAGGCATTTGTATGTCCGTGAGTAAGACGTCGAAGCGCTTTTCTTTCAATTGATTGAGGAGCTCTTCGGGATGATGGCAGCAGGTCACAATCACTCCGGGGCGTTCCAGCATGGCGGTGGTAAGCTGTAACTGTATGCGGTCGTCGTCAATTAAAATCAGGTGAATCGGCTCACTGTCTTCGCGTGGAGTGTCTGTTTGCCGGATCCCGGTTGCGTCAGGGGAAGCAGGAGTATGTTCTGCTCCCGGTCCGGAAAGATTTTCATCCGGATGGGAAGGACCCTCAGGCAAAGGCAGATATACATGGAAGCAGCTGCCTTTGTCTTGTTCGCTTTCTATCTTGATATCCCCTTCGAGCAGAAGCACCAGTTTACGGGTGATGGCCAGTCCCAAGCCGAATCCTTCTTGTCCTTGTGCATTATGGAGCCGGGTGAATTCCTGAAAGATACGTTGTTGCTCTTCTTGGCTGATACCGCATCCTGTGTCACTGATACTGAAATGCAATTGGCCGTTTTCCAATGCTGCCCGCAGGGTGATGCCTCCTTCTTTAGTGAATTTCAGTGCATTGGATAGCAGATTCTCCGCTATTTGGCGGATACGGAACGGGTCTCCTATGTATACGCGGTTCAATGATTCGTTGCAATGATAGTTCAGTTCCAGCTGTTTGGAGTCTGCCATCGGTTTGAAGCTAATATAAATGGTGTCGAACAGTTGGTGGGGGTTGAACGATACCTGGTTGACGTCCATTTTATGTGCATCCAGCCGGTGGTAATCCAGCAGGGATTTGACCAGGCTGAGCAGGTGATTGGCTGAACTCTGCATATTGTTCAGATAGAAACGCTGGCGTTCTTCGGTAGTGATCCGCTCCAGCAGGTCGGTATAGCCCAAGATGGAACCTACGGGAGCTTTGATATCGTGGGTGATGGTCAGCATTAGTTTTTCACGCGCCGCCAGTAAGTCTTCGGCGCGGCGTTTGGCTTTTTCCAGTTCTCGGCGGTAGTGGTTGCTGCGAGTGATGTCTCTCCATATCAGGACCAGAAAGAAAATAGCCAGAACCACAGCGACAATGGCGATTCCCGCCACTGTGCGGATAGAGCTTTGGCGAATATATTCCTCTTGTATATGTTTGTTTTGGGCCAAAGCTTGCTCTTCTTCCTCTATAGTACTTAATAGCTGATTGACTTTCTGACTTAGTTTCAAGCCGCTGAGGCGCAGGGACTGGGTGCGGCGATTGACCATTTCCATACGTTCTTGTTGGGTATCGGTTACTCGGCTCTGTATGTTTTTCAACATGGTGACCACAGTATCTGCCGGACTGTATGCCTCGGTCAGCGTATCGGTATATTCTTCCTGAATCACATTGTTGACCTGTGTGGAATCTGCTTTTCCGGGCGAGAACACTTCTCCCAAACGTTTGAAGAAGCTTTTGGGCTTTTTACGAATAATATAAGAATTGGTGTGTGTGATTACTTTTTTTCGTACATGGGGAAGGCTGAGCAAGGAATCTTGCTGGGCGATCAGTTCGTCTATATGCTGTTTGTAAAGTATATCTGTCCCACCGTCCTGAATTGCTTTCAGCAGGTTGCGCATATTCCGTTCTTTATCCATGAAAAGCATTCCTACGGTATCCAGTCGCGCCAGTTGTATGCTGTCTGTCAGCAACGTGCGTAGGGAGTCAAGTGCCGTGGTGGCTTGTTTCATGGCTCGTTGGTATCGGTAGTATTGTTCTATTTGTCCCGTACTGAGCGATTGTCCGATGACTTCCGCCTGATAGAGCTGGCCGATAATTTGGTTGGTGACATGGCGCCGTTGGCTCAGGATGGCTTCATCATCACCGGTTCCGGACAGTGACTTCATTTCTTGATAGATATATCCGATAGATATAAAGAGCAGTGCAGTCAGCAGAATATAGCCGAATGCAACTTTCAGCTTGGTAGAACGGTTGGGCAGGCTCATGGTGGTTTTATTTTTATTTCGTATCACGGTTAAAGCGCAGGTAATAGAGTATTCCGGCTGTAGTCAGTCCGAAAGGAAATGCCATCCATATTCCTATGATTCCCCAATCCATGATGAAACCGAAAAAATAGCCGGCAGGCAGGGAGATAAGGAAATAGGCGATGAATGCGATATACATCATGGGTTTCACATCTGCGATTCCACGAAGGGCATTGGCGAAATTTATCTGTAATCCATCACCAAACTGGTAGATGATGAACGGAATGATAAGTTGTGCTACCATTACGCTGACCGCCGGACTGTCGCTGAACCATCCTCCCAGTTCGTTACGCAGCAGGAAGATGGGCAGGGCGCCTATCAGTGCGATGAGCAGCATGATATGGAATCCGGCGTATGCAGAGCGCCGGACGTTCATCCGGTCATTCTGTCCGCGGAAGTTGCTAACCCGCACGGCAACGGCTGCTCCCATGCCATAATACATCATAAAGCAGATTTGGGAAATGGCGAGCATCACTTGGTGGGCCGCCAGAGCAGTAGTCCCGATCCATCCCACCATAATGGCACTGAGACTGAACGAAGCAGTTTCCATTCCCATCTGCATGGCAATGGGCCATCCCATTTTGTTCAGGTGCAGGAAGTCTGCCCGGTTGAGCGTATTGTGCAGAAATCCTTCTTTATAAATATGATAACGTCGGGTACAGAAAAAAATGACGGCGAACACGGCCACCATCATGATACGGGAGGCCAATGTGGAAATTCCCGCTCCCAGCAATCCCATTTCGGGCATTCCCAGTTTACCGTAAATCAGAATGTAGTTGCCGATAATGTTCATTACATTTCCTGTCAATAAGATCCACATGGAAACGCGGGTATCGGTTATGCCGTCGGCAAATTGCTTGAAACCGTTGAAAAGCAGTACAAACAACAAGGATATCAGCAAAACGATGAAGTAGGGACGCATTAAAGGCAGCAGTTCTTCGGGTTGCCCCAGTCGGTGGATATTCAGATAAAGTATCCACATGATGAGTGTGAGCAATACGGCCAGCAGTGTGTTGGCAAATAGGCTGTTCTTCAGCATTCGTCCCACTACATGGGTTTCTCCCCGTCCGAACAGACTCCCTACGATAGGAGTCAGCCCGTATGAGAATCCGGTAGCGAAAATAATGGCCAAAGTAAACATATTGTTGACAAAACTGGCGGCGGCTAATTCATTCGTGCTGTGATGGCCTATCATCAATGTATCGGCAAAACCCAAAATGATGACACCTATCTGGCCGATAACGATAGGGATACCTAAAGTGAAAAGTGCTTTGTAATGTTGCATGGTTAATAAATTGCTAATGTGCCAATATGCTAATTTGCCAACTGGCTGTGCTGTGTTCCGCATGGCGCAGCCAGTTGGCAAATTAGCATATTATCAGGTCGGCAAATTACTTTTATAGTAGAGTGTGGAACAATTTTCTCGCACAAATGTTTTTTGTGCAGCTTCTTTTATTTGGCCGGCAGTGACCGAGCGATATTTGTTTACTTCATTGTTAATATCTTCCGCTTTGCCGGTCAGTTCAAAATAAGCCAGATTGGTAGCCACATTCAGGTAATTCAGGTTATTGAATATCTGTTCGCTTTCATAGCGGTTCTTTACTTTTTCCAGCTCGTCTTCATCCACACTTTCTTCTGTCAATGCCTTCAGTTCCTGCCATACGGCAGCTTCGGCAGCTTCCAGCGTGACGCCTGGGGCGGGTTTGCCGGTGATATGGAACAATCCCTCGTCAATGCTGCCCGATATATAGGCGTCGATACTGTTGAATACCTGTTTCTCTTGTACCAGATGCTGCACCAGACGGCAGGAACGTCCGCTGCTCAGCAAGTCGCTTAGCATATCAAAAGCATAGTAGTCGGGATGGCGTCGTTCACAGATATGGAATGCCATAAAGAGCGCGTCTACAGGCACGTTCCGCTCTACTGTCAGTCGGCGTTCCTCCGTTTGCCGGGGTTCTGCCGGCAGTGAGCGGGGGGCTACGTTGCGGCGCGGGATAGGGCCGAACCACTTTTCAGCCAATGTCACTGTCTCTTCAAAAGTAATATGTCCCGTTACAGCCAGAATGGCGTTGTCCGGTGCATAATATTTAAAGAAAAAGGCTTTCACCTCTTCAAGGGTGGCATTGGCTATGTGGCTGATTTCTTTACCGATGGTAGGCCACTGGTACGGATGCACCTTATAAGCTAGGGCGCGTAGCAGATGTGAGGCGTCTCCGTATGGCTGGTTCAGGTTCCGCTGTTTGAACTCTTCGATTACCACTTGCCGTTGCACTTCCAGACTGCGCGGGTTAAAGTCGAGGGATAACATACGGTCACTCTCCAACCAGAATCCGGTTTCCACATTCTGACGAGGGAGGGTGATGTAATAATTGGTTATGTCATTATTTGTCCATGCGTTGTTTTCGCCTCCGGCATTTTGTACCGGAGTGTCATAGTCGGGCACATGGACGGAGCCTCCGAACATCAGGTGCTCAAACAGATGGGCGAATCCGGTATGATCAGGATCTTCATCGCGTGCGCCCACATCGTACAGTAGGTTCAATGCCACCATCTGAGTCGTATTGTCCTCATTGTGTATCACACGCAGCCCGTTGGACAAGGTGTATCGGTTAATGTTAATCATCTGAGTCGCAAATTACTGAATACTTGCCTTGAGAATCCGGATATTCTCTATAGGGCGGTCTGCGCGGTTCGTTTTTGCTATTTCAATATTGTCCACTACTTCCATACCTTCGGTTACTTCACCGAATACGGTATAAGAACCGTCCAGGTGGGGAGCGCCGCCTATGGTGCTGTATGCTTTGATCTGTTCGGGGGTGAAGCGGAATTTCTCTTCTTTGTCCGCCAGCTCACGGGCTTGGGCTTCCAAGGTGTCCTGTAATTCCAGTAATCCGGCATTGTCTCCCGCCTTGCGCATCTTGTATATTTCCTTCATGTGCTGGCGTGCCAGACTGTCGAACAGCGCCTCTTCACGCTGTTCGTTTATTTTGTTCTCCATGCCCAGCAATTGCGGTTCGGTGAACTTGCGTCCGGTAACAATATAGAACTGGCAACCCGATGAAGCCTTTTCGGGGTTCACATCATCACCCTGGCGTGCTGCCGCCAATACTCCTTTCTTGTGGAAGAATTTCGGATTGAACTCAGCGGGAATGGTGTAACCTACATCACCGCTGCCCAGCATGGCAGTATCCGATGCGTTTTTGCTGTCCGGATCGCCAGCTTGGATCATGAATTGTTTGATAACCCGGTGGAACAATGTACTGTCATATACTCCTTCTTTTACCAGTTTGATAAAGTTATCACGATGTTTCGGCGTTTCATTATACAGGGCCACTGTGATATTTCCCATGGTGGTTTCCAGTTTTACCAAGGTACGCTTTTCATTTTCCATATGATGATTTGTTTGTCTTTTCGAGCCGGCGTTGCATGCAGTCAATGCAATGAAGGCCAGGCATATTAGTAAAATTTTGTTTGAAGTCATGAGCTATTTTTTATTTATTTATCGGACAAAGATAGGAAATAAAATTGAGAGTAAGAGTGGAAAAGCGAAGGAAGGATAAAAAAAGGGAGAGAGCGGAGGAATACTTCAGACGCAGACGCGGCAGATCCAGGTTTTTTTTCTCACAAACGTGCGTATTCTTATAATTTGTAGAGAAGAAAAATAAATGGGGCAGAGTGAGGGGAAGAGAAGCACCGGAAAGAGAAAAGACGAAAGAAAATAGATAAAAAGACCGGCCGCAAAACCGGAAGATGATAAGACTTGAAAAAAGAAAATTAAAAAAGTTTCTGAATAACATGGTTTGCATAAGTCTTGAAATTCGCATTGAATAGTAGTATGGTATCCATCGTTTCAGAGGGAAGTCTTTGATGAAGGATGCCGGATTTATATCATATTTGTAATATGCGCGCACGTGTGTGAGAAAAAGGAACTGCGTCTACGTTGGAAGTAGCTTCCGTCTTCTTGGAAATCTGTCGGCTTGTCCGTATTGTTCATTTATGGGAACAGACGGGAGAACTGAAAGATTTAAATTTTGCGAGGGTAAGATTATAGATCTTTCCTAGTGGCAACAGGTAGTCCGTAAGTTCTTTTTTAATAAATTATGGGAAACAAAGGATAAAAGCTGCGTTCTTTCAACCATTATGCCGATAAAATTGTTTAAATTTGCAGGAATACTTGTACAGATACTCGATGAAGAAAAAATATGTTCGTTGGACATTGTGGACGATAGCATCTCCGTTCATTCTGTTCATCATTTTATGTATATTGATTTATTTGCCACC
>OGMK01001438.1_pt1 | contig 11478 bp, 9 predicted proteins | sample 1573151 | NCBI WGS metagenome assembly OGMK01 (sample SAMEA2581887, study PRJEB24529) | metagenome | biome: Human gut stool | place: China | collected 2011
AGGCGGCACGGGCACCCTGCCGCTCCCGTTTCATGCGGCGAGCAGCATACATGAGCCCACCCTGCCGATTTCTGACCTACCATACACCTTATATTCGATCTTCGTCGGCTTTCCCGCTTGCAAAGCCCCCTCCCCATCCCGTTGTTCCGCGCAAGCGGGATTTCCGGAAGAGGAAACGCCGAAGCGGCCCTACACGATGGTATAGCCGCCGTCAGCCATCCACAACGCTCCCGTGACGAAACTGGCTTCATCGCTGGCAAGGAAGGCGATCACCGAGGCGATTTCCTCCGGTTTGCCGAAACGCTTGAGCGGCTGCAGGGCCAGAAAGCTCGCCATACCTTTGGCCTCGTCGCCGGTATCCCTTGCGCCATCGTGCAATCCGGGGGTTTCCGTGGTCCCGGGGCCGACGGCGTTGACGCGGATATTGTGCGGCATCAGGGAAATCGCCGCCGCCCGCGTAAACGAGGCCACCCCGCCCTTGGAAGCATGGTAGGCGACGTATCCCGGAGATCCCACCACCGCGAAGGTCGAGCAGACGTTGACGATGGCCCCGCCCGTCTTCTGGGCAATGAACATATTCGCCGCCCCTTTCGTGAACAGGAACATGCTGGTCAGATTCGTATTCAGTACGGCGTTGAATTCTTCAGCCGTCGTTTCCAAAAGCGTCTTGTTGAGCTGCCATCCGGCATTGTTCACCACAATGTCCAGCTTCCCGTATGTACGGGCCGCCGTGTCCAAGGCCGCCTGCACATCGGCTTCATTTCCCACATCGCACAGGCAGAATGCAGCTTCGCCTCCCTCTTTGACAATGGCTTTTGCTACCTCATGCCCATTGGCTTCATCCTTGTCGGCCAAGACGATCCGAGCGCCTTCGGCGGCGAAACGGCGGGCGGCGGCAGCGCCGATGCCTTTGGCCGCTCCGGTGATGATGGCTGTTTTCCCTTGCAGTTTCATGGCTCTCTCATTGTTTGTTGCTGTATCCGGAAAGTTTTTTCCTTATACGCGTTCGGATATCCCTGACAAGCGCGGCTCCAAAACGAAAATCCGCAGGAAAGCCCCTACCGCTTGGCCCCCTGTCCCTTCAACCGGCGGCCGGGGCGTATCGGCCCCGGCGCTGCCGGAACATCTTCTCCAATAAAGAAAATGGATTGGCAAAGCGGGCAGCGCCCCAATGCTGTCATCGGCAATGGCATCTCGCTTTGGCCCTCCTTATCCTCCTATGGCAAAACACCTTTTCCGATACGTTGTTGTGCAAACGTCACCCAATCGCCGGCAGAACCCCACCGCCGGCTCTTGCGCGGATCGCCCGGCTGGATTAAGCAGCAAGAGAGATTCAGCCCGGACAGACCGGGCGTTAGGAGAAAAACAATATGGGTAAGATTCTCGTCACCGGCGGAACCGGCTATCTCGGCACGCACATGCTTGTGGAGCTCGTCAAGCAGGGCTACGAGCCCCTGTGCGTGGACAACCTCCACAACAGCAATCCGTCCGTCCTCCTCGCCGTGAAGGAAATTTGCGGCAAAGAAATCCCCTTCATCAAGGCCGACGCGGGCGACGTCGCCGCCATGCGCGCCTTGTTCGCCGAATACCAGATCGACGCGGTCATCCACTTCGCAGGCCACAAGGCCGTAGGCGAATCCGTGGCGCACCCGCTCATGTACTACCGCAACAACTATGACTCCGCGCTGACCATTCTTGAAATGTGCCTCAAGCACGGCAGCGCCCTCGTCTTCAGCTCGTCCGCCACGGTGTACGGCGTGCCCCACTTCCTCCCCCTCACCGAGGACCATCCCCTCAGCGCGGTCAATCCCTACGGCCGCACCAAGCTGTACATCGAAGAGACCATCCGTGACGTGGCGCTGGCGCATCCCGAGTTCAACGTCTCCATCCTGCGCTACTTCAACCCGGTCGGCGCGCACGAGTCCGGGCTCATCGGGGAAAACCCCAACGGCATCCCCAACAACCTCATGCCGTTCGTCTGCCAGACGGCGGCGGGCATCCGCAAGGAATTGCAGGTGTTCGGCGACGACTACGACACGCCGGACGGCACGGGCGTGCGCGACTACATCCATGTGACCGACCTCATCTCCGGGCACATCGCCGCACTGAAAAAGCTGGAAACAAAACCCGGCTGCATCATCCACAACCTCGGCACGGGCAACGGAACCAGCGTCCTCGAAATGGTCCACCGCTTCGAAGCCGTCAACGGTGTAAGCGTACCCTACCGCATCGTTGCCAGACGTCCCGGCGACGTGGCGAGCTGCTACGCCGATCCGTCCAAGGCGTTTGAGGAGCTGGGCTGGAAAGCCGTGAAAACCCTCGACGACATGGTCCGCGACAGCTGGATGTGGCAGTTGAAGGGCGCGAAGAACTAACCCGGACGCGATCGAACCGACGTAAGGAGGGGATTCCCATGCATTGCCACTTCCACAACCCCGTCAGCATCCATTCCGGCCCCGGTATGCGCCGCCAGATCGGGGCGCTGGCCGCGAAATACGGGAAAAAGGCGCTCATCGTCACCACCGGCAGCGCGCACTCCCGGGCGCTCGCCGAAGAAGCGGGCGCTTCGCTGGAAGCCGCCGGGCTCGGCTGGGCGCACTACAACGGCATCCGTCCCAACCCGTTGGGCTCCATGGCGGCCGAGGGTGCTCAGGCGGCCCGCGACAACGGGTGCGACATGGTCATCGGGATCGGCGGCGGCAGCGTCATGGACGCAAGCAAGGGCATCGCCTTCGCCTATTACAACGACGCGCCAATCTTCGAATACATCTACGGGCGCAAACAGGGCGGGCAGGCCCTGCCCATCCTGCTCATCGCCACCACGGCGGGGACGGGCAGCGAGGGCAACTGGACCGCCGTGTTCACCGACACGGACCATGTGAAAAAGGGATTCGCCCTGCCCGCCCTGTATCCCAAGGAAAGCATCGTCGATCCGGAGCTCATGACCACGCTCTCCAGCAGGGGCATCGCGGGGCCCGGCTTCGACGCGCTGGCCCACGCCATCGAGTCGTTCCTCTCCGTCCGCGCCAATCCGTTCAGCAAGCTGTATTCGCGTCAGGCAATCCTCTGGCTGAGCGAAGGCCTGCCCAAGGTACAGGCCAACCCCTCCGATCTCGAAACATGGGAACGGGTGGCGCTGGGGAGCACGTTCGCGGGCATCGCCATAGGCAACGCGGGCTGTACCGCCCCGCACGGCATCGAACATCCGATCAGCGGACTGCTCAACGTCGCGCACGGTGAAGGGCTTGCCGCCATTTACCCGGAATACATGCGGTTCATGCGCCCCCACGCGCAAGCGGATTTTGCCGAACTGGCCCGGCTTCTGGGCGCGGAGACTTCCGGCCTTACGGAAGAGGAAGCCTCGCTGCGCGCCGTCGAGCAGCGAAGAACCGTAAGCTCTGATTTTTTAACGCTTGACGAGCAAAGCACTTTAGCATCTGCACAGCTGTTTTCGAGGGTGTATCTTTACGGCGGCTATCCGCTTGCCGAACGTCGTGCGGCTCTTTTCGGCGAAAAGAGCGAGGAGGAAAAAGCAGCCGAATGCGATTTTGTGTGGGTGAAAATTTCACCGGTGGCAAAAAAGTTTGCCGACGAGCTCACTCACCGTGATTTCCTCGGTACGCTTATGGGGCTCGGCATCAAGAGGGAGACAATAGGAGATATTCTCACGGACGATAATTGCGGATATGTTTTTTGCGAAAAAAAGGTTGCACGCTTTGTGCTCGACAATCTTGACAGGGTCAAGCACACCACGGTGCGATGTGAGATGACTTTATCTCCTCCGGACTTTGCCGGAGCCTTGCCGGAGGAGCGGACGGTTACGGTGCCGTCTCTGCGGCTTGACGCGATGGTTGCTGCGGTTTATAAAATATCGCGCAGCGAGTCACAGCAGCTTTTTATGCAAAAGCTGATATTCGTAAACGGCAAAATGACCGTCAATTCATCATATATACCGAAAGAGGACGAGATAATATCGGTGCGGCACAAGGGACGGTTTGTGTTTTGCGGAAAAATCGGAGAGACAAAAAAGCAGCGTCTTAAAATCTCCGTCAGAGTTTTTTGAAATACGTACAAAAAATCGGACTGTAAAAACGTGCTTTTTACAGTCCGGTATATTTTTATATTGTGATTATGAGTTTTGGTCTATTTGCTCCTGCAAATTAGGTATCAGAACTTTTTGTGTAAGTAAAAATACCGTCAGCCCGTCCTTTAAGGTACAACCGTCATTTCCCGTATAGCCGCCGGTACGGCTTACCTTGGAACAATCGGCGTTTACGTAATAAACGTATTTAAGCGTGTCGGCGTTTCTTATGAGCTTGCCGTTTTCGTCTTGGCTGCCGTTAAATTGCCAGACGTAGTTACTGTCTCTGCCCTTTACCGAATATGCGGTTATAAGACCTTCGCGGTCAATTCCGTATTTCGCGACTACGGCGTCAACAAATTTGTTGTCCGTATCGAAGTCAAGCTGCGAATCGCCGTATTGTGCCTCGTATTCCGTTGTTTCCGTGCTGACTGCGGCGGGAGCCGTGCTTTGAGGCTTTGCGGATTCGGCCGTGGTTTTTTCAACCTTTTTTGTTGTCGTTTCAACGGGAACGGTTGTTTCGGAATATGAGACGGCAGGTGTGGTATAATCCTCCTGCTTTTTTTTGCCGCAGGAGCAAAGACACGCGAGCATCAGCAATATACATAATGAGATTTTAAAGTGCTTCATAACAAATCCTTATAAAAAATCAAGCGGTGTAACCGAAATTACACCGCTTGTCGAGTGGCTTGATTATTTGCCGCCGATGATGCCGCCGATGAGACCCATTATAGCGTCGATAATAGGCTTAAGAGTCGGAAGCACGTTAGCCTCGAAGAAGCCCTTGATTGTTTCAAAGATAGAACTGAAATCCATGGATTATCTCTCCTTTTTTTTAATTGGTTTTAGGATCCTTCCTATGTATAATATATCAGAGAAAATAAAAAAAGAAAAGAGCTTTTTTCGAAAAAACACTACAAAATTAAACTGCATATATTGGTAAAAACTAACAAGTCGGGCCGGAGTGTTGATTTGTTGTGTGCAATGAGGCGGATGTTTTTATTGTAAGAAAAGACATTTTGTGATACAATAATATTGTTGCTGCAGAGGTATCGGGCAGATACGGCGGCAGAATACAAATATATTGGGAGAGTGCTCTTATGGCTCTTAAAACAGGTGCGCTGATTATAGCCGCAGATAATAAAAAACGCGAAAAACCCATTTATATGTGTGAGGCTTTGTCTTTGCCGCTCATTTCGTATGTGAAGTCGTATGCCGAAAAGGCTGATGCGGAAAAAACGGCAATTATAATTGAAAGTGATAGCTCCGGTGTTGAAGCAATAAAGGGCGATAGCCGGGTGTTTGTATCGCCGGATGCCGAAAATGACAGCGATTTTCTGCTTGCAGCCGACGGCTTTGCAGATGAATTTGACTATGTATATGTTCTCTATGGAAATGTACCGCTTATGAGCGGCAGCTCTCTTAAAAACGCGCTTTCTCTCTGCGTGAACGAGGGAAATGAGGCGGTCGCAGTCTTTTCAAGACAGCCTAATGGTGAGGATGTGACCGGAGCGTATGTGTTCTCTTCAAAAAAACTCATGACACTCATTAAAAACGGCGCATCGCGCTCTGCCGAGGAGCTTTTTCGCGCCTGTGATAAAAAAACACGGTTCCAAACCGATTGCAGATGCGAAACGAGTGCCGTCTATGATATGTGCTCACTTCACGAAATCAGCGAGACTGTTCGCTTAAGAGAGATAGAGCATCAGCTTGACTGCGGTGTGAATATCCCGTGCTTTGACGGAGTTATGATTTCCCCGAACGTAAAAATCGGCGAGGGTACGCTTATTTTGCCCGGCACGATTTTACGCGGAAACGTAACGATAGGCAAAAACTGCACCGTAGGGCCCAATACGCTTCTTCACAATACAACTGTCGGCGATGATGCGTATTTAAACAGCGTTCAAAGCTTTGACGCAAGGATAATGAGCGGCGTAAATATAGGTCCGTTTGTTCACATAAGGCCCAATTCGGTGATAGGCGAAAAGGTACATCTCGGCAACTTCGTCGAGGTGAAAAATTCCAATATAGATACCGGCACAAAGGTTTCGCACCTTACGTATGTCGGCGACAGCGACGTGGGCAAGAGGGTAAACTTCGGCTGCGGAACGGTAACGGTCAACTATACAGGCAAGGCGAAATTCAGAACCACCATAGGCGACGATGCGTTTATAGGCTGCAACACAAATCTTGTAGCTCCCGTGACGGTCGGTGACGGCGCATATACCGCGGCAGGCTCCACAATAACAGAGGACGTTCCCGGCGATTCACTCGGTATAGCAAGAGCACGTCAGGTTAATAAGATAGGCTGGTGCCTAAAAGATAAATAAGGACAGGTAAACACAATAATGTTAGGCAGATTCAAAAAAACGGAAGCTGTCGGCGCACCCGAATTTTTAGTGGCAGGGCTCGGTAACCCCGAGAAAAAATACACCCTGACACGTCATAATTCGGGGTTTTTGTGCGTTGACTTTCTTGCCGAAAAGCACGGTTTTAAAATAAATAAACTCAAGTTCAAGGCGGTTATAGCCGATACGGTTATAAACTCGCACCGCTGCATTGTAATGAAGCCGCAGACCTATATGAATTTAAGCGGAGAGGCCGTAAAGGCTGCGGCAGATTTTTATAAGATACCTCCGTCAAAAATCATTGTTATTTTTGACGATATATCGCTTGACGTAGGCAGACTGAGAATACGCCGCAAGGGCTCAGACGGCGGTCATAACGGTATAAAGAGCATAATATCCTGTATAGGCAGCCAAAATTTTCCGAGAGTCAAAATCGGCTGCGGCAAAAAGCCTCATCCCGATTACGACCTTGCCGCATGGGTTCTCTCCGAGTACAAAAAGGACGAGGCACCCGAGCTTAAAAAGGCACTTGATAATGCCTGCTGTGCGGTGGAGCTTATTTTGGACGGCAAAACAGACGAAGCCATGAACAAATATAATTCCTGAAGGAGCTTTAATTTAATATGTCAGCATTTGCTGAGGTCTTAAAGACCTCGCCCGAATATAAGACGCTCGAAAAGGCGGTAAAAAGCAAAAATCTGCCTGTCGGAGTTCTCGGCGTTTCGGGAATCCATAAGGCTCATATTATAAATTCGCTCTGCGGTAATTTAGGCCGCAGGGCTCTTGTCATTATGCCCGACGAAGCGGCCGCGACGAAGCTTTGCGAGGACTTGCGTGTTTTCGGTAAGAATTCGTTTCTGTATCCGGCGAGGGATTTTTCATTTACCTCGGCGGAAAATCGTTCCCACGAATATGAACAGCGCCGTATAAATGCGCTCACAAATATTTTAAACGGCACCGCCGATATAGTGGTTTGCTCCGCAGAGGCGGCGGTTCAGAGGACTATTCCGCCCGAGGACTTAAAAAAACATTCGCTTACGATAAGGCGAGGCGAGGATATTAAGCTCGGCGACATAACGAGTGTGCTTCTTTCTGCAGGCTATACGAGAGCCGATATGGTGGAGGGAGTAGGTCAGTTTTCCGTGCGCGGAGGAATACTCGACCTGTTTTCGCCAGACGACCAAAATCCCGTCAGAATAGAGTTTTGGGGCGATACCGTTGACACCATGGCTCATTTCGACATAATGTCTCAGCGAAGAACCGACAATGTTGATAAGCTGACGCTTATGCCGTCAACCGAGATAGTCTTTTCGGGCGGCGACGACTTAATGAAAAAGATTACCGCATTTTATGATACCGTAAAGGGTAAGGGAGCCAAAAAGGCTCGCGAAATGCTGCAAAAGGATATAGACAGGCTCAAAAACGGCGTGAGCTTAAGCTCTGCCGATAAGTATCTTCCGCTCGCTTACGAAGAGAATGCGACAATTTTAAGCTATGCCGATTCGCTTTTGCTTATTGTTTGCGAGAGCGCCGGAGTCAAGGAGAAGGCAAACACCGCAATAAAGCTCCAAAACGAGGATATCAAATATCTCCTTGAGGACGGCGAGCTTTGCCGCGGACTCGACGAGTTTACGATGACCTTCCCGGAGCTTACACGCGAATATGAAAAAAAGGATACTGTTTTTCTCGACGATTTTGCGCGCGGTTCGTTTGACGTACCGGTACGCGACCTTGTAACATTTACGGCGTCAACACTTCCCGTATGGAACGGAAAGCTCGACATACTCTTGGACGATTTGTCTCCGCTTGTTCAAAAGGACTCGACGGTTGTAGTAATGGGAGGAACGGAAAAGGCTGCAAAAAACCTTGCTGAGGATCTCGAAAACGAGGATGTTCCGGCACTTTATTTTCCGCTCGAGCCTGCCGAATTTCCGCGTGGCAGAGTTTCGGTTTTGCCCGGTGCGCTCTCGGGCGGCTTCGGCTATCCGCACGAAAAATTTTATGCCTTTACCTATGGCAGAAACGCCGTTGCGTCCAAAAAAAGAAAAAGCAGGAGCGGGTTTAAAAAGGGACAGAGCCTCCACTCGCTTGATGAGCTTAAAAAGGGTGACTACGTTGTTCATTCGCTCCACGGTATAGGCGTGTTTGACGGCATCAATAAGCTTGAGGTCGGCAAAATAACCAAGGATTATATCAAAATCAAGTATGCAAAGGGCGACGTTCTGTATGTCCCGGTAACGCAGCTTGACCTTGTCTCAAAATATATAGGCCCTCACGAGGACGACGGCAGAACAGTAAAGCTGAATAAAATCGGCGGCAAGGACTGGGAAAAAACGAGAAATAAGGTTCGTGCCGCAGTCAAGGATATGGCGGATCAGCTCATAGCCCTGTATTCAAAAAGGCAAAACAGCCCCGGCTATGCATTTTCTCCGGATATAGATATGCAGAGTGATTTCGAACGGCGGTTTGAATATGACGAGACGTCCGATCAGCTCAGAGCAATCGATGAAATAAAGGGCGATATGGAAAAACCTTATCCCATGGACAGACTTCTCTGCGGCGACGTCGGCTTCGGAAAAACCGAGGTCGCGCTTCGTGCGGCTTTTAAATGCGCGGCAGACGGTAAGCAATGCGCGATACTTGTTCCCACAACAATTCTCGCGTATCAGCATTACCGTACCATACTTAAAAGATTTGACGGTTTCCCTGTCGAGATAGAGATGCTGTCACGCTTCAGAACTCCTAAGGAGCAGGAGAAAATACTTAAAAATTTGAAGCGCGGCTCGCTTGACATAATCGTAGGCACGCACCGTCTTGTTTCAAAAGATGTAAAATTTAAGGACCTCGGCCTTTTAATAGTCGATGAGGAGCAGCGCTTCGGCGTGGCTCAAAAGGAGAAGCTCAAGGAGCTGTTCCCAACGGTTGATGTTTTGACCTTGTCGGCGACGCCTATCCCGAGAACGCTTAATATGGCTATGACCGGCATACGCGATATGTCCGTAATAGAGGAGGCTCCGCAGGACAGATATCCCGTTCAGACATATGTTATAGAGCATGATATGGGAATTCTCTGCGAGGCCATGGAGAAGGAACTTCGCAGAGGCGGTCAGGTATATTATCTCCACAACCGTGTCGAATCAATCGAAAGCACGGCGGCCAAGATAAAGGAAATGATGCCGTCGGCTCGTATAGCCGTGGCGCACGGCCGAATGGGCGAGGAGGAGCTGTCTGAAATCTGGCGTGACTTGCTTGAGGGCGACATAGACATACTCGTTTGCACCACCATTATTGAGACGGGCGTCGATGTTCCGAATTGCAATACGCTGATTATTGAGGACGCCGACAGGCTCGGACTCGCCCAGCTTCATCAGATACGAGGACGAGTCGGCAGAAGCACACGCAGAGCGTCGGCATATTTCACGTTTAAGCGTGGCAAGGAATTGTCGGAAATAGCGAACAGACGACTTTCGGCAATAAGGGAATATACCGAATTCGGCTCCGGCTTTAAGATTGCCATGCGTGACCTTGAAATCCGCGGAGCGGGCAACGTCCTCGGTGCGCAGCAGCATGGCCATATGGAGGCGGTAGGCTACGATATGTACTTGCAGCTTCTCGGTGAAGCCGTGGAGGAGGAAAAGGGCGAAAAGCCGATTTCGCGTAAGAAAGAGTGTCTCATAGATATGCAGATAGACGCTCACATTCCCGATAATTACATCAAGAGCATTCCTCAGAGGCTTGCGGTCTATCGCAGAATTGCGGACATTAAAAATACCGAAGATGCAGAGGACGTTAAGGATGAGCTCCGCGACCGATTCGGTGAAATTCCGCAATCGGTTCAGGGACTTATCGATGTTTCGCTTCTTCGTAATACCGCCGCCGCAAAGGGTATATACGAAATAGGACAAAAGGGCAATTCCGTTATCCTTTATGTGAACGATATAGATACAAATACGGCAGAGTGTCTATAATGGATTACGGCAAAAAGCACATCGCGGTAAAGATTGCCGATGGTCAGTCGCCGCTCGATACGCTCAAGGAAATATTCGGATATATGGTGTTCTGATTATGAAGATAGCTGTTGTTTGCGACTCTTTTAAAGGGAGTCTTACGTCAAAGGATGCTTGCGCCGCGGTTAAAGATGGACTTCTTCGGTGTAACAAAAATTTTGAGGTGCTTTCTCTGCCGTTTGCCGACGGCGGAGAGGGGACCTCTCGCTGTTTTTACGATATACTCGGAGGGCAGCTTCGAAAAGCGGCGGTGCACGACCCTCTGCTTCGTGAAATCACGGCGGAATACACCGTTTTGCCCGACGGTACCGCCGTAATTGATGTAGCCTCGGCAAGCGGGCTGACGCTTCTCAAGAGCAGCGAGCGCGACGCCGTGAAAGTGTCGTCATTGGGAAGCGGAGAACTGATTTGCGACGCTGCGGAGCATGGGGCAAAACATATAATTCTCGGACTCGGCGGCAGTGCTACCACGGATGCGGGGACGGGCATTTTGTATGCCCTCGGTATGCGGTTCTTTTCGGAGGACGGCGTCGAGGTTTTGCCCGACGGTCAAAATATGATAAGAGTTAAGAAAATACGGCGAACCGAGAATTTTGAAAGATTCAAGGATATAAAGTTCACTCTCGCGTGTGACGTCACAAATCCTCTGTGCGGAGAAAACGGAGCGGCTTATGTTTTTTCTCCGCAAAAGGGAGCCTTAAAGAACGATGTAAAGCTTTTGGACGACGGCTTACGAAATATAGGAGAGATTTTCGAAAAAGCGTCCGGCAAAAAGATTATAAATCTTCCGGGAGCCGGAGCTGCGGGCGGCATCGGCGGTGGTTTATCCGCCTTTTTGAACTGTGAACTCCAAAGCGGATTTGATGTGCTGGCAAGGGCTGCATCGCTTGAAGATAAAATACGTCGCTCCGATGCGGTTATAACAGGCGAGGGCAAGACGGACAGGCAAACCCTATTCGGCAAGCTTCCTAAGAGGGTCTCGGACATAGCCGAAAAATTCGGTGTTCCGTGTATCCTTTTGAGCGGCGACGTCGAAAACGAT
>OGMK01001444.1_pt1 | contig 11440 bp, 9 predicted proteins | sample 1573151 | NCBI WGS metagenome assembly OGMK01 (sample SAMEA2581887, study PRJEB24529) | metagenome | biome: Human gut stool | place: China | collected 2011
CTGATCATGTACATGCTGATGTTCTCGGCCGCCATCGTCCTGCGCTACAAGATGAAGGGCACGCCCCGTCCGTTCCGCCTGGGCAAAAAGAACGGCCTGATGTGGTTCCTCGGATGCCTCGGTTTCTGCGGCGCACTGCTGGCCTTCATCTTGAGCTTCGTGCCGCCCAGTCAGATTTCGACCGGCAGCAACACCGTCTGGTTCTCGGTGCTGATCATCGGCTGCGTGGTGGTCGTGGGCGCCCCGTTCGTCATCTACTCCATGCGCAAGCCGTCGTGGAAAGACCCCGAGGCCGCCGCCGATTTCGCTCCCTTCCACTGGGAAGCGCAGGCCAAGGTCGCAGCCCCCGAGGCAGCCGCACCTGCACAGCAGAAACCCGGTAGCAACAAATAACAGCCGAAGAAATGCCGCCGAACTCCTTAAACCCCCGCCTCGGCGGGGGTTTGGGGACGGGGCGGGCCTGCAAACACGGCGGAACGCCGTGACTACGGCCTGCCACAGCGGAAAGAGGATACAAACCATTTTACAAATTTCATAACATGATTCAGAAGATCGACAAAAAAGCGGTTCAGGATGCCGTGCAGATGGCATACGACCGCTGCAAAAACGAAACCGGCGGCAAAAACGCCGACTATATCCCCTATCTGGCCGATGTGCCGTCGAACTTGTTCGGCATCGCGGCCTGCCTCCCCGACGGCGACGTGGTGGCCGTGGGCGACACGGACTACAAGTTCGGCATCGAATCGGTGTCGAAGGTCCCCACGGCGATCCTCGCCATGAACCAGTACGGCGGCCAGGAGGTGCTCGGCAAGATCGGCGCCGACGCCACGGGACTCCCCTTCAACTCGATCATGGCCATCCTGCTCGAAAACGACCACCCCTCGACGCCACTGGTGAACGCCGGAGCCATTTCGGCCTGCTCGATGATCAAGCCCGTGGGCGACAGCGACGGCAAATGGAAAGCCATCGTCTCGTTCATCGCCGACCTCGCGGGATCGGACGTCGCGGTGATCGACGAACTCTACAAATCGGAGACGGCGACCAACTTCAACAACAAGTCGATCGCGTGGCTGCTGAAGAATTACAACCGCATCTACGACGATCCCGACATGGCGCTGGACATCTACACGCGCCAGTGCTCAATCGGCGTGACGGCCCGGCAGCTGGCCACGATGGCCGCGACGATCGCCAACAGCGGCGTGAACCCCGTGACCGGAAAGGCCGTGTTCAAGCCCGAGCTGACGCCCAAGATCGCCTCGATGATGGCCACCGTGGGATTCTACGAGCACACGGGCGACTGGCTCTTCACGACGGGACTTCCGGCCAAAACGGGCGTGGGCGGCGGCATCATGGGCGTCGTGCCTGGCGTGATGGGCGTTGCGGCGTTCGCGCCCCCGCTCGACGGGGCCGGCAACTCGGTGAAGGCCCAGAAGGCGCTGGCGTTCATCGCCGGACACCTCAACCTCAACGTCTTCGGCACGACGCGCTGCGTGATGGCCGGAAAAGAGCCTGTGAAGGCGTAAGAACTCCCCTGCGGGGAGACCCGCCGACGAAAAGGGGCGCATCCTGCGAGGAATGCGCCCCTTTTCCGTATCCGGACAGGGTGTCAGAAGCGGTAGCGGACGCCGACCAGCAGGCAGCCCGACGTACCGATACCGGCCTCGGCATAGGCCGCGACGCGTCCCCCGACTTCGACGCCGACGGGCGACACCTGGAAGGCGAACTGCGTGGATTTGTCGCTCTCGCCCCCGACCTCGGATCTGGAGAACGAGGCTCCCGCACCGAGGCGCGAATAGAACGAAACCACCTTGAGGTTCATCCAGTTCCACTTCACGTTGGGCAGCAGCGACCAGTAGCGGTTCCGGATCTCCGAGCCGGCGTCCCTGACCTCCTGCGTGTTGGAGGAGTAGACGACCTGCGCGCCGAGGCGCAGGCTGCCGATCAGGCGGAAACTGTAACCCACGGTGACGGCGCCCCACCCCTCGAGGTCGGTATTCGCATTCGTGAAAAGCCCGGTCAGCATGTCGCTGTACGAGTCGATCCAATCGGTGACGGGAGCGACGCCGTAGGACACCGAAACCTCGCTGCGGCGCGATCCCTGGCCGTCGTCGTGATGGCCGTTCCCGCCGCCATCAGCAATTTCTTGATCATTGTTCTCTGTTTTTCAGGTTTTACGACTGCTAATATAGCAAAAATCACGCAACGAAATCAATCCGTTCGGCGGACAGGCGCGCGACGGGCGCGGAACGAGCATGCGACAGGCACAGAACGGGCGCGGAACGGGCAACGCATCACGGACAATCACTCGTCCATCACCTCCCGCCGGATGGCTTCGAGATACCCGCGACCCCATTTCAGGTCCGGCTCGACATAATTTCCCTCGGCCCATTCGTTCCAGGATTTCAGCAGGATGATCCGGTGTTCGGGAGCCTTTCCCCGGACCATTTCCACAGCCTCCCGGAGGTGTTTCCCGAACAGCTCGGGCGTGGAATCCGTCACGATCCACCCCTCTTTTCCGCTGCGCGGCGTGTGGTCCCAGTTCGGAATGACCGAGGGGAACACGTTCTCCCGGGTGTCTTCGTCCCCGTTGAGAAAATAAGCGGCCATCCGTTCATAGGGATAATTGAGCGGAATCTTCCGCCAGCGGTCGAATTTTACCCGCTGCCGTTCGAAAAACGAATGCCTTACATTGAAATACCCGACCAGCCGCAGCGGATTGACGGCGTCGACCCCCGTAGAGAAAATGGCCCCGACGTTCGGAACCGGGGCGTTCTCGTGCCCGACGAAGTAGATTCCCGGCAGGCCGTTCTTTTCGGCCAGCTCCCGCCACGTGGCGATGAAAACCTTCACCTCGGGGTCCGCCAGCGGTCTGTAGATCATAAACAGCGGCTTGCCGTCCACCGTAATGTAACGATGGTCCCGGAAAGCGGGCAGCACGGCCCGGAAATGCGCCGTATAGTCTTCGACGCCTCCGTAGAGCTGTTCGATCAGCATGTTCCGGTTCGTGATCCCGTGGGCGAAGCCCCGCCAGCTCTCATTGGCCCAGGCCAGCGCGAACGGAAAATCGGGTTCGCCGCTGGCCAGCACCTCGTTGAAGGGACGTTCCAGCAACCGCTTGCCGTTGCCAAACCAGTAATGCCAGTAGACGAAGCCCTCGACGCCGTATTCGCGGGCCATATCCGCCTGCGCCTGGCGCGTCTCGGCGACCCGCAGGTCGTAATACCCCAGATCGGCCGGAACTCGGGGCTGATAGTGATTTCTGAAATACCGTCGGGCCTTACCCACGTTCGTCCATTCGGTAAAACCCTTTCCCCTCCACAGGTCGTTCTCCGGGATGGGGGGGGGGTGAAATTGAGGCAAATACAATGCCAATAATCTCGCTTTCATACATTGATCCGACAATCGGACCCGGATACCGGAGCAGACTGCAAGACCCTGCACAGCAAGGCTGTGCCCCGGCATGAAAAACGATGCGGAGGATTGTTCAGGGTCCCCCGCATCGTATCCGGTCCGGTATGTTTAAACCTCGTTTTCGACAGCCTTGAACAGCGCGACGTCCTCCGTCGTGGAGTTCATCACGTAGGTATAGGCCTCCGCGATCTTCGCCTCTGCAAGCTTGCAGAACACGCGCGCCGAAGCGGCATACTCCTCCGCCTCACCGGCCTGACGGGCCAGCAGGTAGGTGATGATGATGTGTCCGGCGGTCTCCACCAGGCGGCGGGCATGGAAATCCTTGAATCCGCAGACCTCCTTGTCGCCGGCCTCGACCCGGGCCTGCATCTCCGAGAACTTGACGGTCAGCTCCTTGAGCTTCGTCACCACGGGGCACATCGCCTCCGTGTAGCTTTCGGCGGCATAGCGCCCGATCTGCTCCAGGAACGTGCCCTTCGTCACGGCGTTGATCGCCGCAACGACCTGCAACTGCGAGGTTCCCTCATAGATGTTCATAATGCGTGCATCGCGGTACAACCGCTCACAGGGATAGTCCTTCATAAAACCCGACCCGCCGTGGATCTGGATGGCGTCGTAGGCCAGCTGGTTGGCGTACTCCGACGAGAAGAGCTTCACCAGCGGCGTGAAACCGTCGGCAAGGCGGTTGTAGAACTTCATCTCCTGACGCTCCTCCGCTTCGAGCGAACGCTCGTGGGAGATATGGCCGTACTGCTTGTAGACCTCGACGAAACGCGCCGTTTCGTACAGCAGCGCGCGCACGCCCTGCACCTTGGCCTTCATGTTCGAGAGCATCTCCGAAACGGCGGCGAAGCGGATGATCGGCTTGCCGAACTGCTCGCGCTCCTGCGCATACTTGAGCGCCTCGCGGTAGGCGGCCTCGCACAAGCCCACCGACTGCGCGCCGATGCCCAGACGGGCGGCGTTCATCAGCGACATCACGTATTTGATAAGGCCCATCTTGCGGTCGCCGACCAGCTGCGCGGGGGCGTTCGTGAAGACCAGCTCGCACGTCGGCGATCCCTTGATGCCGAGCTTATTCTCGATGCGGCGCACCTTCACGCCGCCGTCGCGCTTGTCGTAGACCAGCATCGAGAGGCCGCGGGCGTCGGTCGTACCCTCTTCGGTACGCGCCAGCACGAGCGAAACCTCGCCGTCGCCGTTGGTGATGAAGCGTTTCACGCCATTCAGCAGCCACGTCTGCCGCTCCTCCGACCAGGTGGCCTTGAGCATCACGGCTCCGAGGTCCGAACCGGCGTCCGGCTCCGTGAGGTCCATGGCGCACGTCGCGCCCGCCGAAACCCACGGCAGGTATTTCTGCTTGATCTCCTCCGAAGCGAACTCGTTCAACGTCTCGGCGCAGTCCTGCAACCCCCAGATGTTCTCGAAACTGGCGTCGGCGCGGGCCACCATCTCGTTGGCCATCACGAAGCAGATGAGCGGGAAGTTCAGTCCGTCGTACTTGCGCGGAAGCGTCATGCCGCTCAACCCCGCGTCAACCACCGCCTTCATGTTCTCGACCGTACCCGAAGCGTACTCCACATGGTCGTCGACCACGCGCGGACCCTCGTGGTCCACACCCTCGGCGTTGGGGGCGATCACCTCGCCGCAGACCTCGCCGGCGATCTCCAGCACGCGGCGGTAGTTGTCCATCGCGTCGTCGAAATCCTGCGGCGCATAGTCGTAGAGGTCCTTCTCCGCGAAACCGCGCTCCTTCAGCTCCACGATCTTGCGCATCAACGGATGCTGGAGGTGGAACTGCAAATCCTTGTTATCTGAAAAGAAATTAGCCATAATTAGTTGTTTTTAAGATTCGTAGGCTCCTGTTTTGGGGTAAATTCAATACCTATGACATAGAAGTGGGGAATGTTGCCGACAATTTCGCCCGACAGGTCGGGCGCGATCTCGTTCTCGCCGCAGAAACGGAACAGATTGTGCTCCGCATCGAACCACATCGAACCGTAAAAGACCAGCGGAATGAACTTTCCGGCCTCGAACGAGTCGATCCCGAACGGACGGGTGCAGTACTTGGTAAGCGTATAACCGCTCGACGAAGTCACGCTGCGGAGCTTGAGCCGCTGACTGGCCTCCCGCATCTCCGGGATACTGAAATTCAGCATCGCCGTCGAATCCGTCCCCGAAGGATAGAATCCAATCGTCAGTTTTTTGGCCAGCATGTAAATGCCCGCCTGCGGATCGGCCATCTCGCCGGGCAGGATTTCGCCGCGCACCTTCTCGGGGAAATCGCTTACGAGCAGTTTGTTCGGCCCGCAGGGAAACTCCCGGGAACGAATCTCCACGCCCGATTCGTACTCCTTGATATATACCGTCATGTCATAGCGGCCCGGTCCTTCGAGCAATTCCGACAGGTCAAAACCGAACGCCTCGTAACCGGCAGCTTCCAGCAGGGAGCGGAAGTCGTCGAACCCGACAGGCCGGCTCTTGATCTGCTGTCCGGAAACGGACGCAGAGAGGAGAAGCGTACAGATTACCGTCAGAAGCCTGCGCATCGCTATTTCGAGTTTTGTTTGTAGTACTTGATCATCTTGGGGATAATCTCATTGACATCGCCCGTGATGGCGTAGTCGGCGATCTTGTTGATCGGGGCTTCGGGGTCCGAGTTGATCGAGATGACCATCGACGACTGGTCCATGCCGGCCGTGTGCTGGATCTGACCCGAGATGCCGCAGGCGATGTAGAGCTTCGGACGCACCGTGACGCCCGTCTGGCCGACCTGGCGCGCGTGCTCCGTGAAACCCGCATCGACCGCCGCACGGCTGGCGCCCACCCCGGCGCCCAGTACCTCGGCCAGTTCGTGCACGAGCTTGAAGTTCTCCTTCGAACCCATGCCGTAGCCGCCCGCGACGATGACGCCGGCACCCTTGATGTCGATCTTGCGCTCCTCGATCTGACGGTCGATGATCTTCACCGCGAGGTCCGCGTCCGTGACCATCTTCTTCCAGTCGATCGCCTTCACCTCGCCCGCGCCGGGCTGTGCGGCGTACTCCTTGCGCATGACGCCCTCGCGGACGGTGGCCATCTGCGGACGGTGGTCGGGGTTGACGATCGTGGCGATGATGTTGCCGCCGAACGCCGGGCGGATCTGATAGAGGAGGTTCTTATACTCCGTACCCGTCTTGGCGTCCTTGTGGTCGCCGATTTCGAGCTGCGTGCAGTCGGCCGTAAGACCGCTGTGCAGGGCCGACGATACGCGGGGTGCGAAGTCGCGGCCCACGGGCGTGGCGCCGAACAGCGCGATCTGGGGCTTCTCCTGCCCGATCAGACCGCACAGGACCGCCGTGTGGGGCAGCGTGCGGAACGGAGAAAATAACGGATCATCGGCAACCCAGACCGTATCGGCGCCGTATTTGGCCAGTTCCTTTTCGATGCCGGCGAGGTTGTGGCCCAGGACGACGGCTTCGAGTTTCACGCCCAGCGTCGTGGCCAGTTCGCGGCCTTTGGTCAGCAGTTCGAGACTCACGTCGGCGACCTTGCCGCCCTCCATCTCGATATATACGAATATATTGTTCATCTCAAAAAAACGCATTAACCGAGCGTGTGGCTCGCGATGAGTTCAACCATAAGTTCATTGATGTCGTTGTCGGCGGCAGTGAGTTTCTTGGCCTCCTTGGCGGCGAAAACCACGTTCTCGATCCTCTTGACCTTCGTGGGCGAACCCTGGAGGCCGAGCTGCGCGGGATCGGGATCGACATCGGCGGCGGCCCACTCCACGATGCGGAGGTACTCCTTCGCGGCGGCGCGCTGCGCGGCGGGCGATTCGGGTGCAGCGGCGATCTCCGAACCGGCCAGCGCGCCCTTGTACTTCATCACGCGCTTGGCGTTGCGCGGGCGGCACTCGGCGGCCGAGGCATTGACCGTCACAACGGCCGGAATCGGGCACTCGACGACCTCCGTGCCGTGCTCCAGGCGGCGCTTGATGACCAGCGCGCCCTCCCGGACTTCAAGAATCTCCTCGGCATAGGTCACCTGCGGAAGACCGAGCTTCTCGGCGACCTGCGGACCCACCTGCGCCGTGTCGCCGTCGATGGCCTGACGGCCTGCGAAAATCACGTCGGGGGCGATCTTCTTCAGCGCGCACGAAAGGGCGTAGGAGGTGGCCAGCGTGTCCGAGCCGGCGAACTCGCGGCCCGAAAGCAGGTAGCCGCCGTCGGCCCCGCGGAACATCGCGTCGCGGATGATGTCGGCGGCGCGCTGCGGACCCATCGTAAGGATATGAACCGTGGAACCCGCCACACGGTCCTTGAGCCGCAGGGCGGCTTCGAGCGCATTGAGGTCCTCGGGATTGAAGATGGCCGGAAGCGCCGCGCGGTTGACCGTCCCTTCGGGAGTCATCGCGTCCTTGCCTACGTTGCGGGTATCGGGAACCTGCTTGGCCAAAACAAGAATTTTGAGGTTTTGTTGTTGCATATAAGTAAGTAATGGTTATATATTGAATCCTTTTCCTTCTTTTACCGCTGTCGTCGCGGCGTTCCGTCGCGTTCGCGAATCTGCCCCGCCCCAAGCCCTCCCGCGGGAGGGACTTACGGCGTAAAAACACACCTCGTTTCTGCTTTGGCGGTTCGGCAATCCGCAAGCGACTGCCCCCGCCTGTCGCCGCAGTTGTCGCAATGCGACCGGGTCGTCAACCGGGATTTCGGCCGAAACGCGGACGGGCGGAAATCACACAAAAACGCATCCCTAACCTGCCACTGGGCAGCCGGGATGCGCGGTTGCTTATCGGACGATCGTTTCGCCGCGGTCGGGGCCTACGGAGATGATCTTCACGGGGACGCCCGTCTGCCGCTCGATGAACTCCACGTAGCGTTTGAACGCCTCGGGGAACTCCTCGTAGCTGCCGTACCGGCGCAGGTCGCATTTCCAGCCCTCGAACTCGGTGTAGACCGGACGGAGGTCGCCGGTGATTTCATAGGGGAACTCCGAGGTGGTGCGGCCGCCGATCTCGTAGGCCGTGGCCACGCGGATCGTGTCGAAATCGTTCATCACGTCGGATTTCATCATAATCAGCTGCGTCACGCCGTTGACCATGATCGAATATTTCAGGGCCACCATATCGAGCCATCCGCAGCGGCGGCGGCGGCCCGTGACGGCGCCGAACTCGTGGCCGATGTCGCACAGCCGCTCGCCCGTCTCGTCGAACAGCTCCGTGGGGAACGGTCCGCTGCCCACGCGCGTGCAATAAGCCTTGAAAATGCCGAAGACCTCGCCGATGCGGTTCGGGGCGACGCCCAGCCCGGTGCAGACGCCCGCGCAGACGGTGTTCGACGAGGTGACGAACGGATAGGAGCCGAAGTCCACGTCCAGAAGCGTTCCCTGCGCGCCTTCGGCCAGAACGGACTTGTCCTGCGAGAGGCAGTCGTTGACGAAATATTCGCTGTCGATGATGTGGAAGCGGCGGAGGTATTTGACCGCCTCGAACCACTGCTTCTCCAGCTCGGCAATGTCGTATTGATAGTCGAGACTCTTCAGGATCTTCTCGTGGCGCGCCTTGGCCGCAGCGTAGATGCTTTCGAAATCGGGACTCAACAGATCCCCTACGCGCATGCCGTTGCGGCTTACCTTGTCGGTATAGGTGGGACCGATGCCCTTGCCCGTCGTGCCGATCTTGGCGCTGCCCTTGGCCGCCTCGTACGCGGCGTCGAGCATGCGGTGCGTGGGCAGAATCAGGTGGGCCTTCTTCGAAATGCAGAGCTGTTTGGTCAGGTCATGGCCGCTGGCAGCCAACGCTTCGGCCTCCTCGCGGAAAAGCACCGCGTCGATCACCACGCCGTTGCCGATGATGTTGGTCTTGCCGCCCTGGAAAATGCCCGAAGGAATCGAGCGGAGCACGTATTTCTCGCCGTTGAATTCCAACGTGTGACCGGCATTGGGACCGCCCTGGAAGCGGGCTACGACCTGGTAGCCAGGCGTCAGCACATCCACAACTTTTCCCTTGCCCTCGTCACCCCATTGCAGGCCGAGGATAACGTCAACTTTTTTCATTGTATCCGGTTCTGTTTTATGTTTGCAAAAGACATTTTTTGCATCCAAAGGTACGAATTATTATCCGAAAAGCCCAAGGCCGCCGCCGGACTTTTCAACAAATTATGAAGAAAAACCGTCCTTTTCGGACGGTTTTTTGCCGTAAATGGGGAAATAACGCACTCGGAAGCGGGGCCGTTCCGCCCGGAACCGAAATCCCCGCAACGGCCCGCCGGGCCGTTTCATGCCGGAAATCACTTGCGGATGAGTTCCGTCGGTCCGTTGAAGTCGACGCTTTGCGAGGCGAGGCAGTAGACCGTGGCAAGGGAGGGGTTGCCGCGCACGTCGGCACGCAGCCCCGAGGCGCAGGAGGTCACGTCCAGCGACCCCGCGAGGGCATTGTCCGGACAAAGAAGCGTTGCGAGCGAGGCGTTCGACTGCAAATCGAGGCGCGGCAGCGAGTTGCCGCCGCAATCGAGGTATGCGAGGCCGCGCAGGCCGTTCACGTCGAGCGACACAAGGCCGTTGTCCGAGCAGTCGAGCCATTCGAGGCGCGTCATCGTGACGTCCAGCCGCGTGAGCGCGTTGCCCCGGCAGTCGAGCCGTTCCAAACGCGTGAACTCCTTCAGGTCGGAGAGCGACGCGACGCCCCGTTCCGGACACTCCACCGTGCGGACACGCTGCGCCTCGTAGCGCGAGATGCGGCCGTCGCCATCGACGTCGAATTCGCCCAGGCAGTAGGCCTCGAAGGCCTTGTCGTAAAATGTCAGGTAGATGTATCTGTTCTTCTCGTCGCGCTCGTCCTCGGCAAGGCCGCAGGCCGCCGAGAGCAGTAGGAGCAGGACGGGAAGGGCGCGGACCATAGGCGGCGTCAGATGTTCACGTCGTCGTCGGAGGCGTCCGAAGCGTCCGAGCTGTCGTCGTCGCCCTGAATGTCGTCGGCCCCCTTGATCTCGTCGTCGTAGTAGTCCTTGTCGTCGTCGTCGTGCGAATTGTCGTCGACCTTCACGTCGATCTTCACCATGTAGGCTATCTCGTCCGTATCATAGGGAACGGCATAGAAAAAATCGCCGTTGGGCTTGTCGACACGGATCATCGCATCGGTGAATCCCAGCGGGTATTTCGCCTTCACAGCCTCCTGCAACTCGGGGCTGAGGTTATGAAAACTCGTCGCAATATGTTTCTTCACGATATTCGGTTTAGTCATGGTAGTGTCTCGAAATTTTTTGCAATTATAAGCAAAATTTGAATATCGCACCACATCTGCAATTTTTTTTTGCATTTTTTTTGATTTTACACCAAATTCACCCGTTGTTAAGGACAAAATATGTAACTTTACACACGTTATTTAAGGATTATGGTACGCGAACGGATCGAAGAGCTGCGCCGGCAGCTCGAACTGCATAACTTCAAATATTACGTCGAAAACGCCCCCGAGATTTCGGATTTCGAGTTCGACGCGATGATGCGCGAACTTCAGGATCTGGAGCGCGCACACCCCGAATACGCCGACCCCAACTCGCCTTCGGTGCGCGTGGGAAGCGACCTGACGGCCGAGTTCCGGACCGTGAAGCACCGCTACGCGATGCTGTCGCTGGGCAACACCTACTCGCTGGACGAACTGCACGAGTTCATCGGCCGCATCGAGCGCGAAGCCGGGGCCACGGACTACGTCTGCGAACTGAAATTCGACGGCACGGCCATCTCGCTCACCTACGAGCACGGACGGCTCGTGCGCGCCGTGACCCGCGGCGACGGCATCGAGGGCGACGACGTGACGGCCAATGTCCGCACCGTGCGCACGGTGCCCCTGCGCCTGCGGGGCACGGACTGGCCCGACCTCTTCGAAATCCGCGGCGAGATCCTGATGCCCTACGCCTCGTTCGACCGCCTCAACGCCGAGCGCGAGGCCAACGGCGAGCAGCTCTTCGCCAACCCCCGCAACGCCGCCGCCGGGACGCTCAAGCAGCAGTCGTCGGCCGTGGTGGCCCGGCGCGGACTGGACTGCACA